>Ga0335070_10009108_pt1 | contig 11665 bp, 14 predicted proteins | sample Lox_Sample_13_FD_206722 | JGI IMG/M metagenome (GOLD analysis project Ga0335070, IMG submission 206722) | Soil microbial communities from Loxahatchee National Wildlife Refuge, Florida, United States - Lox_Sample_1.3 | ecosystem: Environmental > Terrestrial > Soil > Wetlands | place: USA...
TTTCCTTTCTCTTCTTTACCAAAATACGTCGTCCATTTCAGCTTACGCGCATCTCGCCCGAAATCTAAGGAGCTTTTTCTGCATTTGCTCGAGCAGAACCACAAAAGCGATCCGTCGTTTTTAACATACATCATGCCTGTGCCAGCTTGAAATTCGCTGCCACAAAACGAACATTTTCGCGGTTTAGCCACATGCAATCCTTCTTAACAATTTAATTTATCTGTTTATTTTTTTTGCTTCTCTCTCGGTTTCCCTGAGCATAAGCATGTCTTGAGCTCTCACTGGTCCTTTAACATTGCGGGTTATGATTCTTCCCTTGTCCTTTCCTTCCAGTATGCGTACTCTCACCTGTGCAATCTCACCGGTCACACCAGTGCGCCCGATAACTTGAATTACCTCTGCAGGTATCAACTCTTCTTCTTTCGCAGCCTCTTTCTCGACTTTTACTGCTTTTTCTTCTTTACTCATCACGTTGGTCCTCTTTTCGCCTGCTCGATTCTAGTAACGATCTCTTTGATTAAACCAGCAGCATCTCCTTCTTTGATGATGCACGTTGCAGCGGCCGGGACATCAATACCTATGGCAGTACCTATCTTCTCTTTGTTCGGCACAAAGACGTATGGAATTTTTCTTTCTTCACATAGCAGCGGCAGATGGGCTACGACTTCCGGTGGGTCAACATCTTCGGCTATTACCACAAGCTTTGCTTGCCCTCTTTCTATGGCTTTCGTTGCTTCATTCGTGCCTTTCCTGACGACACCTGTTTTAGAGGCTATTTGCAGGGCTTCATAGGCCGCATCTGCAAGTTCTTTCGAAACCTCAAACTTTACGTAAAATGGTTTAGACATAAGCCTTCACCCTTTAAAGCACAGTCTTATCGACATTCCTCATTTATGAAGGTTTCGTCTGTTAATGTCTAGCAGATTCTTTTACACATTTAAGTGAAATTTTCAAAACTTCGCTTCTGCAGCTGTCCCATGGTTGGACGTAGAAAAGTTTAAATAATCTGCTTCGTTGAAGCATCATGCTTTTCGTGAGGGGAATTTAAAAGTTTGCAGAGATTAGGCCTAGTCTTGCATATCAGTCCAAGCCGAAACATAATAGCCAAAGTTGAATGCACTCCTAAAATCGGTGAAACAGTCGTCGACGAGAACCTTAAACCAGTTGGGAGAGTCTTCGACATATTTGGTCCCGTGTCAGCACCTTATGTTGCTATAAGCCCTTCAACTCGTGAACCTGGAAAACTGATTAATACTATGCTCTATGTTTTCCCCTCGAAGCGAGAAGGGAGAAAGATAAAACGTGAATGATGAAGTGCGTGAGGATACGAACTCTGCCTCATCAGCGCAAAACGCTGAACATGCAAAGGTTCAAGTTTGCCCCGAGTGTGGCAGTACACGGCTTATGCGTGACTACGAATCAGCTGAGATAGTTTGCATGGATTGCGGCATCGTGGTGGCTCAAAAGATAGCTGATAGAGGACCTGAGTGGAGAGCTTTTGATGATGACCAACGGGCTAAACGAACACGAGTAGGTGCTCCTTTAACTTACACGATTCACGATAAAGGCTTATCAACGATGATTGATTGGCATGATCGAGACATTTATGGAAAAAGTTTGTCGCCTGGACAAAAAGCGCAGGTCTATCGACTTAGAAAGTGGCAGCGTCGTATAAGAGTTTCTGATGCAACTGAACGCAACTTGGCTTTTGCGCTGTCTGAAATCACAAAGATTGCCAACAACCTGAACCTTCCTAAGAATATTCTGGAAACAGCTTCAGTTATTTATCGTAAAGCCGTTAAGGAACGACTGATACGCGGGAGATCCATTCAAGGCGTAACTGCAGCAGCCATCTACTTAGGATGCAGACAATGTGGTCTAGCTAGGACTTTGGAAGAGATAGCCCAAGCGTCAAGCGTGAACAAGAAAGAAGTCGGTCGTAGCTACCGATTTCTGATTAAGGAGCTCGACTATTCTATCCCGCCGCTTCGACCAAGCCAGTACATAACCAAGTTTTCAAATCAGCTGACGATGCAGGGAAAAGTTGAAGAAATCGCTCACAAAATCTTGGCTGCAGCAAAAGAGCTCAAGCTCACTTCAGGTCGCGGACCTACGGGCATAGCTGCTGCGGCAAGCTACATCGCTTCTGTCTTGACTGGTGAGAGAAAAACGCAAAGAGAAATAGCAGAGATTGCACAGGTGACTGAAGTTACTATTAGAAATCGCTACAAAGAGCTTGTTGAACGTTTAAGGTTTGAAATGAGTCTCTAACCTTTTCCTTTTTTTAAGGCGTACACTACTATCAATGGATTACTTCGATTACGCTTGTTTCTGCAAAACACATTTTAGATTGTAGGGGCATAGTTTCTTGAGGAGTGTAGAATTTGGCTAAGTGTCCAAAATGTGGAGTAGAAACCGCCACTCCAATCAAGACATGGCCCATTCCTTCTCGGAAAACCGTTGGACAGATTAAAGAATCTAAACTTGTTGTGGGAATATACGAGTGCCCCAATTGTAAAGCCAGGTTTAGAGCAGTTGTAGATGCAGAAACAAGAGTTGAGGAAGCAGCAAACATTAAGAATATGGTTGAAAGAATTAAAGGAATTCAGGGGGAGCTAATGCAAAGTCTGAGGAATCTACGCGAAAAAATTAAAACTTTGGAAACTGAGCGTTCAAACTTGATGATCGAAATTGACAAGTTAAGGGAGGTTGCTGAGTCAAGGGTGGTTGCTCTTGAAAACGAAGTGAGTACGTTGCGGGAGGACGTAAAATCTTTAAGAGAGCTTCTAGGTTATGCTGAAGAGCAGGAAAAATAGCAAAAAAGGTTTGTTGTTTTTAGTCTTCCTCTAGAGCGCGCTGACGCTTAGGAAGTTATGTTTTCAGATACTTCTGGTAGTATTCCTGTGCTTTAGCCACTGCTTTCTCTGGGTTTTTCAAGATCGGATAGCTTTTTTGCGGTAATAGTTTCTCGCATTTACCAAAATACTCGGCGACTTTTTCGGCATCTCCTTCATAAATCGCCAAGCTTCCAGCAATATCGTACAACTGCCCGGCTACTATCGGATTTTTTTCAGCTTTTTTGGCTTTATCTGCAATATCCTTTGATGAGCTTTCAGGTTTCCTAGGATCAAGAAACATAGTTCGCCGCAAGGCTTCGTAGGTTGTTTTATCATCTGCTAAGAATTGTTCCAGTTCTGTTTTAACAGTGACTGGGTTTACCAACAATTTTTCATCTATTTTCTTTGATCTTTTCCACCAGCCCAAATGTTGAACCTCCTCGTTTCAAAGTGCTTACACATTATTGTAATCGGCAGTTTTAAAGGTTTGTTTGTTTACTATGTACTGCTATGCCATATAAATTCACCTTTGACCTTTCAAGGATTTCGCGGTTCGTTTTTACTGAGATCACTAAAGTTAGCTATCAAAAAGGCATGCATAAACAGATAGGTAACACTGCACATAGCATTATAAAGAAATTCAAAATCCAAGAAGCAACGGGCCTTAACCTGTCTGATGCCGTGGTTCTTCTCCAAGATTTGATAGACATGCAGTCGAGAAATCTGGTTGAAAAAGAAAGGTTTCTGAAAACTAAGAAAAGAGCGCTTTTTCTTCCACACTGCTCTAGAAAATACATGGATAATCGCTGTCAAGCAACTTTTGACCCGAACATTCCCTCCTACATTTGTGCGCGCTGCTCTCCAGATTGTTTGGTGAATAAATCAGTGTCTTATGCTGAGAAGAAGGGTTATGATGTTTACATCTTACCTGGCGGTTCGTGTGTTCCAAAAATTTTGAAATCCAAACAGTATGAAGGTGCGGTTGGAGTTGCTTGTGGCGAAGAGTTAAAGTTGAGCGGCGACTTTTTGGATGATATGGGCGTGGCAGGTCAGGCTGTTCCGCTGATAAAGAATGGCTGTGCAAACACTGTTTTCAACTTTGAAAGCTTGCTTAATATTCTTTCACAAGATGAGCAGGTTAACGTTGTTGTCGATTAGCTTAGGAACAACCAGAATTCTGTAAGCTTACTTCACGATTTCCCGTTTCTTCCAGCGCAAGTGTTTGCCCCGGCACTTTCTGCATTTGATTGCAGTTCCAGCATTCCTTGCACCGCAATCACGGCAGATTTTCATGTACAACCTGTGCTTTTGCGCAATGGTTTTCTTTATCGGATCAACAATCGGCACTTATTAACCTTCTTTATAGTGGCTAAGACTCAGATATCCATCTGACAAATATACTTTTTGCCAAACCTATGCGCGTCGCATCCTCTTCAACTATGGTTTGATGAGTGGTTTTAATAGTTCTGCCACTTCACTTGGTTTTTCCGCTGTTCTCACGCCAGCTTTCTTGAACGCTTCAATCTTGGTTTCCGCTGTTCCAGCCTTGCCTGTAATTATGGCTCCTGCGTGCCCCATGCGTTTACCCGGAGGTGCAGAACGCCCTGCTATGAAGGCTACCACTGGTTTTGAGAATTTTTGCTTTGAGATGTATTCTGCCGCGAGTTCTTCTAGGTTACCGCCTATTTCTCCCAACAACACGCAGGCTTTAGTCTGCGGGTCTTTTTCGAACATTGCTAATGCATCCATGAAGTTTAAACCCGTAATTGGGTCTCCGCCCAAGCCGAGACACGTTGACTGTCCAAGCTCGTTCTTTGTCAAGCTGGCTGCTATTTCGTATGTGAGAGTTCCGCTTCTTGAGACCATGCCTACCATGCCTTTCTTGAAAATATGGGCTGGCATTATTCCAAGCTTGCTTTCGTTTGGCGTTATGACGCCGGGTGTGTTCGGTCCGACTATTGTTGCTTTGAGCTGTTTTGCCCGTGCCATCACAGTGATTGCGTCTCTTATAGGAATGTGTTCAGTGATTACTACGACGGTTTTTATTCCGTTTTCTAGGGCTTCCAGAGTTGCGTCTGCGGCGTATGGTGCTGGTACGAAGATTATGGAAGCGTTTGCTGAATGTTTGTTTTGTGCTTCCTCCACGGTGTCGTAGACTGGGATTCCGTTTATTTGCGTGCCGCCTTTTCCAGACGTGGTTGTGCCCGCCACAATTTTGGTACCATACTCCATCATGAGCTTAGTGTGAAAGCTTCCCTGTGTTCCAGTTATGCCTTGAACTATTGCTAGTGTGTTCTTGTCAATAATTATTCCCACGTTACTTGCCTCCTTGCTTGGCGATTTCAACCGCTTTCTGTGCGGCTTCTTCCATGCTGTCTAGCACGTGTATTCCTGCTTCTGTTAGAATTTGTTTTCCTTCTTTTTCGTTAGTGCCTACGAGCCTGATTACTGTTGGTTTGGTGACTCCGATTTTTTCTTTTGCTTCAAGGATTCCTTTTGCCACTTCGTCGCATCGGGTTATGCCGCCTAGGATGTTTATGAAGAGGGCCTTGACGTTTGGGTCTGAGAGCACGATTCTGAGGGCGGTTGCTGTCGTTTCTGCTGCTGCTCCTCCGCCAACGTCTAAGAAGTTCGCTGGTTTTCCCCCGTAATATTGGATTGTGTCCAGCGTTGCCATGACAAGACCTGCTCCGTTGCCTATTACGCCTATGTTTCCATCTAGTTTGACGTAGGCGAGGTCGTTTTTCATGGCTTCCAATTCTTGGGGTGTAAGCTCGCTTTCGCCTTCTAGCAGCCTTTTCTTGTATTCTTGGTGGCGGAACAGTGCGTTATCGTCTATTATTATACGTGCATCTGCGGCGACGAATTTTCCTTCGGCTGTTTCCACTATCGGGTTCATTTCGATTAATTCTGCATCATAATCTATACAAGCACGGTATAGTTTTTCGAGGGTTCTGCCGAGTTCAGAAATCTGTGTTCCAGAGTAGCCAATTTTTTTGGCAATTTCGCGTGTGTGAAAAGAGCAAAGACCTAATTGTGGGTTAATCAGGATTTTTATTACTTTTTCCGGGTTTTTCTGGGCTATTTCCTCGATCTCCATTCCGCCGACTGCAGAGGCAATTGCAACGTAGCTTTGGTTGAATCTGTCAGTAGTTATGCCGAAGTAGAGTTCTTTTTTTACCTGTATTTTTTCTTCAATCCACACGCTCTTGACAGGTATGCCCTTTATCTGCATGCTTAGTAGTTTTTGTGTGGCTTTTTCGGCTTCTTCAACAGAGTTAGCGAAAAGAATTCCGCCTGCTTTTCCTCTTCCTGCAACTAAAACCTGAGCCTTGACTACGAGCGGTGGCTTTAGCTTGGCGGCTACTTCGTGAGCTTGGTTTGTGCTGGTTGCTAGTTCGCCTTGCGGTGTTGGGATTCCGTATTTTGCTAGTATGTTTTTGGCTTCGTACTCAAAGAGTTTCAACGCGTTTCTTAACCTCACTTTACTGTTTCTATCGTGACGTATGATCTTGTGTCTTGTATACCATCAATAGCGTATAGCTTTTTTAACACTTCGTCGAGTTTTTCTCTTTCCACAAGCAAGAGGGCGTCAAAGTCACCTGTGATTCTGAAGGCTCTTTGAACTGTGAGCTCCCTGATTTTTTCGTAAACGTGGATTCTTTTTACTGGTGACACTCTGATAAGTATGAAAGCTGGAGTTGAGGACATGCCAAGCATGCCTAACCCTTTCTCAGTTACGTCTATGAAGCCTCTGCCGGTGCGTATGCAGTTCAAGTCTCTGAGCTTCCGTAAGTGAACGTTTAATGCTTGTCTGCTTATGCCCAGTTGTGTTGCTAACGCGTCTTGTTTTATGTGCAACGTGAATGTGGTTGAGGCTTTACCTTTTTCGTATAGCATTCTCAATAGTTGAAGCGAGCGTTTAGTGGGTGCCTCTGACATGGTCTCATCTTTGTGGTGTTTTGTTAAGATTTACCTTTGCATAAGTGCTGATTATTTAAAAGTTTAGTAAACATACTAACATATGCGCTGATTAATATGGGCTCAAATTTTTGTCGATTGGAAGTTTAAACCGCAATGTATTTATTTCTCGGCAAAAAAGTCTATGAAGCCTATTGAAAATGCAAAGATGGGAGTAAGGCGGTAACGAAATGTCAGAAAACAATGCAGTGTTGATCGGAAAGAAGCCAGTAATGAACTATGTGCTTGCATGCATAACCCTCTTTCACGGCGGAGCAAAGGAAGTAAGCGTCAAAGCACGAGGAAAATCCATAAGTCAAGCGGTTGACGTTGTTGAAGTTGTCAGACGCAGATTTCTGCCAGACGTAAAGATTAAAAGAGTAGGCATCGGAACACAGCAGATGACACCCAGAGAAGAGGGTGGCCAGCCAACAAACGTAAGCACGATTGAAATAACGATGGAACGCTAGACAGTTTCCGCATAAACGTTCGTAGCTCCGCTGTCCCTCCTTTATTTGTAAAAAAGGGGGCGAAACGTCAAGTGAAGACGGTACTGTGTAGTTTTTGCCTAAAAAGCGGCATACTGTGCCAAAAGTGTTCAGCTAGAGTAAAGTCTGGCGAAATAAGCGAGTTAGACTTGAAAATCGCTCGTTTATTGTTGTCTTTAGAAGAAAAATACCCCTCTCTTCAGAACGTTTGCTTTCACAGGGCTTTTGATGTTGATAAAACCTTGGCGTTGGTTGTCGGAGCCGGCGATGTTCCTCGTCTTCTGGGCTATGGCGGCAAGATTATCAAGACTGTGAGTGAGGAAACTGGTAAGACCGTTAGAGTGTTGGAGTACGGAGTTGATGATCGGAAGTTTTTGGAGGATTTGTTTGCTCCTTTGAGCATATTAACGATTAACACCATTTGGTTGCCTGACGGGACGACAGAGACCCGAGTTATTCTGAGAAAGCGACGAGGAATGGGGCCTCCGTTTGATGTAAAGGCTTTAAAGGAGATAGCCAGTAAAGTTCGCAAAATGACCTTGCGCGTGGAGTTTGCGGATTAAGTAAAAAACGGTGGGAGTATGAGTCTGGATTCAGTTGGTGATTGGCGTAGAACGCATTTTTCTGTTGACGTTAAACCTGACATGGATGGTGACGAAGTTACCCTTTTTGGTTGGGTTCAAGAGATTCGTGACTTAGGCGCATTGCGGTTTATTATATTGCAGGACAGGGAAGGCACTATTCAGGTTACTGTTTTGCGAAAGAAAGTGGACAGCGAAGTTCTGTCGAAGGCTGATGCCTTGCAGAAAAGGTACAGCATCGGCGTGAAAGGCATTGTGAAGAAGACAAACATGACGCCTAGGGGCGTCGAAGTGATTCCGAAGCAAATCAAGATTTTCAGTGTGGCTACTACTCAGTTGCCTATTGATATTACTGGTAAAACGCCTGCAAACCTTGAAGTCCGATTGGATTCACGAGCACTAGATTTAGCGTCGGAAGAGAACACGGCCATTTTCAAGATTCAACACGCAGCCGCGGAAACAATTCGGAGTTTTCTTTTCGAGAAGGGTTTCTTGGAAGTGCACACGCCACGCATGATTGCTTCTGCAACAGAAGGCGGCGCCGAGCTTTTCGCTGTAAACTATTTCGGGAAAAAAGCTTTCCTCGCTCAAAGTCCACAGTTGTACAAGGAACAGCTCGTGATGAGTCTTGAGAAAGTCTTTGAAATAGGACCTTTCTTCAGGGCTGAAGAATCACACACACGGCGACACATAAGCGAATTCACTTCAATCGACATCGAAGAGGCATTTGCGGAGGCTGAGGACGTTATGCAGTTGCTTGAACAGCTCATACAACACGTTTGCAGAAATATTAGCAAAAAATGCGAGAAAGAATTAGCAGTGCTAAAGTATAATTTGAAGGTACCAGAGCTGCCCTTTAAACGATTTACATATGATGAGATGCTGAAGGATTTAAAGAGTGCAGGCGTTGATGTTCCGTGGGGTGAGGACATACCGACGCCAGCGTTCAGAACTTTGGCTAAGCTTCATCCCTACTTTTATTACATAACTGATTGGCCTACGCATTCTAAAGCTTTCTACATCAAGCCGCGTGATGATAATCCTGACCTGTGTGAGGGGTTTGATCTGATGTGGCGTTGGATTGAGCTTGTTTCTGGTGGGACAAGGATTGCCTCTAAAGAGCTTCTGGTGAAGCGGTTGGAGGAGAAAGGCTTGAAGCCTGAGTCTTTTAAGTATCATTTGGAGGCTTTTGATTACGGGATGCCGCCGCATGCAGGTTGGGCTATTGGTCTTGAAAGATTGACCATGATGTTGACTGGGAAAAAGAACATAAGAGAAGTAACGCTCTATCCGAGAGACAAGTTTAGGCTCGTACCCTAATTGTCTGAAAAACGGTCAATACGGACCTAGCTCCTATAGGTTTTTTTTGCTGGGGCATGGTGTAGTAGGCTTCTATTTCTGTGTTATAGAAGTGTATTACAAAATGGATAAAACCGACGATTTTCTAGTAGTTTAGTTGGAGAAGGGAATAATGAACAGGTTTATGCCATTATGGCTTATAGTAGCCGTTCTGGTCGCTATGGCTGGTTTTTCAAACGTAGGCGTTGGAAGTCAATTGGCATGTTACCCGCCTTCTTCTAGCGGTGTAGTGGACAAGATACCTGGAGGCGCTTTCGTTGTGGAGATTTCTTTTAAGAACACGGGGGCAACCAATGGCACGTGGTCTGTGAACGTTGCTTTTGAGGGAGAAAAATGGTCTTGGGTCGGAACAGCGCAAACGTTGAAGCTTAAACCAAGTGATAAGAAAACCTTAACGTGGAACGGCACGGTTCCTGAAGACGCACCAATAGATTCAGTGGCAAGACTTATCGTGTATTATGGCAATTCTTTCGTTCCGTTAGACTGGTGGATTCACGTGGTTCCAGCCGCCGAGCTAACCATAACCTCAAGCACAGTAAGATAGACAAAATGATGTTTTTTATTTGAATTTGTCCTCAAAACTGATAAATATCCGCTTCATTATTGCCCAGACATGGAAGACCAGTTGAAAATCGCTTGTGGAGTCTTCGCAGCCATAAACTACAGCAACCAACCTGTGTTTCCCTACATATACTGGGGGCTGAGAGCTCAAAACCACAGGGGTCACCAATCACATGGTTTTCTAACCTTTAACAATGGAAAATTCCACGTTCACAGAAGCTTGGATCTCGTGCCAAAGATCAAGACAAGCGCAATCCAAGAATGGTTTGGACGATTGCCGGGAAGCCTTGGCATCGGAAACGTCAGGTACACTACTTCTGGAAAAACAGATGAAAAATCCTTGATAAAGGGCACTCAACCCGTGACCGCTTCAAAAGGCGGAATAAAGCTTGCAGTCTCCTTCAACGGTAATGTTGTGAACACGTTTCAGCTTTTGAACGAGATAAGCCAAGAATTCTCGATTTTCTCCTACGAATGCGACGCTGAACTGGTCTGCTACAAGCTCCTGCTTGAATTGACAAAAACTAAGGATTTAGCTTCTGCAGTCAAGAAGTGTATGCTTGAAATCGACGGTGCCTTCTCCGTAGCCGCCATAACCCAAGACGGCAAGCTCTTCGCCTTTAAAGACCCGCATGGAATACGCCCGCTGTGTGCTGGTCATAGTAAAGACTGTTCAACATACGTTTTTTCATCAGAGACCGCCAGCTTGGACGTAAACAGTTTTGAAAGAGACTTTGAACTGGAACCCGGCGAGCTTGTAACAGTTACTAAAGAAGGGTTCAGGAGACAGAGACTTGTAAAAAATGAACGTAAGGCTTTTTGTGCTTTCGAATTCGCGTACTTCGCAAGACCTGACTCACGTTTTGATGATAAATATGTTTATGAGATTAGAGAAGAGTTTGGAAGAAACATCGTCAGAGAAAACCCAGACATAGTCAAGGATGCAGACATAATTCTTTCTGTGCCTGAAACAGGCGACGATTCAGCCATGGGCGTTCATGAAGCCTCAGGCCTGCGGTGGGAAAGAGCCTCACGTAGGCATCGTTACGTAACCGAACGAGCCTTCTTACTTCTTAGTAGAGACCGCCAATCCACTATAGATAGAAAAATCAACATTCTTGCTCCTAAGATTAAGGGAAAACGGGTAATCGTGACTGAAGACAGCATAGTCAGGGGCGACACTACCAGAATTATCGTGGAAAAACTACGCAGGATGGGCGCGGAAAAAGTTTACATGTTCGTAACGTTTCCACGCATAATCGGCCCATGCATGTACGGAATTGACATGGCAACATACGGTCAGCTCATCGGCTCAACACATAGTGCTGAGGAAATCGCAAAAATCATAGGCGCAGACGCTGTTTGCTATCAATCAATAGAGAGCTTGGTAAGAGCGACTGGACTTGCCCGTGACCAACTGTGTATGGCGTGCATAACTGGCGAGTATCCGACACCGTTGGCGCAGAACATGGCGGATAAGATGAAGAAAAAGTTCTTGGAAGGCTTTCAGGAAACTGAGAGGCTTTACGAGTATAAAAAGACGTTAGAAGAAGATAGTAGCAAGATAAATCAGGTTTCTGAATCAATCCTGTAATCTGGCGGGTCGTTCATGGAGAAAGTGGGAGTATTAGTTGTTTCTTACGGTTCAAGAGAGACAGCCATAATCGACGCTCTGGCTCGAAGCCGAAACTACCAAGTGGAAATCTACGTTGCAGATAAGCAACGAAACCCGTTCAACATGGAAAAAGCCGCCAAACACGTAGTCATACCCGACTTAAACATCCAAGAAATATGCAAGTTTGCCGAAGCAAACAAAGAAAACATCGACTTCGGCATAGTGGGTCCAGAAAAACCCATAATCGAAGGCGTACGCGACCTC
>Ga0335070_10009109_pt1 | contig 11664 bp, 7 predicted proteins | sample Lox_Sample_13_FD_206722 | JGI IMG/M metagenome (GOLD analysis project Ga0335070, IMG submission 206722) | Soil microbial communities from Loxahatchee National Wildlife Refuge, Florida, United States - Lox_Sample_1.3 | ecosystem: Environmental > Terrestrial > Soil > Wetlands | place: USA: Florida...
TGTTCACCTATCCCAAGCCTGAGATCTTCATCCCCGTCGCCCGTGCCAATGGCCAGACAACCGGCGCCAAGGTGCAGTTCATGGCCCGCAATTCCGCCGGGGATGGGAACATGTTTGAGTACTCTTCGGCCAACGTGCCCGTCAACGCCCCCGCCGTCAGTATCGACCAGATCACGCAGCCGTTCCGCATGGCATTCTCCAACGAGATCACCATGACCGTCTTTGGTGACGGCATGTTTCCGGGAGCCGGCAACGCCGGCCTGGGCAGCCCCCACGCCGGTCCACCCGTCGTTCAGGCCGTGCCCGTCAGCGGCGGCGTGGCCGTGACCGCAACGAAGGCCGTCTTTATGACTGACAACTCCATCCAGGTGTTCTTCCCCGACACACTGCCGCGCGGCGTGTACCAGATCTACTTGAAGAACGACCCCCGCTACGGCGGCGTGAGCGGAACGTCACAAGTCACGTTTGAATGGAAGTAGCGGACCGGACGCGACGTTCGCGTCCCTGCACGGACTTCGGCGTGTCATCGCCCCATCGCCCCGTGGCGCTTCCGTGCCCTGTCGAATGCAGACCGGCTTGGTAAATGTGGGTATAATGTCGCTCGTGAGCGCCAGGATCCCCGCATGACCACTGCCAAGTGTGATCGGACAGCGCCCCCGCGCTGCGGCGAAGGTCCCGCCGCAATGAGTCGACGCGGCCTGACCCTGATTCTCTGCGGCATCCTGGCGGTTTCGCTGGTCATCCACGCCATTCACTTCGCGGCGCTGCTCAAGAGCGGTCTCTATCGTCTGCCGGTGGTGTTCGTACAGTCCGACATGCACGCCTTTCTCGAATGGTCGGATGCAATTCTGTCGGGCGACATCCTGCAAGGTGACACCTATCACCCTTGTTTCGAGTGGATGCCCTCCATCGCTCCGATGGAAACCTGGTACCGCTGGTGGGGCGGTAAGACCATCTTCCAGCAGGAGCCGCTCTATGTGTACGCCTTGTCGCTGGTACGGTGGGTGTCCGGCGGGGCGCTGTGGGTGCCGCCCCTGGTCCAGCTGCTGATCGGCAGCCTGCAGCCTCTGGTGATCTTCCTTCTGGCCCGCAGGCTGTTTGAGGAGCGAGCGGCACTGGTAGCCGCGGCCCTGGCCGCCGTCTATGGACCGTTTGTTTTTTATCAAGGGGTTCTGCTGCGAGATTGGCTCCCGCCGCTGATGGAACCCATCGCTTTGATCCTGTTGCTGCGGGCTGACCAGCGGGCCGGAACCATCGATAGCCTCGCCGCCGGAATTTGGCTGGCGCTGTGCGCGCTCGGCAAAAGCCTCATCCTGCTTTTCCTGCCCTTCGCGCTGATCTGGCTGGCGTGCCGCCGCGGGACGGACAAGAACCGCTGGTGGCGACGGCCTGCGCTGGCGCTCGTGGGATTTGCGGCCGGTCTGTCGCCGCTGGTGGTCCGCAACGCGATGGTCGGCTCGCCGGTCCTGGCATTCCACAACAGAACCGCAGAGGGTTTCATCCAGGCCAATGCCGTCGATGCCCAGCCCGTGGGCCTCTCCCATCCGCATTCCATGCAGACGATCCTCCAGAAGACCGATGGACGCCTCTCCGCGGTGATCGCCGAAACGCTCCACGGCTTTGAAGGCCGCTGGTCGGACTTCTTCCGCCTCCAGCTTCTCAAGCTTCGCGGCAACCTCGAGCCCATCGACATCCCCAACAACGTCAGCATCTGCCACGACCGCGAACTCTCGCCGGTGCTTTGGCTGACGCTCGGTTTCGGTCCGGTGGCCGCCGCCGGCCTGGCCGGACTGCTGATGGCAATCCGGCGCCGCGGCCCCCACGGACTGGTGCTCATCTACATTGCGACGCAAGTAGCAGCACTGATATCCGCGACGGTCTTGGGGCGATACCGCCTGGCCCTGGCGGCGGTGTTGATGGTCTATGCCGGTGCGGCTCTCGTCGGCTTGTGGGATGCCATTCGTCGCCGGCAGGTCCGCTCGGCTGCCTTACGCCTCGGCCTGTTGGCGGCCGCGACGGCGGTGGAGTATGTGCTGGTCCCGATCCCATCCCTGCGAACCACGCCGGACTACGAGTACTATCCGGCCGAGTACGTGATATGCACGACGATGTACGTCTCCGAGCATCGCTTCGAGCAGGCGGTGGATGAGACCCGGCGACTGGGAGCCTGGGCTCGCCGGTTTCCCAATGCCGCTACGTTGGCTGCGGCCCTTCAGCGCGACGTCCAGCACCTATGGGCCAGGACGCTGCTGGAACAGGGAGACAACAGCGGCGCCCTGGAGCATGCCCGTCTCGCCGCCCGTATCGATGTCGCGGCGCCCAACCTGGATCATGTTCACTTTCAACTGGGTGAGCTGTTCTACCAACTGTCCAGCCCCGCCGACGCGGCCGCGCAGCTTCGCCTGTATCTTCAGAAGCAGCCTCAGGGGCAGTTCGCCGAAAAGGCTCGCGATCTGCTCAAGCAAATCGGACAGCCATAGCGGCTCTACGCAACTGCCGGGCGAAACCGGTGTCGATTCCCGCGTGCCGGTGGAAGCGGTGGCCCGGATTTCGGTATACTGGTTCTCGTCATGACAGGAACCAACCTGGCGAGAGCGGCCCTGGTTACAGCCCTTGCGATCTTCAACTCGGCGTTCGCTCAAGACTCACGACCGGACCACACCGGGAGCGCTACCACGCCCTCCGTCCCGAAGCGGCTGTCCGCGCTGAAGGACGCTCCGCCCGAAAAGGCCTGCGCCGAGATCGAGCGGATTCTGTCCGACCCGCTGGGCGAGCCTGATCGCCAGGCCTGTTTTCGTGCACTGCTCGAAACACTCCCTCGCGCCGACTACGCCCTCTCCGACGCCGTACGGACGCTGGTTGAACGGCTCCGAGAGGAGAACCCCGCCGGGCAGGAAATACTCACCAGCCGGTACATGATCGCCCTGGCAACGCCCACCTTCGCGGCTCATGCCCGGGAGAATCACCTCCTGACGCACCTCGACCTGGCGTATGTCGTCTTCCGTGATCTGTTTTGCGTGGACCCGGTGCAAATCGTCCGTCACCGCTATGTGATCTTCCCGATGCAGGGCAAGCCCAACGGCCACACCACCAACACCGACACGCTCAAGGTCATGATCGGCGGATCGGACTGGGACAACGCTGATTGTTACGAGGCCTTCTTTCACGAAGTCTCGCACCCGTTCATCAATTTGCAGCCCGGCGGGCACCACTGGCGCTGCGGTGGTTTCGGCGAGGGGCTCGCCGAGTTCAGCCAGGCGTACGTGCCTGCCAGGCTCGACTTCCTGGGCCCCCCGTACAAGGGGCGATTCGAATCCTATATCTCCATATTCCGCAACGCCGGTCAGACCGAATACCTCGGCACCCGCCTGCCGGTCGAGGAAAGCGTGAGCTATGGCCCGTCAAGTTCGTTCTTCATGGAGCTCGCGCTGTCGACGCAGACGAAGAGCGGCGTGGACTGGTCTCCGTTTCAACGCATGTTCCGAGAAGCAGCCCAACACCCGCAGCCGAGGTTGCCATCGAAAGACTGGCCCGCCCAAATGGCCGCCGACGCGATCAAATACTTTGATGCTCAGAAAGTACGCCCGATCCTGCGAAAGTACCGCTTTCCGCCGGAGGGTGAGATCGACTTGGTCCGTGAGCGAGTGGCGCAAGGTCCACTGAAGCCGGGGGATTGTTCCAAGCGTCGCGCCGAGTGGCAAGCCGCCGGCCTGACGGTCGTCGCTGACTGGAAAGTGCTGGGCCCGATCCCTGACCCGGAGCACCGCCGCCTGGCGCTGGACCCGCTCGACGAGCTCAACTTCGAGAAGCGAAAGGCGTGCAAGTTCGGCGACCAGACTTACCAGTGGCGCAAGGACGTGCTGATCGACGAATGCGGGTGCCCGCACCTGGGTGACCTGCCCGGCGGCAACGAATCGTGCATCTTCTATCTTTACACCGATCTTCCAGCAACGGTTTCCGGCCCGACCGAGCTGTCGCTCTCCAGCGATGACGATGCCAGCGTCTGGTTCGAGGGGCAGCGGGTGTGGACCTTCTCTGGCGAGCGAGGAGTGAACGTGGACTTCGTCGACAGCGCGTACATCGCGCCCAAGGCTGGCGGGAAGCTGCTCGTAAAGGTCGCCAACCATGTTGGGCCGGCAGGGTTCCATTTGCGGTACGGCCCGGCCGTCGATTACCGCTCCATCTATCCGGCCGAGGCCGCCGCGAGCGATCCCGAGCGACGGGCGGCCCTGGCGGACTTCCTGGGTTCTCGCCGCGTGCCCGCAGAGCTGACCACCCCGCTGCTGTTGAAGCTATTGGACGACAAGGACGCCGCCGTCAGGCGCGCCGCGGCACACGCCCTGCCCGCGTGGCGGAACCGCCCGGAGCTGGTCCAGGCCCTGATCGCGCGCTGGCAACACGAGGACGATCGCGAAGTCAAGGCGGCGATTCGGCGTTCGCTGGAAGAGCTGACGTTCCAATCCTTCGACACGCCCGACGGCGCGGCGAGTTGGTGGGCTCGTCAGAAGGATCACTGGACCCACTGGTACTTCGTGGAGTGCGAATCGGCGTACAGCCTCGGGACGATCGTCGGTGGCTTCTATGGCAACCAGCCGAAGTCCTACGGCCACCAGACCGTCTCGCGCTGCTGGGGCTGCAAGACCGACGATTTCTTCGAGCTCCCGCTCCGCGCCGATGCCGCAGGCCCCCGAACGCTGTACCTGCGGTATTCTCTGGGGCGCGACGAGCCCTGTCGCTTGAGCTTTCGCATTCGCCGCGGCGAGCGTGTCGTTGTGGAAAAGAAAAACGTGCCGGTTCGCCGAACCAAGGACTGGGCTACCTTCCGCTGGGCGAAAGTGCCGCTTGGCGAGCTCGTTGCAGGCTGGTATCGCGTCGAGGTCCGCACCAACGGCATAAACGTCGATTGCGACGTGATCGGCTGGAAATGAGGGATCCTCCACGAGGCGGTACAATTGCCCCAGGCCATTCTGTGGCAGCACTCGAGCAGGACCCCTCCGGTCCCACCTGACTCGTCGATAAGCTCGCTATCGTGGGCCGGTGAGATGTGTCTCTTCAAGGGAGGAAATATTATGCCCGCTTTCACATCTCGTTTTTTTCGCCGTGTCCTTTCTTCTTCGCTTCGCACGGCTTACTACTGGTTGACCTGGACCATCCTGGTGCTTGCCTGGTCCGGGGGATGCAAGTCGCCTGGCCCCACCTCTGATCAACAGTCCCCCAAGCCGCCGCCGGATGCCGCCGGAACCCCGGCCACCAAATCGCTGGAGGCTCCGCGACAGCATGCCGCAACGGACCCGTTCGCCCTCAAGGTCAGCCTTCGTGGCCGCGTGGTGGATCGCGCGGAGCACGGTCTGGCGGGCATCACTGTGAGAGTGGGCCGTCCGTCCGCCTCTGAACAGTCGCGACCCTCGCCAGATTCGTATGACAAGTGGGATGCCGAGACCACTCGCGAGGGCTATTGGCAGATCGACCTTCCCGCGTCGAACCGCCCGCTTACCATCTCGCCGGACCTGGGCAAGAAATGGATCGGCCGTCCCCGCGGTCCACACCGGCCCGCAAACGCGGACAACGAGATAGGCGTGCTCACGCCGACCACGCCGGTCGTGACCGGATTGGACTTTGTTCTGTGGAAGCGGGCGACAATCAGCGGCACCGTTCGCGGTCCGGATGACCAACCGCTCGCCAAGGCGGTCATCTTTGTCCTGGAAAGCTCCTTCAGTTTCGAGACGGACCCGAAGGGCAGCTTCTCTTTCTCAGAATTCCTGCCCGGCGAACCAGTGACGCTCATCGTCAAGCACAAACTCGGCGCCACGCGTATCTGTGAGCCTGTCACTGTGGCCGAGGGCCAGACGCGCACGCTCGATGTCCGCCTGACGCAAGGCGGTACCGTCCGCGGCCGCGTCACGCCGCTTGCGGGCCGGGTCGACTATAGCGACACATGGAAGCCACGACTGGAATTCATGCCGGCCGGCCGCACCGAGTCGCAGCTCTCCCTTCGTATCACCCGCACCATCGAGCCCCACCCCAATGTGTGCGGCATCGTCAACGACGACCCGCCACATCCCGCTTTGGATGGCACGTTTGTCGTCGAGCACCTTCCTGCCGGACGGGTCGACCTGCGATTGGGCGCTCGGGGCGACTTCACGCCGGAGGACGAGAAAGCAGCCCAACTCCCTCTGGCCTCGAACTATTTGCGCGAGACGCCGCCCGAATTTTACCAGCGCATTCCGCCGGGCGACCAAAAGGTCTATCCCGTCGTGAAGTACTCGGTGCCGTACCTCGGCGTCATTCGCGACATTGAGGTCCGCGAGAGCGAGGTCACCGATCTCGGCGAGATTCACTACGAGCAACCCGGCCGCCTCACCGGCCGCGTGCTGCGGGCCGATGGAACTACCGCGGCGAACGCGACCGTTTATGTCTCGCTGACTTTGATGGAGAAGATAGGTTTCTTCGACACGGATAGCCGGCAGTTTTGGATCGACATCGTGCAGACCCATACCGACGCCGATGGGAAGTACGCCTTCGAATTTCTCTGCCGCGGGCCGCGCCGGCTCTGGACCGGGCGGTTCGACGCGCCGGACTCGGCCAAGCGCGAGTTCGACATGGACGGTCGCGCGGAACTCGTGGTCGACCTCCGCGCCGACGGGCCGTGACGCCTCCACTTCTTGTCCCAGTGCAGGCACCGCGTACCCGGCAGTGGAAATTGCTATAATGACGCCAACCGCCCGGCCGTCCTGCCGGGCGGCACTGTTTGGACGACTCACGGAAAGGCTCTCGATGGCATCGGCGACTACCGTCAAATCGGCTCGACGTTCCGCATCCGACCTCGCCTCCGCGGAGGCGACTGTTGAGGCCCTGAGACACCTCTCGGCGGCCCACGCCCGCTGGCCCGAACTCATCGCTCGCGTCGGACCATATTGTCCCGCACTCATCTCCGATCCTTTCATCGCCCTGGTCGGCTCGGTTCTGCACCAGCAGGTCTCGATGAGCGCGGCGACAACGATCTTCAAGCGCGTGAAGGCCCTCTGCCCGCGCGGGCAGATCACGCCTGCGGCCATCCTCGCGGCCAGCGTAGCTCAATTGCGATCAGCGGGGCTCTCTCGTCAGAAGACGGCGTACATGCACAATCTGGCCGAGGCCTTCGCGTCACGGCAGGTCACCGCGGCGGGCCTGCGGCGAGCGCCGGACGATGAAGTCGTCGAGATGGTCACACAGATCAAGGGCGTCGGCCGGTGGACCGCCGAGATGCTGCTGATGTTCTGCTTGCACCGGCCGGACGTCTGGCCGGTCCACGATCTCGGCCTGCAGAAAGCGGCCCAGGAATTCTTCCGGCTGCGCAAGCCGCCCACGCCGAAGGCCCTGCACTCGCTGGGCGAGCCCTGGCGGCCGTATCGTACCTATGCGACGTGGTATCTGTGGCGAAGCCTGGAACGCCCCATCCCGCCTTCAGTCACTCACTGACCTGCCCGGGAACCCCCTTGCGCCGTCTGCGACGGCGACGTTTCGTGGCGCTTTCGACTCGCCCGCGCCGCCAGCCCCAGCATCACCGCCGCGAACACGATCAGCGCCAGCCCCCACCAGAAATTGACATTGATCCCCAGCGAGTGCTCCCTGTAGATCTGCTTGTCCGACACCAGGCCGTACACGGTGACGATCACCCCGAGGATGCCGAACATCGCGCCGATTGGAATGCGAATGTCGAGTCCCATGGCCGCTCCAATCACCAGAAGAGTATATTCAGGACCAGCACCGCGAGCAGCACCACCACCGCCAACGCGGCCGGCTGCTTGAACCAGGGTACGCCGTGCTCCTTCACCTTCGGCGTCAGCGAGTAAACCAGCCCGCGCAGCTCGTCGTCCGTCTTGAGCCGCTTCGTCGCCAGCGAGATCACGATGGTCACGACGAAGCAGGCCGTCCAGGCGTAAATCGCGGCCCAGAAGTTCTGGGCCATTTCCACCGGGTAGGTGTGCAGAACGTGGCCCGCCACCAGCCAGCCGCCCTTGATACCCACCGTCGCGTTCGCCGGCAGCGTCAGCCCGTGGTGCAGCGCCGCCGCGCCCGTTCCGGCCACCAGGCCCCAGAATGCGCCGTGCCCGGTGCTGCGCTTCCAGAACATGCCCAGCAGGAACGTCGCAAAGAGCGGCGCGTTCACAAACCCGAACACGAGCTGGAGCATGTCCATGATGTTATTGAACGATCGGGCGGCGTAGGCACAGGCCACGCTGATGAGCACTCCCACCACGGTGATGACGTGCCCCATGCTCAGGTAGTGCTTGTCCGGCTTGTTGGGATTGATGTAGCTCTGATAAATGTCGTAGGTCCAGACCGTGTTGAACGCGGTCACGTTGCCGGCCATGCCCGACATGAATGATGCCATCAGCGCGGTCAGGGCGATGCCCAGCAGGCCGGTCGGCAGGTAGTACTGCAGCAGGCTGGGGATGACCATGTTGTAGTCGAGGCTCTTGGTGTCGAACCGCGCGATCTGGGCCTCCCACTTGTTGACCGAGGCCTGCAGCGCGCCATCGAGACTGCGGCTGTCGATCTTGCTCTTGATCTCCGCGGTCATCTCGTCCAATTGCTGCTTCTGCTGCTCGGTCAGTTTGTCGGCGGGCGTGCCGAGCAACCCGGCGTTTTCGATGGCGATCTTGGCCGCCACCGCCTTGGATTCGACCGGCAGACGGAACTTCGTCGTGTCGAAGTTGAAGTGCAGCGAGATCGCCAGCATGCCGGGCAGGATGACCAAGGCGGGAAAGAGCATCTTGGGAAACGCGGCGATCAGCGGCGTCCGCCGGGCCGCCGACATGGAATTGGCCGCCATAGCCCGCTGCACGACGAGAAAGTCCGTGCACCAGTATCCGAACGACAGCACGAAGCCCAAGCCCATCACCATCCCGAACCACTCGACGCCCATCGGGTTGGCCTGCGACTGGCCCATGTGCGACCACGAAGACGTCCATGCGGTCGGGTCGAAGCCGTGCCCCGCTGGGTTGGACGGGCTGGTGGCCACTTGCGCCAGGCTGTGCTTCAGGCCGGTCCAGCCGCCCGCTCCTTTGAGCCCGATCAGGGTCAGCGGCAGGAAGCCGAACACGATCATGAAGAATTGCAGCACCTCGTTGTAGATCGCTGACGTCAGGCCCCCCAGCACGATGTAAACAAGCACGATCCCGGCCGACACGAAGATGCACATGTGATAGTCGAAGCCGAGTATCTGTTCGAGCAGGCGGGCCAGGGCGTGCATCGAAATGCCCGACGAGAAAACCGTCATCACCGCGAAGGACATGGCGTTGAACGCCCGGGTCTTTTCGTCGAACCGCAGCTTCAGGTACTCCGGCACCGATCGGGCCTTGGAGCCGTAATAGAACGGCATCATGAAGATGCCCACGAAGACCATCGCGGGGATGGCGCCGACCCAGTAGAAGTGGCTGGTCATGATGCCGTACTTGGCGCCGGACGCGGCCATGCCGATGACTTCCTGGGCCCCGAGGTTGGCGGAGAGGAAGGCCAGCCCGGTGATCCACGACGGAATGGACCGCCCGGAGAGGAAGAAATCGGTGCTGGTCTTGGTATATCGCTTCAGCGTCCAGCCGATGCCGAGCACGAAGGCGAAGTAGACGATCAGAATCGTGTAATCAACCGAGCCAAGCTGGATCTCATGCATGATTCACGCCTGCATCAGGGTTGTGCCGCCAGCGTTTCGTCACCAATGGGATTTCGGTGAGTGCGGGCCTCTGGCCGGCACAGAGGAACCAGAGGTCCGGGCTATCCATCCCTCGATGAACCCGAGCGCCACAGTGCACCAGTTGTCCTCATGCCGCCATCCCGAAACGGGACGATCTGCCCGCGCCGCGCAAAAGGCAGCGAAAGAGCATAGCGATGCATGTTCAGCCCCGCAATGACCGCCGGTTAAAGCCCCTGAGGAGCGCCCCTTGAGTCCCGTAGGGACGGCCGACAATAGCCCAGGACGCGTGTCCTGGGGACCGGATGCCCGAGCGCCCTCAGAGTCCCGTAGGGACGGCCGACAATAGCCCACGACAGATGCTTCGCGAGAAGTCTTCGTGAGTCCTGGGGAGCGGATGCCCGAGTAACCTCCGAGTCCCGTAGGGACAACCGACAATAGCCCAGGACGTCAGTCCTGGGGAGCGGATGCCCGAGCGCCCTCAGAGTCCCGTAGGGACGGCCGACAATAGCCCAGGACGCGAGTCCTGGGGAGCGGATGCCTGCTTAAGCCGGGCTTCCTGAGCACACCGCGCGCACCCTTGTTCCCACTCGATCCGTCCCCATATCATCCCCGCGATGAACCCCGTTGCACCCAATGTCTCGCAGATCAGCACGGCCCCGCGTCACGGCGTCAACGTCCATCTCATCGGCGATGTGCTGATCGACACCGCCACACGCTGGGACCGCCGGAGGCTGCTTCGCGCCCTCGCCGGCGTTCGGCTGACGATGGTCGCCCTCACGCACTGTCACCCCGACCACCAGGGCTCGGCCAAAGCCCTCTGCGAAGCTCACGCCTGCCCGCTCGCCTGCCACGAGGCCGACCGAGCCGCCGCCGAGGGCCGCGAGCCCATGACCCCGCCCGGCCCGATCATCCGCCGCCTGAGCAACCTCCTCGCCGGCCCTCGCTGCCCGGTCGATCGCGTCCTCCGTGACGGCGACGACGTGGCTGGCTTCCGCGTCATCGAGACCCCTGGCCACACACCCGGGCACATCATCTTCTTCCGCGAGTCCGACCGCGTAGCCATCGCCGGCGACCTCGCGAGAAACGTAAACTTCCTCACTGGCCGCACCGGCCTGGCCGAGCCGCCGCGTTGCTTCAGCGTCGACCCCGCTCAGAACCGCCGCGCCATCCGCACCCTGGCGGCCCTGCACCCCGAGCTCGTTCTCTTAAGCCACGGTCCCCCCCTGCGCGACATGGATCTCCTTCACCGCTTCACCACACGCCTAATCACCGCATGAGTCCGCAAGCCGGAACTACTCGCCGGAACCTCACCACGAAGACCCGAAGATCATGAAGAAGACTGCCGAAGAGGTTGTCTGCAGATCTCAGGAGCGACGGCTCAAGGCGCACGCCGCGGGCAGGTTCTCTCGCGCCGGTTATGCGTTGTTCTTCGTCTTCGTGGTGAGAGATACAGGGTAGGAGTGCGCACACCAGGGCGCGCGTACACCGCGCCGTCGCAGAGCTCAACCGCTCTGTTCGGATCGTCGCGGCCCGACGCGCTCCAACTGTTCCCGCAAGAACGCCGTCGGCAAACCGCCGTCCAGCTCGTCCACCCCCAGCAGCCCGACCAGCCGTGCCTCTAGCTCCGCGATACCCTCACCGGTCAACGCGGACATGGCTAGCGCCCCGGATGATCCGGCCGAACTGGGGGCTGGCGAAAGATCGCACTTGTTCACCACCACGATCCTTGGCTGGTCCGGCGAAATCAGGCCAATGACTCCGTCCAGCTTTGCCTGCCGCTCCTCCTCCGGCACCGTCGCATCCAGCACGATCACCACCACATCCGCCGCCCGCGCCTCGGCGCTTCCGCGCCGAATCGCCTCCGTCTCGATCGGGCAGCTCGTCTCGCGGATGCCCGCCGTGTCGGTCAGAATCACCGGCCACCCGTCGATAAGCGCCGTCTCGCTGACCCAGTCCCGGGTCGTGCCAGGCTCCTCGGAGATAACCAG
>Ga0335070_10009110_pt1 | contig 11661 bp, 6 predicted proteins | sample Lox_Sample_13_FD_206722 | JGI IMG/M metagenome (GOLD analysis project Ga0335070, IMG submission 206722) | Soil microbial communities from Loxahatchee National Wildlife Refuge, Florida, United States - Lox_Sample_1.3 | ecosystem: Environmental > Terrestrial > Soil > Wetlands | place: USA: Florida...
GCCCACTCGAAAAGGTTCTGCTCCACCAGCACATTCTCCGGCCCGCCGGTCCCGCCCAATCCCTCAATGCCGCAATAGCGGAAGGTATTGCCGCGGACGATGTCGAAACCGACCGGCTGGGGCGGGCGCGACGCGGCCCAGTCCTCGTTCCCGATGTCGAGGCCCACGCTGTTGGCCCACTCAAAGGTGTTGTCTTCAAAAATGAAGTGGTGGCCGCGGTTGGTCGACACCATCCCGCGTTGCGGGACGGGGAATCCGTTCCCGGCGTGCTCAAACGTGATCCCCTTCACCCGGATGTAGGACTGGTAGCGTTCGGCCGGGGCGAACACCTGCTCCTGCGTGGTGATCTCGATGGTGTGGCTGGCCGGGCTGTCGTCGTTGGCCAGGCGGATGTGCAGCGTCATGCCGTTGGGTTCCACCCACACCTTGCCCGCATATGGCGAGAACTCCTCGAACAGCGGCGTCCACTTGACGTCGCTCCAGAAGTTCAGCGAGCGCGTGGATGGAGCGGCCAGGTACATTGGCGACTCGACCGGCTCCAGCGGCCGGCCATCCACGAACACCAGACCGCGCCGCCGGAAGTAGTTCGCCATGTTGTCCTTGGCGTAGTTGATCCAGTAGCGGTTGCCGATGACGTTATCCACCTCGAACGGGTTGTAGCCATTCGGGAACAGCTTCGGATCGAGGCGCAGTTCCCATGCTTTCACCGGTCCCTGCGTTTTCGGATCGATGCCGTAGTTCCAGCCCTCGCCCGGCCTCCAGTCCGTCACCACGGCCGAGCCCTTGATGACGACCTTCGCGCCCGGCGCCGCCTCATAGCTGATCATCGCGTCCGGTCCGGTGCCGCCGCGCGCGGGCTGCACAAACTCGCGATAAACGCCCGCCGCGATCACCACGCGTTCGCCCGGCTGCAGCACCTGCGCCGCGTGATTGACGGTCTTGAACGGATGCTCCTGGGTGCCCGACCCCGCGTCGTCGGCGTTCGCGGCCTGCCCGTCCACGTAGTAGGTCTTGGTGAAGTGCAGCGGCTTCTCCCACATCGGGAATTCGGTGCCGTCAGGCAGCGTGGAGTCGGATGCCGCCGCCGGGACCCGCGCCAAGAACGCCAGGGCGAGGGCGAGCAACGTCCTGAAACGCCGGCGGCGAAGGGATTTCACGGGCGGCCGGTTTGCATGAGCATGAGGTTGACGCAGCACGGACGATGGGGCTGCAAACGGTTGCGTTGCGTGACGGAAGGTGCAGGGGCGTCGGGAAAATCGCAACCCTCCCCTGGATGGTAACGGAAAGGTGCGTGCGGTGGGCCCAAGTCCCGGGACTCTTGCGAGCGGAGTGAGCGGCCGCACGCTGCTGCCGTTGGCGACAGGCTTGTCCGCGTTGTCGTCGGTCAGTTCCGTGACCGGGCCGACGGCAACTGATTGGGAGGCGGGCGGAAAGGGACGTGCAGCGGCAAAACGGACGCCGGCAGCGCGCGGCGCTTCGGGTGACATGGATCTTGTCAGACGGCCGGAAAACGGGCGAACTCGGCCCCGCCCCGCCCTCTCATCCCTTCACCGGCCATGGCCGATTCCACCCCTGCCGCCCGCGGCGACGCCTCGCCGGCCGCGCCGATCGATCCCACCACCGAGCGCCTGTCCTTCCTCGAGAAGTTCGGTTTCGGCGTGGGCGACCTCGCGTCGAACCTCCTGTTTCAGACGTTCAACATGTTCCTGCTGTTCTTCTACACGGACGTGGCGGGACTGAGCACGGTGGCGATTTTCTGGATCTTCGGTGTCGCCAAGGTCTGGGACATGGTGAACGACCCGATGATGGGCGCGATCGCCGATCGCACGCGTTCGCGCTGGGGCCGCTACCGTCCCTACATCTTGTGGCTGGCGATCCCTTTCGGCATCAGCGCCTATCTGCTTTTCACGGTGCCGCACCTGTCGGCCACCGCGAAGATCTTCTACTGCGCGTCCACCTACATCCTCGCCACGATGGTCTACACGGGCATCAACATCCCGTATTGCGCGCTCATGGGGGTGATCACGCCGAACATCCAGGAGCGCACGTCGGTCTCGCAATACCGCTTCTTCCTGGCGTTCGCGGGCCAGTTCCTGATCAGCACGTTCATGGTCCCGCTGGTCACGCTGTTCGGCCACCGGCCCGCCTCGCCCACCTTCAACCAGCGGCTGGGCTACGATCCGGTCGCGGGCTACCCGACGGCGATGGTCGTGTTCGGCATCCTCGCCGCCCTGCTGTTCTTCCTGACGTTCTTCACGACGAAGGAGCGCGTGACGCCCGTCGTCGAAAAGAACTCCCGCTTCCGCGACGACTGGCGGGACCTCATGCGCAACCGGCCGTGGTGGGTGCTGTTCATCTCGGCGGTCCTGAACCTCGCCAACGTGGCCGTGCGCAACGGAGCGATGCTCTACTTCCTCAACTATTGCGTCGCCGACAGCGGCCGCACCCTCTTCTCCCTCGACTTTGGGTTCTTCACCCTGGAGGTCACCCGGACGGTGCTGTTCATGTCCCTCGGCACGCTGATCCAGGTGCTCGGCGTGCTGCCCACGACCTGGCTCGCCAAGCGATACGACAAGCGGACGCTCTACGTCTGGTTCATGCTCGCGCAGGGATTGAGCTTCGGCGCGATCTACTTTGTGCCCGGGAGCAACTACGAGCTGATCCTGATCCTGCAACTGCTCGGCATGCTCTTTGGCGGACCTGGACCGGTCATCGTGTTTTCGATGTATGCCGACGTGGCGGACTACTCGGAGTGGAAGACCAACCGGCGCGCCACGGGACTGATCATCGCGACGATCCTTTTCGCCATCAAGGGAGGCATCTGGCTCGGGTCGCAGTTGAGCGCCTTGGTCCTGTGGTGGATCGGTTACACCCGCGAAACGGCCACCAACCCGGGAGTGGTGCACGGGCTGAACATTCTGTTTACGTGGATCCCCGGCATGCTGGCCGTCGCCGCCGGGTTGATGCTGTTGAAGTATCCGATCCGCGACACCCAGATGAAGCAGATCGAGCACGAGCTGCTCGCCCGCAAGCGGGCCGGCGGCGGCGCGAGCAAGCAGGCGGCCGCCGTTGCGGGGGGCTAAGGACGCTGAGTTTCAGGCTGCGGCAGATCCGCCCGTGGCCCTTTTGGGGCGACCAGACGATTTGCGAAATCCTGGTTTCAGGGTTGGTTGGAGTGCGTTACCCGCCGTGAGCACCGTCGTACGGCCTGCGATGAACAATCTCGAATGCCCTGCTATGAGCAACGTCGAATGGCGTTGTGAGCGCCGGTCTGGATTCCGGCCGCGTTCCACGGTTCAGCGGAACGGTGGCCGGCAGGTACCGAGCCGCCGGGTACCGGGGTTTTTCGGACGGCCGAGAGATGACCGCGGGGCCATCGCACAGAGAGGGCGGACCCGATGAGATGCGCGTTTGTGATTGCTGGGGCGGCGATCGCCGGGTCGCTCGCCACCGCCGCGCCGACGGAAAGCGCGGTTCTGCTCCTCGCCAAGATGCCGTTCATACCCGCCGACGCGCCAGCCGCCTACGCGCAATGGAAAGACGTCCAGGGATCGATCGAGTTTGGGCCGGTGATTCTGGCCTTGAGGAAGGAGCTGCAAGGGGCCGCCGATGCCAGCAACACCGCCCCGCCCGAGCAGGGACCCGAGGTTCAGCCGTCGCAGGCCGACATCGCGCTGGCCAATACGATCGGTCCCTATGCGGACTCAGCCTTGCCCCGCAAAGTCAATGATCTGATGAACCAAGCGGGCGCGCTCGGTCAGGCGTGGCAGGCCGACGAGACCAAGCTCGCGGCTGAACGCGTCGCGGCCTTTCAGGCCATCAAGCCCTGTCCGGAGGACAAGGCGGGCAACCTTCGTCCGGTCGGCAGCCTGCAGGCGGTGGCCGATCACTACTCGGATTTGCGCTTGGCCCTCGCCAAGACGTATCTCGCGAAGTTCGCCGCCCTCCAGGCGCAATTGTGGGCGCTGATCCAACCCGAGGCGACCCACGTCGACCAGATGATCGCAGACTGGAACAAGCTGCCGACCTCGTTCATGAAGGCCTCGCTCTACAACGCGATCAAGAACAACTACGCGGTCGCGGTTTCCCACGTGAGCGACGTGCTCGCGCTTGAGACCATCGGTTCCCGCCGCGCGGCGCAGGGCGTCGCCGACAAGCGCGTGGTCGACGCCAAGCTGAAGGTCCAGACGCCGTGTACGTGGATTCCGTGAGGCGCGGCATCGCCCGCTGGGGGCGGGGCAGGCCGAGTCGGGTCTTGGGGCGTCGGGCCAATCGGCCGCAAATCTGCCCTCCGTCGGACGCCGGACCGATAGGATTCGCTCCGGCGCAACCGATCCCCCATCACTTCCAACCGCACCCGGGCATCCGGGAGTCACCGGTCGGAGTCTTGCTCATCGGGCGTCAATGGTTGGACTGCGGGGAGAGCAAAGATCACCCGAAGTATTCGCCCACCTCGATCCGCCATGGAACGCGGTTCTCCTGCTCAAACCGCACGTGCACGCGGACGATGTTCTCATCGACAAGTTTCAGGCTGTAATGCGCCTGATCCCGGTACAGCACATAGCCTCCCCACGTCCACGGATGTTTCCCCGGAACGTGGACAAAGACGTTGTGGGAACTCGGGGACGGTCCCGTCGAGATTCCGCTCAACACCTTTGTCGTCTTCTCCCACCGCACGTCCTCGAGCTCGACCGCTCCCTGGCTGACATGGCGGTCGGTGGAGAGGACCTGGGGCGCCCCGGTGGATTGACGAAGGGCGAGGAGCGTCACGCCGCCGGCCTCCACCGTCACGGCGAGTTCGTTGGTGACCTCGCCGAGAAAACGCTGCCTCCAGAAATCGAACGCCAGGTAGGTTCCGGCCGGATCGAGCCGCAGGCGGCGCAGCGAGTAACGCCGCGCCACGGACGAGGTGAGATCCGGATTGAAGAACGCCACCACGGACCAGGAGGCGAATGGCCGGTGAAACGTCTGCACAAACGCCGTGGGAATGTCCGCGTCGAAGAGATCGATCGGGACGGCCGCCACGCCCGTTGACGGGGTGATCTTGCGCAGAATCTCCAGTTTCGCGGAGTCCAGCTCGGTCAGGCGGTCGCCGGAGATCAGGTTCCCTCCGCTGAGCGCGATGATCGTCGCCGCCGCCTCCGCCTGGCCGCCCGCGAGCAGATCCATGCAGAGGTGGTCGGCGTCGTTGACCCACGTGCGCCGGTGGAAGTAATACCGCTTGCCGGCCGCCGCCGCGCTGCAGGCCGGGTCTTGAAAATAAGTCTTCCAGGCGGCTTCGGCATACCCGTAGTTGAGGTCCGCCTCGATGCGCATGCTGTCGATGAGGCCGACCGTCGTCGCCCCGGGCCCGCAATCGAGAATGTGGCAATGGGCCCCCGCCGCGTCGCGCATGATTTCCATCCCCCGGCGGTAAACTGCGGCCGAGGACAACGCCGGGTCGTGGTACTTCGTCGCGGCGAGGATCGACCAGGCCACGAAATCGATCTTGATCATCTCGTAGCCCCAGCGGCGCGAGATCGTTTCGAAAAGATCGTGCAGCCACGCCGCCGCCGCCGGATGCGTGATGTCGAGGCCATAACGCTTCGGATTCTCGTTCCGGGCCGCTTCCGAGTTCTCGTCCTCCCAGTTCCCGACGCGCTGCAACGACCCGTCGGGGTGATGCAGGAGCCAGTCCGGGTGCCGCTGGAAGAGGTCGGTCGGTTGGGACACCACGTAGGGGGAGATCCACAGGCCCGGCTTGAATCCGTGCTCCCGGATGCGCCCCGCCAGCCATTGCATCCCGTGGGGGAACCGCTCGTTCCCCTCCCAGTCGCCGTGCCAGCGCTGGTAGCCCTCGTCGATCTGGATGTATTCCAGGCCGAACGGCTGGAGGTGTTTCGACGCGTAGGCCGCGTTTCGCAGGACCTCGTCCTCCGAAACATTCGCCAGCGTATAGAACCAGCTGCACCAGCCGTTGATCACCGAACGCGGGTGCGCGTCCTGCGCAGTCCCGACCGTCTCCGCATACGCCTCGAGGGCCGCATACGGATCGGGTGCGACATTCAACAGGAACCGGTTCGAGCCGGTCGCTTGACCGGGACGCAGCGTCAGCGACGGGGCGAGCACCGATTCGGCGAGAAACGAGACCTTATCCGGCGCCTCCCTGGCGGTCAGAATGAGGCCCAGTCCCAACGAATTCTCCAGATAACCGAGGACCACGCCCTCCCGGTCGTAGCCGCTGAAAAACCCGGTGTTCCACCAGCTCGAGACCGTCTCGCGGCTCGTGGAGACTGAAGCGTTCGCCAGGCGGGCTCCCTTGACCGGCCGGGAGAGCCCGGGCGGGGCAACGTGGTCGGTGAACTCGTGGAGCGTGCCGGCGTCATAATACATTTCGCCATTCGTCAGGCACTTCGCCACGCCGGGGAGCCGGAGCCCGCCCCCTTCGCCGGAGACGGCACGGATCGGCTCCAGGCTCACCAAAGTGATGTCGTGCGCCGAGACGTTCGCGCAGAAGACCTCGAAGGTCACGAGCGGACGGCGGTCGTAGATCGAGATTTCGGTGCGCAGGTCCAGGACCCTGCGCGGGTCCTTCGCTTCGATCGTCATCCGCCGTCCGGATCCGAGGCGATCCTGAAGCCGGGACGTGTCCACGGCGTATTCGCGTCCGGGAGAAGTGGTCGGGAATCGTCCCGCGAGCGTGTTCGCGCCGGACGAACCCCCGGCGAGCAAGATCGCACCGTCCGGTCGCCGGACGCCGATCGTTCCGTTTCGCGCGTTGAACCAGACGGTGAAATGGTCGTTCCCCAGTTCGGCGATCCCGGACTGCAACGTGGCTTCCGCGTGCAACAACGACGAGGACGCGAGCGAGGCGGCGCCAAACAGCGAGACGTTCCTGATGAACTCCCGCCGTTGAATCAGGCGCGATTTCCTGGGCGAGTGCGACATTCCCGTGAATGAAGACCGTGGCTCGTGAACCCGGGGCCCGTCGCCGACCGGCGACGGGTCGCAATGACCCGGGGGTTCAATTCAACGTAAGGGTTCATCCCCGAAAAGCCATGAGTTTGCCGGCCGCGAGTCCATCGAATGAGGTTCAGACAAACCCCAGGGCACCGAGGACGCCGGGCCGATCTTGCGCAGGGGGTACGCCGGCACAAGACCGCTTTGCCGCTATCGCTCATGACTGGGGCCCGGAGTCCGGGTGGGCCGAGATGACCGGCACGAAGAGCGCGCATTCCTTGATCTGTGTCCGGATCTTCGCATCCCACGCGTCGCCGCCGCGCAGCTCGCTCCGATCGAACCAGACCACGGCACCGGCGGCGCGGAGCGCGTCGCAGATCTTCCGCGCCGCCTCGGCGTCCTGAGAGGCATAGCTCAGGAAAATGGCTTTGCCGGATTCGCTCATGCGTCAGAACAGCGGCGCATTGTTTTTCAGGTCGTGCACCAGCGCCTCGAAGCGAGGATCGCCGTGCAGGGGAAACCAGGTCGGGCTGGCTCGCGCCACGTAGATGTTCTCGCCGTAGGGCGTGCGCAGCAGCCGCGCCAGTTCGGCGAGCGCCCGGTCCTTCTCGCCCAGATACGCCAGGCATGACGCCAGATTCTGGGTGTAGGTGGGTCCGGCCACCGCGTCCGCCGACTCCGGCACCAAGTCGACCGCCTTCTGGGCGGCGCGCAGCGCCTGCGTCTTGTCGCCCAGCAGCGTGTACGCGCCGCTTACTCCCGCCCACAAACCCGCGCTGGTGGGCTGCTTTTCGAGCTCCGCCGTCATCACCGCCAGCGCCTGTGCGGCGCGGGCCCGGGCGGCCGCCGTGTCGCCGTGAGCCGCGAGTACGAACGCCGCGTTCACGTCCTGGCTCCAATGCGGCTCATCGAGGCCGTCGAAATACCGCTGCTGCTGGTCGAGCTGGATGGCGAGCGGAAAATCGCCGGTCAGCCGGGCCCACGTTTTTCGGAGGTAAAGCATCATCCCCTCCTGCGTCGGCGCCGGCTTCGTCCGCGCCATCCATGCCCGGCCCTCTTGCGTGGAGCCCCGGGCGAGAAACGGCACGGCCGTCAGAAAGGCCGCATCGGGCAGGCTGTCGGGCTGCAGCTCCACCACGTGCCGCTGCACGGCCTCCGCCTCCTCCCAGAGATTCAGCGCCTGCGCGAGCTGCTGGAGCGTGCGCACGTAGCGCAGGTTCCCCGGCTCGATCTGCACCGCCCGCCGCAGGGTGGAGAGCGCCTCCGGCCACCGCCCCTGCCGGCGGTAGATGAGCCCCAGCGAGCCAAAGACCTCCACGTCATTGGGGCGCAGGACCGCGAGGCGCTGGTATTGCTCGGTCGCGCGCCCGAAATCGCGGTAACCGTAATAATAGTAGTCGCCCAGCTTCTCGATCACCTCCGGCGCGTCCGGGGCGAGCCGGACGGCGGTGTCGATCGCCGCTTTCGCCTTCGCCAGCCGGCCGGCGGTCTGGTCCTGCTCGTTGAAATAGAGATAGGCGTGAAACGCGCCGAGTTCGGCCCACGCCGCGGCGAACTTCGGATCCAGCTGCACCGCCTGCTCGAGCAGCGGCTCCACCTCGTTCAGTTGCTCGGTCACGGCCTGCAGCCGCACGTCGCGCGCCTTCACGTAGGCGTCGTAGGCGGCCAGGTTGTCGGTCAGCCGGCGCTCGAGGAGCGACTTCTCCTGCGGCGAGAGCACGGCCGACAGCGCGCCGGCGATCGCCTGGGCGAGTTCGCCTTGGATCGTGAAAACGTCCGTCAGGTCGCGATCGTAGGCTTTGGCCCAGACGTGCTCGTCGGTGTGCGCGTTGATGAGCTGGCCGGTCACCCGCACGCGGTTGCCGGCGCGGCGCACGCTGCCCTCCAGCACGTAGGCGACGCCGAGTTCGCGCGCGATCTCCTTGATCGGCTTCGTTGTGCCGCGGTACTGCATGACGGACGTTCGCGAGATGACATGCAGTTCGCGGACGAGCGCCAGGTTGGTGAGGATGTCCTCATGGATGCCGTCCGCGAAGAAGGCGCCCTCTTTTCCCTCGCTCATGTTCTCGAACGGCAGCACGGCAATCGACTTCGCGTCCACTTCGGGCGGGCGCGCGGACGGCGCGTTTTCGGGATGAATTTCGGGACTCGCGGACGGCGCCGCCGCCGGCTTGCGGGTGGTGAGAAAAGTGACGGCGATACCGACAACGATGAGCGCCAGCGCGCCCGCCCCGATGGCCCGGGCCCGCGAACCCGTCCGCCTGCGCGGGGCGGTCTGACTCCCGTCCCCGGGAGTCTGCCCTCTCTCCTCGGTCCTGCGGTCTCCGTCCTCCGGCCTCGGCCCTCGGCCCGCCGGCCTGCGCGGCGCCTCCAGCAGGCGCTTGAGCTGTGCCACGAATTCAGGCGTCGGCGCGCCGTTGGGCAGGCGCGTCCATTGCACGCGCATGAATTCCTCGGGCACGACCGCGTCGTCTTCCGCGGTATCGTCCACCACCACCGGCACGAGAAAGGGCACGCCCTCGGCCATGTCTTGGGTGCGGTCGACGCCCAGCTTCCATTCGCGGCGGAAATAGCCCTCGCCGCGTTCCTGCGTGGTCGCCGAGATGATCGGCACGAACAGCGCGCACTCCTTGATTTGGCGGCGGATCTTCTGGTCCCAGGCATCGCCGCCCCGCAACTCGTTCTGATCGAACCAGACGATCAGGCCGAATGCCCGCAGCGCCTCGGCGATACGCCGGGCGGTGTCTGCGTCATTCCGGGAATAGCTCAGAAAGACGGCGCGTGGTGGATCCGGGGGCATGCGGGCGGAGGGGGCCGGGTAAAAACGAACCCGCAGTTAAACACAGATAGGCAAGAACTTCAAACGGGGCGCCGCTGCCGCCTTCGCAGTTGACAGCGAGTCGGCGGCGGGCGTCTGTTGCCGCCGAACGATGAGCGCCCCCGCGAGCCTGCCCCAGTACCACATCGTCGGCTTCACCGGCCACCGGCAACTCGAGCGCCCGCGCGAAATCGAGGGCACCCTCCGAGCGGTGCTCGCGGCGCTGCGCCGGGAGGCGCCGGGAGAATGGATCGCGCTCTCCTCGGCCGCCGCGGGCGCCGACACTCTGTTTGCGCAGCAGGCGCTGGCGCTGGACCTGGCGTGGCATGTCGTGCTGCCGCTTGCCCCCGCGGAATTCCGGAAGGATTTCTCGCCCGAAGACTGGAAGGTGGTGGAGTCGCTGCTGCCGGAGGCCGAGCAGGTGCGCGTCATCGGGGAAAACGGCGCACGTGACGACAACTATCTCGATTGCGGCATGGAGACGGTCAACGACAGCGACGTCTTCATCGCGCTCTGGGACGGACAGCCCGCGCGCGGCAAGGGCGGCACGGCCGACGTGGTCGCTTACGCGAGGGAGCTGAAGAAACCGCTCGTGATCATTGACGCGACCACCTGCATGCCGCGGCGCGAGAATTTCGAACACTTCGCGCCGCACGACCACAACCTCGGCCATTTCAACGCACTCCCGGAGGCCCCCGCCGAGCCCGAGCCGAAGGAGACGGTCGCTCCCGCACTCGGACTGATCGCCGCCTTCCAGCGAAAAGTCGACTACGCCGCCACCCGCGGGGCGCCGCAATACCGGCGGCTGATCGCCTCGATCGTCCTGTTGCACGTGTTCGCCACGCTCATCGCCGCGGCGGCGCTCGCCTTTGAATGGCATTTCGCCACGGTGCCCTGGTTCAAGCTGTTCTGCCTCCTCGGCGCCCTCGGCGTGGCCCTGGCGCTGCGCTATGCCGGCACTCACCACCACTGGGTGCACTGCCGCCTCGCGGCCGAGATCACCCGCTCCGCCCTCGCCACGTGGGGCCTGCCGCGCGCGGCTCCGCTCTTCACCGACCTCGATCTCGCGGAATTCCGCCAGCTCACCCGCACGCTGCACATCCTGCACCGCCGCGCCGCCTCGGCCCAGCCGCTGTCGATGGCGGCGTTCAAGCATGCCTATCTCACGCACCGGGTGGACGACCAGCTCGGCTACTACCGCCATCGCCTCGATCGGGCGCTGCCGCTTCTCCGGCGGTTGCGCCTCGGGTTCTGGATCGCGACCGTGCTGGCCATCCTCTGCACCGCCGCCTATGCGCTGCATCTGGGCGAACTGCCGCACGGCACCGAGGAGTTGCTGTATTATTTCCTGCCGATTTCGCTGCCGGTCGTGGCCGCGGCGTTCATCTCGCTCATCTCGGTGTACGATTTGCAGCGGCGCGTGGCCCGGTATCGCGAGACGGAGCACCTGCTCGCGTCGAGTCGCAGCCAGATCGCCTATTGCCAGACGTGGACCAGCCTCGAGCGGATCGTCCAGAAGACGGAGCGGGCGCTTCTGCAGGAAGTGCTCGAGTGGCACGCGATCACCAGCTTTTCGGAGTCGCACTGACGTCCGCGTGGACGCCTACTTTGCCAGGCGCTTCAAGGCCTTGTTGATGGCGGCGAGATCGCATTTCTCCGGGTCGTAGGCCGGCCCCAGCCACTCCCGCCATTCGCCGCCGAGATCGGTCTCGGGATGCTTGAGGCAGTACAGCATGTCCTTGTAGGCCTGCAGGCCGCCGCAATCCTCGGGCGGTCCCGCGCGCTCGCCCGCCACGCACCGCGGGTAGGTCGCACCTTTCTCGGCAGCGACTGCTTTTTCCAGTCGAATGTCCACATGCCAGCCCTCGGCGAAGAGATAATCGTAGGCCACACGGCCCTGCTCG
>Ga0335070_10009111_pt1 | contig 11660 bp, 10 predicted proteins | sample Lox_Sample_13_FD_206722 | JGI IMG/M metagenome (GOLD analysis project Ga0335070, IMG submission 206722) | Soil microbial communities from Loxahatchee National Wildlife Refuge, Florida, United States - Lox_Sample_1.3 | ecosystem: Environmental > Terrestrial > Soil > Wetlands | place: USA...
CCGAACAACAGCGCGCGCAGCGCTCCGATCACCTGGCGCCCGCTCACCGGGCAGCCCCACAGCTCGAGATCGACCTTCACGTGCGCCGCGATCGGGCTCACCTGGTCCAGCGTGCTGATGTATTCGGGGGAGGCATACACCCCGCTCACCCATGCCCTGGCGTCGTGCAGGTTGCGCAGCGCCTGGATTCCGCCAGCCGTGGCGCAGGCGCCGATGCTCACCAGGTACTTGCTGGCCACCCGGACCTTGCGAATGCGCTCCGCTTCCTCCGGCGTCGAGACGCTGCCCTCCACGAAGGCGATGTCCACGGCTGCCTCCGGGTCCACCGGGCCCGCTTCGGCGAAGTGCACGATATGCACCAGCTGGGCGATCTGCAGCAGCGCCTCGCCCGCATTGAGCAGCGCCAGCTGGCAGCCGTCGCAAGAGCTGAACTTGTGGATTGCGACGCGAGGCTTGGTCATATCGTGCGGGGAGCGCCCCTTCCCGGACTGATCGCGGCGCGTGGGCTGCTCGCTGTCACTAGAAACCTCTCACGCCCAGCAAGTGTTTGACCTGCGGATACGCAAACACCGGCCCCTCCCTGCAAACGAACGCCGCCCCGAACTGGCAGTGTCCGCAATGCCCCACCGCGCACTGCATGTTGCGCTCCATGCTCAGGTGGATGTCGCGCTCGGCCACACCACGCTCCACCAGCATGCGCGCAGCCATGAGCATCATGATCTCCGGCCCGCACAGCATCACGGCGCAGCCGGGATGGATGTCGGCGTGCTCGAACACCTCGGTCACCTTGCCCACATGCCACGGCCACACCGGCCCGCCGTGGTCGGCGGCGAGCAGGACCTGAACGTCCGGCAGCGTGCGCCAATAGGCATAGCGCTCGCGCCAGATCAGGTCCTCGGCGTGCTTCACGCCCTGGATGATGGTGAGCCTGCCGAACTGGTCGCGGCGCATCAGGATGTAGTTGATCACCGCCACCACCGGTGCACAGCCCAGGCCGCCGGTTACCACCAGTACGTCGCGGCCCTGAACCTCCTTCAACGGCCAGCCGCGCCCGAAGGGGCCGCGCAGCCCGACGCGCTCGCCCGCGCGCAGTCGGGCCATTCCGTCGGTGACCCGCCCGACGACCCGGATCGTATGGTCCAGCACGGTTTCGTCGCGCGGGTCCGAGACGATCGAGATCGGCACCTCGCCTACGCCGTACAGGTAGACCATGTTGAACTGGCCGGGGTGGAAGCGATACGCCGCGCGGGCCAGCCGATCGGTCAGCTGCAAGCGCAGGGTGAAGATGCTGGGCGATTCCTGAATGCGCTCGGTCACTTCGGCCTCGAGCGGCAACTGGGCGCTGGGCTTCACACCTGGTCTCCTGCGAGGGCGGCCGCTTCCTGCGTCAAGTCGATGCCGACCGGACACCAGGCGATGCAGCGCCCGCAGCCCACGCATCCGCTGCGTCCGTACTGGTCATGCCAGGTGCCCAGTTTGTGGACCAGCCACTGGCGGTAACGGCTGCGCGTGTCGGGACGCACGGTGAACCCGTGCAGGTAGCTGTGGCCGCGGCTGAAGCAGGAGTCCCACTCGCGCACGTGCTCCGACGTGGCGCCATCGAGCTGCGGCGTTTCGCGCTGCGCATGGCAGAAGCAGGTGGGACACACGGAAGTGCAGTTGCCGCACGACAGGCAGCGGCTGGCGACGTCGTTCCAGCGCGGATGGTCCAGGCTCGCGAGCAGCCGGTCGCGCAGGTTGCGCGAGGGCAAGCCGCGCTGCTGAGCCTGTGCGGCGCGGTCGGTCTGCGCATGCCCCTGCTCGATGTCGTCGACCCCGGCGGGACTCAGCGCTAGCGAGGCCAGCATCTGCGCGCCGCGCTCGCTGTCCGGCCGAGCGACAAACCCGCGCTCCAGTTCCGTGAGGGCGATGTCGCACCCCTGCCGGACGTGCGGCCCGTCGCCGGTCGACGCGCAGAAGCAGGTGGCCGCTGGATGAGAGCAATCCACGGCGATCAGGAACAGGTTGCTGCGCCGTGCCGCGTAATACGGATCGACGTACTCCCCCTCCAGAAAGTGTGCATCCTGCAACGCCAGCGCCGCCAGATCGCATGCTCGCACGCCGATCACCGCCAGGGGAGGCAACGGGTCGGCGGGCTCGACGAACCGGATGCTGCCGTCGGCAGCGCGCTCGGCGCGCCACAACGTCTGGCGCGGTGCGAACAGGAACGGCTTGAGCGCCTGTGGGCCGTTCGCCCAGGCGAACTGCCGCGGCGAGGACGACGTTGTCATGCGGTAGCGCCCCGGCTGCTGGTCGTCGTGCATGCCGGCTGGAAGCTGCGCCGCAGCGTCAAGTTCGGCGAAGACGATCGCGCCGTCGCGCACCTGCGGTCCGATGCAACGGAAGCCCGCCGCCGTCAACGCGTCGATTAGGGCCTGGAGCCGTTCTCGCGGCAGAAAAAGAGGTGTCGGCACGCCAGCAGGCTAACAGCCGCCAGCGTCCCGGCTTTGAGACAGGTCAAAGGCGCCCCTCCGGCTGGGCGCCGAATGGCCTATGCCCGCGCGACGAACCGGTGTCAGTCGCGCAGCAGGATGATATGAACTCGGTACGGGCCGTGAATGCCGAGGACGAGCGTCAGCTCGATATCGGCAGTCCGCGAAGGACCCGAGACGAAGGCTACTTGCCGCGGCAACTCGCCGTGCTCGCGGCGCAGCAAGGCCCAACCAGCTTCGATCGAGCGCACGATGCGGGAGGTGGGCACGACGGCGATATGGGTATCGGGCAACAGGCTGTTCTTGGCGTCGGTTTGCGCGCCGGTCCGCAGCATCAGGGTGCCGGTTTCGGCGATGGCGCAGAACACCCCGGTCAGGCCGACCTTGTCGTCGCCGTTGGCGGGACGCGGCTGCATCGTAATACGCTGACTCGCCCAATCGAGCGCGCCGAACTGCGGCCAGCACGAGCCCGCCAAAGGCAAGCCGGCATCCCGCAGATAGCGCCCTACGGCGGGAGGCAGCTCCGCGATGGCGCCGATCTCGTCGACGGTACTCGACAGCCCCAGCGCTCGCTCCCGAAACCGCGCGAGCGGCTCCCAGTCCATCGCCGGCATCGGCCCGCGTGGATGCTCACGGAGCCTGGTCCGCAACGCCGCCGTCTCTGCTTCGCCCGGAGCCTCGCGGCCGAGGGCGGCGCGGATGTTAGCCAAGATGGATTGTCTCGAGCTCATGATCGGTTGCCGCGCATTAAGCCACCCGGTTCAGTGCCGTCCCCGCGGCGAATGCCTCCAGGTTGCCCACCAGCTGCTCGGCGAAGGCTTGCATCGCCTCGCGGCTGGCCCAGGCCACGTGCGGGGTGATGATCAGGTTGGGCAGATCCGCATCCAATAGCGGATTGCCTTCGTGCGGCGGCTCCACCGAGAGCACGTCCAGAGCGGCCCCGCCGATGCGCCGCTCGCGCAGCGCGGCCAGCAGCGCGGCCTCGTCCACCAGCCCGCCGCGCGCGGTGTTGATCAGCAGCGCGCCGGACTTCATGCGACCGAGTTGCGCCGCACCGATCAACCCTCGCGTGGCCGGCGTCAGCGGGCAGTGCAGCGTGACCACGTCGCTTTGCTCGAGCAATCGGTCCAGCGCCACGTAGTCCAGGCCCGGCGCCTTGGGCTCCGCATGGTCCGCGAACAGCACGCGCATGGAGAACCCGCGCGCAATGCGCGCCGTCCCCTGACCGATCGCGCCTTCTCCGATGATGCCGATGGTCTTTCCGTGCAGGTCGCTGAGCGGCGCGCCCAGGTGGCAGAACGGCTGCGCTTTCTGCCACAGGCCGCTACGCACGTCGCGCTGGTAGGCGGGCAGGTTGCGCGCCAGCGCCAAAATGAGCATGAAGGCATGCTCCGGCACGGTGTGCTGCGCATAGCCGGCGACATTCGACACTGGGATGCCTTTCGCCTTGCAGTACTCGAGATCGAAGAGGTCCACGCCGGTGCCGGCCACCGCGATGAAGTGCAGCCTGGGCAGCTGCTGCAGTGTCACGCCGCGCAACGGGATCTTGCTCGAGATCGCGATCGTGGCGTCGGCCAGGCGCGCGATGATTTCCTCGTCGCGCGTGGTTGGGTACTCCGCCCAGGTGTGGGCGAAGGCCGGCCTGCGCAACTCGATTGGCAGGATCGCTCGGTCCAGGAAGACGATGTGGTGCATCGGGAGGCGCGCCGGAAAGCCGGCCGCTAGCGCGCGCTGCGGTCGCGCGCGGCGTACAGCTCGCGGAACGTGCGGCCCGCAGGCGCCGGCATGTCTCGCCCGTCGGTCCACGCGGCGCCGCCGCCCGGCAGCCTGTGGATCAAGCCGTCCCGCCCGGCCATGCGCCGGCCGACGCGCGCCGCGATCTTCGTAGTCAACGCATAGATGGCAGGCCGGGTCGCCGCCCAGGCCCACAGCCTGAGACCGATGCGCTCCGACGCCGGACGCAGGCCGCGGTCCACCTGTTTCTCGCGCAGCTTGCGCATCAGGTCTGGCAGCGGGATCTTCACTGGGCATACCACGCCGCATTGATTGCACAGCGTGGCGGCGTTGGGCAGATCCAGCGCGTTTTCGATGCCCGCGTACGCCGGGGTCAGCACCGAGCCGATCGGCCCCGGATAGACCCATCCATAGGGATGCCCGCCGATGTTCTGATACACCGGGCAGTGGTTCATGCAGGCGCCGCAACGTATGCAGCGCAGCGCTTCGCGCAGGTCGGAGGCGAGCACTTTGGTGCGCCCGCCGTCGACGATGATGATGTGGAACTGGTCCGGCCCGTCCTGGTCGCCCGGGCGCTTCGGGCCGGTAGTGAAGGTGAGGTAGTTGCTGATCGACTGCCCGGTGGCGGAGCGCGTGAGCAGGCGCAGGATGAATGACACATCCTCCAGCGTGGGCAGCACCTTCTCGATGCCGGCGATCGCCACGTGCACGCGCGGCAGCGTCGTGGTCATCCGGCCGTTGCCTTCGTTGGTCACGATCACGGTGGTGCCGCTCTCCGCCACCAGGAAGTTGGCGCCCGTGATGCCCATGTCCGCCGTCAGGAAGTGCGGCCGCATCACCTCGCGGGCCTCGCGCGTCATTTCGGCGATGTCGTTCTTGCGCGGCGTGCCGTGCAGCCGTTCGAACAGCGCAGCGATCTCTTCCTTGGTCTTGTGGATCGCCGGCGCGATGATATGCGAAGGTGTGTCCTTCGACACCTGAATGATGTATTCGCCCAAGTCGGTCTCGCGCACGTCGATCCCCGCCTGGGCGAGAAAGCCATTCAGCCCGGACTCCTCGCCCAGCATCGACTTGGACTTGATCACCTTGCGCACCTGGTTGCTGCGGGCGATGTCGAGCACGATGCGGTTCATCTCGTCCATCGTGGCCGCCCAGTGCACCTGCGCGCCGCGCGCGATGGCGTTGCGCTCGAACTCCTCCAGCAGGACGTCGAGGTTCGCGAGCGCGAGGTCGCGCACCTGCCTGGCGCCCTCGCGGATCTCCTCGAAGTTGTCCAGCTCCTCGATGACCGTGGCGCGCCCGGTCACCATGCGGCCGCGCAGGTTGGACAGCGCCTTGAACAGGTGCGGGTTCTTCAGCCGCTCGGCCGCCGCTGCCTTGAATTGGCTGGATGCGATCTGCACGCTGCGCCCTCAGACTCGCGCCCTGCGGCTGTTCATTCGGTCATCCCGGCCAGCACCTCGGCCACATGCAGCACCCTGGTGCGCGCGTCGCCGCGCCGGCGCAAGCGGCCCTCGATGTTCAGCATGCAACCTAGGTCGCCGAGCACGACCGCATCGGCTCCGGTGGACTGGATGTCCTCGCATTTCTGGTCAGCAATGCGGGCCGAGATCTCGCCGTACTTCACGGCGAAAGTCCCGCCGAAGCCGCAGCACTGCTCCGGGCCCTGCATCTCGTGCAGCGTCAGCCCCTCCATCTGCGACAGCAGCTTGCGCGGCTGGCGCTTGACACCCAGCTCGCGCAAGCCGGAGCAAGCGTCGTGATAGGTGACGATACCGTCGAAGCGGCTCGCGACGCGCTCGACCTTCAACACGTTGACCAGGAAATCGGTCAGTTCATAGGTGCGCGACGCCAGGCGCTGTACCTCGGTCTGGAGTTCGGGGACCTCGGCAAGCAACTCCGGGTAATGGGTCTTGATCATCCCGCAGCAAGATCCCGACGGCACCACGACGTATGGGCAGGCGCTGAACTCCGCTAGGACCTTTTTCGCCAGCGTCTGTGCGGCGCGGCGGTCGCCTGAGTTGTAGCCCGGCTGGCCACAGCAGGTCTGCGACTGCGGGACGATGACTTCGCACCCGGCCTCCTCGAGCAGCTTGAGCGCCGCAAAACCGATGCGCGGACGCATCAGGTCGACCAGGCACGTGACGAACAGGCCGACTTTCATCGATGGGCGGCTGGAGAAGGCGCGGCATCATAGCACACGCCCTACGGGCCCCCGAAAGGCAAACGGCCCCGAACAGGGGCCGCTGGTCACCGTGCCGGATCGCGCGACGCGGCGTGCGTTTCAGCCCATCCGAACGCGACGCGGCACCGCCGACATCGGATGGAACGATTCCATCCAGCGCTTGATTCGGTTGGCGTCCGCGATGCGGGTGAACTTGCCCCAGGAATCGAGCAGCACGATGATCACCGGGCGCGTGGCGATGCGCGCCTGCATCACCAGGCAGCGTCCGGCTTCGCTGATGTAGCCGGTCTTCTGCAGGCCGATTTCCCACTCGCCGCTGCGCACCAGGCCGTTGGAGTTGCGGAAGGCGAGCATGCGGTGGCGCCGGGCGCCCTCGAAGGCCAGGCGGTAGGACTCGGTGGTGCTGAACTCGCGGATCAGCGGATAGTGGTAGCCGGCGTTGACTAGCAGCGCCAGATCCATGGCGGTCGAGACGTTGGCCGCGTCCAGCCCGGTGGAATCGCGGAAATGCGTGTCGCGCATGCCGAGCTGACGCGCCTTCTGATTCATCGCCTGCACGAAGGCCTGGGTGCCGCCCGGGTAGGTGCGAGCCAGCGCTGCAGCGGCGCGGTTCTCGGAAGCCATCAGGGCAAGCCGCAGGAGCTGCCTACGGGTCAGCGTCGTCCCCACCTTGAGCTTGGAGCGCGTGCCCTTGATGTAATCCATGTCCTCGCGGTCGATGGTGATGGTCTCCTCCAGCGGGAGGCCGGCATCGAGTACCACGATCGCGCTCATCAGCTTGGTGATCGACGCGATCGGCATCACCGCATCGGTGTTCTTGGCATACAGCAGCTGGCCGTCCTCCTGGTCGATGACCAGTGCCGCGGCAGAGCGCAGCTCCAATTCGTCCTGGTGGGCGGCTGCGGTCAGATCGGGCGCGCCGAAGCTCCTAAGCAGTGGCGGGGCTTCGGGCTTGAGCTCGACCGGCTGCGGCAGCGGTTCGCTTCTCGGGAGCCCGGTCACCTGAGCTGGCTCCGGCCCTTGCGCCCAGCAAAAAGACGGCAGGAAGGCAAGTACTGCGAGGACTGCTGTTCTGCGCATTGCTCCCTCAAATTCGAGTTGTTCTGGCTGCCCTGCGTGGCGCTCCGCTTCCGCTCCCAGCGCGGCGCCGCAGTCTCGCGTCATAACGACATTGGCGTATGACGGCTTTAGCCGGGACATGGTCAAGCACGGAGCATTCCAGTGCCCGTGACCCAGCCCCGAAAGCTATCAAAAATCAGACGCTAATACAATCTTTCTCATCCAGTCTGACAATCCGTTGACGATCCTTTGACCCTCAGTCTGGGGTTCGTGCCCTGCAGGCGAGCAGCGTCTTGCCGCCCCCATTGCTCGACCCATCCGGATCGCCGATCGGCGAGATGCCACGATGATAGCCGTTGAGCGTCGCCGGCTTGGCCAGGGCGGGCAGCGCCTGGCGCACCACCTCGACCGGCGCGTCCAGCAGCAAGCCGAAATCGTCCCGCCCGCCGTCCTTGCCCGGAGCGAAGTAGAACAGATGCGAGGTCACCCCGCCCCCGACTTCCGCCTTCCCCACTTTGAGCACCATCGCTTCCGCCCCGGCGTCGATCGGCGGGCGTTGTCCGCCGAGAGTCAGCGTGCAACTCCGGACCTCCGGCAGCAGTTCACTCGCGCTCAACCCCTGGGCCGCCGCTGTTGCCGCCCCACAGATCCCAGGCAGCGACAGCAGTATGTGTCTAATCATCATGTTATGTCCAAGCGGTAAGTGGTCACCAACATACGCCCGGGCCAAGCATAGCGGATCGGGGCGGGACCTGCCGGGTGGCCGGCCTCACGCTTCGGCCGGCACCGGGCTGCCGGTCAAGCCGCCGGCCTCCTGCCGGAAGCGGTCTTCCTCCTCGCGTTGCTGCAACGCCCACATCTGGGCGTAGGCACCGTTGCGGTCGAGCAGCTCTCGGTGGGTGCCGCGCTCGACGATCCGGCCGTGGTCCATCACCAGGATCTGGTCGGCGTCTACGATTGTGGACAGCCGATGGGCGATCACCAGCGTGGTGCGGTCCTTGGCGATGCGCGCTAGCTCGGCCTGGATGGCCTGCTCGGATTTCGAGTCGAGCGCCGAAGTCGCCTCGTCGAACACGAAGATCTGCGGGTTCTTCAGGATCGCGCGCGCGATCGCCACCCGCTGCTTCTCGCCGCCGGAGAGCTTCAGGCCGCGCTCTCCGACCATGGCGTCGTAGCCGTCCGGCAGGCTCGCGATGAGCTCGTGGAGGTGCGCGGCCCGCGCGGCCTCGATCACTTGCTCGCGACTAGCCCGCGTGTCGCCGTAGGCGATGTTGTAATAGATCGTGTCGTTGAACAACACGGTGTCCTGCGGCACGATGCCCAGCAAGGCGCGCAGGCTGCGCTGCGTCACGTCGCGGATGTCGACGCCGTCGATGGCGATGCGCCCGCCGCGCACGTCGTAGAAGCGGAACAGCAGGCGCGACAGGGTGGACTTTCCCGATCCGCTGTGCCCGACCACCGCCACAGTCTTGCCTGCGGGAATCTCGAAGCTGACGTCGAACAGGATCTGGCGCTTGGGATCGTAGCTGAAGTCCACGTGCTCGAAGCGCACCGTGGCCTGGCCCGCCCGAAGCTCGGGCGCGCCCGGCTTGTCGTCCACCTCGCGGTTCTCCGCCAGCAGCCGGAACATCTTGTCGATGTCGATCAGCGCCTGCTTGATCTCCCGGTACACCATGCCCATGAAGTTGAGCGGGATGTAGAGCTGGATGAGCAGGCCGTTGACCAGTACCAGGTCGCCCACCGTGAGCGACTTGTCCACCACTCCGCGCGCCGCCAGGATCATCAGCAGCGTCACCGCCACCGCGATGATCGCGCTCTGGCCGATGTTGAGCAGCCCGAGCGAGGCTTCGTTCTTCACCTCGGCCGACTCGAACTTGCGCAGGTTCTCGTCGTAGCGCTGCGCCTCGTAATCCTCGTTGTTGAAGTACTTGACCGTCTCGTAGTTGAGCAGGCTGTCGATCGCGCGCGTGTTGGCCTTGGAATCGAGCTCGTTGGCGCGCCGGCGGATGTCCATGCGCCACTCGGTGATCCAGAACGTGAATGCGAGGTACACCGCCACCGCGCCGAACGTCACGGCTGCGAAGCGCCAGTCGAACTTGGAAAGCAGCACTGCGGCTACCAGGCCGAACTCCAGAATCACCGGGATGATGGAGAACAACATGTAGGACAACAGCGTGGAGATGCCGCGCGTGCCGCGCTCGATGTCGCGCGACACCCCGCCGGTCTGCCGCTCCAGGTGGAAGCGCAGCGACAGCGAATGCAGGTGCCGGAACACCTGCAGCGCGACGCGCCGGATCGCGCGCTTGGCCACGCGCACGAACACGATGTCGCGCAGCTCGGCGAACAGCGTGGTGGACAAGCGCAGCAGCCCATACGTCACCAGCATCGCGAGCGGCAGGATGAGGATCGCGGCGCTGGGGTCGAGCGCATCGACGACGCGCTTCATCACCAGGGGTACGCCCACGTTGGCGACCTTCGCAGTGGCCAGGAACGCGAGCGCAACCGCCACCCGCCACTTGTATTCGAGCAGGTAGGGCAGCAGCGAGCGGATGGTGCGCCAGTCGGCGCGGCGGGCAGGGCCGCCTGCGGGCGGCGGGGGCGCCGCTCGGGCGTGGCTCATCTATTGCAGATCGGTGCGGCGGGCATGAACAAAGGCGTCCAGGCGTGAATCGTAGCAGGACCGGCGCGCCGAGGCGACCGGTCACTGCGCCCGCACGAGCGGCGCTGTGCTATCGCGTGTCCCTGACGAGACAAAGAGTCATAAGGCGTCCGCCAAGCGCATGGGGTTGCGCCGCGCATGCGGTTCGGCACGAAGCGCGCAGATCGGTGCGACCCAAGCCCTTAGGGATGCACCACCACCCCGAAGTGCACGGCCCCTGCGGGGCCATACCAGGGGTAACCCCAACCCCACCCCCAATAGGTGTAGGGCCAAGGCGGCCCCCAATACGGGTACCACCCGTAATAAGGCGGTCCCCATCCGTAGCCGTAGCTGAAGCCGTAGTACCAGGTCGTGTGCGCATGGTGTGGCGACGTCGGCTCCTCGTGCGCAGAGCGGTCCGGGGAAGCGGGCGGCGGCGCTTGGGGCGGAGGCGCGTGTGCGGGCTGCGGCGCGGGAGCCGGGGCTGCGGCTGCCGGTGATGGCTCCGCCGGCAAACCCAGCCATACGCGGGCCGGCGCGTAGCCGGCCGCGGCGGCTCGTTCGATCCACCTGCGCCCTTCGTCCGGATCGGGCGCCACCCCTGCTCCCTCGAGGTACTGCTTGCCGAGCGCGAATTGCGCGGCGGCGTGACCGCGCTCCGCGGCCCGCCGGTACCACTGCGCGGCTTCGCGCGTGTCCATCGGTGCGCCGGCGCCGTTGGCGTACGCCTCGCCCACCTGGAACTGAAGCGTCGCGTCGCCGATCTCGCCGGCTCGACGCAACCACATCAGCGCTTGGTGCGCGTCGGGCGCCACCCCTTCGCCGCGCTGGAACATGCCCGAGAGCGCGAGCGCTGCGCGCGGGTCCGAATCGGCCGCGGGCACCAGCTCGGCGAGCGCGCGCCGATAATCCCGGCGCTGGTAAGCGTCCCATCCGGCATCGTAGTCCGCGCGCGTCGGCATGGCGCCGCACGCAAGCGCGGCCAGCGCAAGCCAGCTCGCCAGCCTGAACATCCTCACCTCCATGCGTGCCTGCGCGAGCCCAGGCCAATCAACGTGCTCGGCGCCCGGCGGCTGACGCGTCTGCTAACATCCCCCCATGCCCGGCGTCCTGCTCGAAGATTCGACCTGGGTGGAGGCACAGGCGTTCCTCACTCCCGAAGCTGTCGTGCTCGTGCCGCTGGGGGCGGCGGCCAAGGAGCACGGGCCGCACCTGAAGCTGAACAACGACTGGATCATCGCCGAGTATCTTAAGCAGCGCGTGCTCGCGGTCAGCGACGTGGTAGTCGCGCCCACGCTCGGCTACCACTTCTATCCCGCGTTCGTCGAGTACCCCGGCTCCGTCAGCCTGCGGCTGGAAACGGCGCGCGACCTGGTCGTCGACATCTGCACCAGCCTGGCGGCGTTCGGGCCAAGGCGCTTCTACGTGCTCAACACCGGCGTGTCCACCGTCAGGCCGTTGGAGGCAGCGGCCGATGCGCTCGCGCCGCAGGGCATCCGCCTGCATTACACCGACATTCTGGCCGTCGGCGGCGAGGCGGTGAAGCAGGTGGAGCAGCAGCCCGCTGGCACAC
>Ga0335070_10009112_pt1 | contig 11660 bp, 9 predicted proteins | sample Lox_Sample_13_FD_206722 | JGI IMG/M metagenome (GOLD analysis project Ga0335070, IMG submission 206722) | Soil microbial communities from Loxahatchee National Wildlife Refuge, Florida, United States - Lox_Sample_1.3 | ecosystem: Environmental > Terrestrial > Soil > Wetlands | place: USA: Florida...
TGAGCGCGTGGTGCTCACGCCCCGGCACGCCTGGCAGCTGCGCCTGGCGAGCGGGCTGCAGCTGGAGCTGGGCCGCGACGGCGCGGAAGGGGTCGAGCAGCGGCTCGAGCGCTTCGTCGCCGCCTACCCCGCGTCGCTCGCGCAGATCGGCCGCAGCCACTTCGAGCGGGTCGACCTGCGCTACCCCAACGGATTCGCGCTGCGCATCACGGGCTGGAAAGGCTGAAGGCATGGCAAAGGAAGACCGCAATCTCGTCGTGGGCCTGGACATCGGCACCTCCAAGGTGGTGGCGCTGGTGGCCGAGCTCGGCCCCGACGGCGCGCTGGAAGTGCTGGGCATGGGCAACCACGAGTCCAAGGGCCTGAAGAAGGGCGTGGTGGTGAACATCGAGTCCACCGTCGCCGCCATCCAGCGCGCGCTGGAGGAGGCCGAGCTGATGGCCGACTGCAAGATCGCCTCGGCCTTCACCGGCATCGCCGGCAGCCACATCCGCAGCTTCAACTCCACGGGCATGGTGGCGGTGAAGGAGCGCGAGGTGAGCGCGATCGACGTCGAGCGCGCGGTCGAAACGGCCAAGGCGGTGAACATCCCGACCGACCAGCAGATCCTGCACGTGCTGCGGCAGGAATTCATCATCGACGGCCAGGAGGACGTGCGCGAGCCGGTCGGCATGTCCGGCGTGCGGCTGGAAGTGAAGGTGCACATCGTCACGGGCGCGGTGTCGGCGGCGCAGAACATCGTCAAGTGCGTGCGCCGCTGCGGCCTGGACGTCAACGACCTGATCCTGCAGCCGCTCGCCTCGGCGCGCGCGGTGCTCTCGGACGACGAGCGCGACCTCGGCGTCTGCCTCGTCGACATCGGCGGCGGCACCACCGACCTCGCGATCTTCACGCACGGCGCGATCCGCCATACCGCGGTGATCCCGATCGCGGGCGACCAGATCACCAACGACATCGCGATGGCGCTGCGCACGCCGACGGCGGAAGCCGAGGCGATCAAGATGCGCCACGGCGTGGCGCTGCGCCAGCTCGCCGACGCCAACGAGACGATCGAGGTGCCCGGCATCGGCGACCGCGCGCCGCGCATGATGTCGCGCCAGACGCTCGCCGAGGTCATCGAGCCGCGCGCCGAGGAGCTGTTCTCGCTCGTGCAGCAGGTGCTGCGCGAGTCCGGCTACGAGGAGCTGCTGTCCTCCGGGATCGTGCTCACCGGCGGCAGCGCGCTCATGCAGGGCATGACCGAGCTCGGCGAGGAGATCTTTCACATGCCGGTGCGCGTGGGCACGCCGCGCTACCAGGGCGGCCTTGCGGAAGTGGTGCGCAGCCCGCGCTACGCGACCGCGATGGGCCTGCTGCTCGAGGGCGCGCAGCAGCTGCAGCAAGGCAGGGTTTCCAGGCAGAACGGGTCGGTGCGCGCGGTGTTCGGCCGCATGCGCGACTGGTTTCAACGCAATTTTTGACGCGCGGTACTACGTACTTTCAACTGGCAAGGAGACGACATGTTCGAAATCGTGAATGAGCAGGCAGCAGGGCCGGTCATCAAGGTGATCGGGGTCGGAGGCGCCGGCGGCAACGCCGTCGACCACATGATCGACAAGGGCGTGGGCAAGGTGGAGTTCATCGCGGTCAACACCGATGCGCAGGTGCTGTCGCGCAACCGGGCGCGCAACCAGATCCAGCTCGGCACCAGCGGCCTGGGCGCGGGCGCCAAGCCCGAGGAGGCGCGCGCGGTGGCGATCGCGGACCGCGAGCGGCTCGAGGAGGCGGTGGCGGGCGCGCACATGGTGTTCATCACCGCCGGCATGGGCGGGGGCACCGGCACGGGTGCGGGCCCGGTGATCGCGGAGGTTGCCCGCTCGCTCGGCATCCTCACGGTGGCCGTGGTCACCAAGCCGTTCGCCTGGGAAGGTTCCAAGCGCATGAAGATCGCCGAGACCGGCATCGAGGAGATCGCGCCGCACGTTGATTCGCTCATCGTGATCCTCAACGACAAGCTGGAGGAGGTGCTCGGCGACGACGTGACGCAGAAGGACGCCTTCGAAGCCGCGGACGACGTGCTGTGCAACGCCGTGGGCGGCATCGTCGACATCATCCATCGCGACGGCGTGGTCAACGTCGACTTCCAGGACGTGCGCACGGTGATGATGGAGCAGGGCATGGCGATGATGGGCTCGTCGGCCGCGAGCGGCATCGACCGCGCGCGCATCGCCGCCGAGCAGGCGATCGCCTGCCCGCTGCTGGAAGGCGTGAACCTCTCGGGCGCGCGCGGCGTGCTCGTCAACATCACTGCCTCGCGCTCGAGCCTCAAGCTGCGCGAGACCAAGGAGGTGATGAACGCCATCCGCGCCTTCGCGGCCGAGGACGCCACGATCATCCACGGCGGCGTGTTCGACGACGAGCTCGGCGAAGAGCTGCGCGTGACGGTGATCGCCACCGGCCTCGGCCAGCCGATCGGAGCGCGGCAGCAGAAGCCGCAGCTGGTGGTATCGCACGCGTCGGGCCAGCGCACCGGTACCGACAACCAGCCCGTGGCGCCGGGAGCGGCACCCGACTACAACGCGATGTCGGAGACGCCCGCGGTGTTCCGCCGGCGCGACCGCGCCGCGCAGGTCGAGGCGCTCAGCGCGAGCGGCGTCGACAAGTACGATATTCCGGCCTTCCTGAGAAAGCAGGCCGACTAGCCGCGCCACCGGGAAGGCGGCACCCTGCCCTTGCCAGGGGGTGCCGCCTTTTCCCCTATTGATAGAATCCGCCTTTCGATGCTTCGCCAGAGAACCCTCAAGTCGATCGTCAGCGCCACCGGCGTAGGCCTGCACACCGGCGCGAAGGTACGCCTCGCGCTGCGGCCGGCGCAGCCGGACACCGGCATCGTGTTCCGCCGCACCGACCTCGCGCCGCCGGCGGATCTGCCCGCGCGCGCCGATCTGGTCGGAGAGACGCGCCTGTGCTCCTGCCTCGTGAAGGGCGAGGCGAAGGTCTACACCATCGAGCACCTGATGTCGGCGCTCTCGGGGCTGGGCGTGGACAACGCCTACGTGGACCTCGACGGGCCCGAGGTGCCGATCATGGACGGCAGCGCGGCGCCGTTCGCCCTGCTCATTCAGCAGGCCGGCATCGAGGAGCAGGGCGCGCCGAAGCGCTTCCTGCGCGTGAAGAAGCGCATCGAGGCGCGCGACGGCGACAAGTGGGCGGTGCTCGAGCCCTACGAGGGCCTGCGCCTGTCCTTTTCCATCGTCTACAAGCATCCGGTGATCGAGAAGTCGAACACCTCGCTCACGGTGGACTTCGCCACCACCTCGTACCTGAAGGAAGTTGCGCGCGCGCGCACCTACGGCTTCATGCACGAAGTGGAGGACCTGCGCAACGTCGGCCTCGCGCTCGGCGGCGGCTTGGAGAACGCCGTCGTGCTCGACGAGCACCGCGTGCTCAACGCCGAGGGCCTGCGCTTCGGCGACGAGTTCATCCGCCACAAGATCCTCGACGCGATCGGCGACCTGTACGTGCTCGGGCGCCCGCTGCTCGCCGCCTTCAGCGCGCACAAGTCCGGGCATGCGCTGAACAACCTGCTGCTGCGCAGCCTCATCGCCGATCCCGCGGCGACCGAAGTGGTCACCTTCGAGCGCGCCGAAGAGGCGCCGCTCGGCGTCGCCGGGATGCTCCGCCAAGCTACTGCTTAAGGTGATGATCGAGCAGGGCTTTCAGGGCCCTGCGCGCCGGCGAGTCGGACAGCCGGGAATGGAGCGCCTGCAGCTCCCCCAGCACTGCGGAAGAAAGGCGCGGCGCGGGGCGCGGCGTGACTTGCTCCACATTTACCGCCCCGGGTTGCACCCGTACGGAAACTGAATTAACCTCCGCCCGCTGTTCGCAAAGGTAGTTGCGCAGGGCTTCGGCAAGCAGCTTCAGCTTGGCCGCCGCAGCGGGCGATGCGGCGAGCAGGACCAGTTGTCGGTCCCCGGGGCGATCATGGAAGCTGACGGCCCGAACCAGGCGGGCCAGCCCGGGCGGCAGAAAGTCAAAACAAAGCTTCGAGAGCGCGCCGACTTGACGCGCTTTTGAGATGACCGGCTGAAGGCCGGCGTCCGACGCAAGCAGGCTGCCGACTTTGCGGGGTTGCACGGAGGAGTGACGCTCAGTGGAGGCTGCGTGCAGGTTATCTTGATCTCCAGCCGTCTGGCAAAGGCACGCTCGGTGTCGCTGTCGCTGCGCCACCTGGCGGTGGCTGCCACGCTCGGCCTGGGGATGGTCGTGTGCCTCGCGGGCGCGCTGTACTGGCTGAGCCTGCGCTTCGCCGCCGACCTGAGGATCCCGCTCGTGCACCAGCTCGTGCTCGCCGCACAGAAAGGCGAGGCCGAGCGCTCGCGCGAGTTCATGCAGCAGAACCTGAATGCGATGGCCGTCAAGATCGGCGAGATGCAGGCGCAGCTCACGCGCCTGGACGCGCTCGGCGAGCGGCTGTCGTCGATGGCCGGCCTGCGGCCGCAGGAGTTCCGCTTCTCGGAGAGCCCGGGCATGGGCGGCGCGCAGTCGACGACCCTGCCGCCGCAGAACCTGACGTTCGCGCAGTTCAGCGAGAAGGTGGCGATGCTGTCGCGCCAGATGGAGAGCCGTACCGACATGCTGGGCCTGGTGGAGGCGCAGTTGTTCGAGCAGGCGGTGAAGAAGAAGGCGATGCCGACCATGATGCCGGTGCACGCGCAGTACAACGCCTCGGGCTTCGGCATGCGCATCGACCCGTTCACCGGCCAGCAGGCGATGCATGAGGGCATCGACTTCATCGTCGACGTCGGCACGCCGGTGGTGGCGGCGGCCGGCGGCGTCGTGCAGTTCGCCGGCTTCCACCCGCAGTACGGCAACATGATCGACATCGATCACGGCAACGACCTCGTGACGCGCTACGCGCACCTGTCCAAGGTGTTCGTCAAGGATGGCGACCTGGTGCAGCGCGGCCGGCGCATCGGCGACAGCGGCAACACGGGGCGCACGACCGGCCCGCACCTGCACTTCGAGGTGCGCTACCGCGGCATGGCGCAGAACCCGATGAAGTTCCTGCTCGCCGCGAATCCCCAGGTTCCGCCGCTGGCGCGGGCCAAGTAGCTAGCGCGCCGCGCGCCGGGGCGGCCTGCCCCGGCGTGATAAAATCTCCATTTTTTCCGGGGGCTTAGTACCTGCCCGCGCCTCCGATTCCATGGAAAGTCTGCGCAAGTTCCTCGTTTTCCTCGTCAGCATTCCGAAGAGGATCTTCGGCAGCCGCAACGAGCGGCTGCTGAAGCAGTACGCGGGGGTCGTGAAGCAGATCAATGCGCTCGAGCCCGGCATCGCCGCGCTGTCCGACGAGGCCCTGCGCGGCAAGACGGCCGAGTTCCGCAAGCGCCTCGCCGACGGCGCGACGCTGGAATCGCTCCTGCCCGAGGCCTTCGCGGTGGTGCGCGAGGCCGCCAAGCGCACGCTGCACATGCGCCATTTCGACGTGCAGCTCGTGGGCGGCATGGTGCTGAACGACGGCAAGATCTCGGAGATGCGCACGGGCGAAGGCAAGACGCTGGTCGCCACCCTGCCCGCGTACCTGAACGCGCTGCCGGGAAACGGGGTGCACATCATCACGGTGAACGACTACCTCGCCCGGCGCGACGCCGAGTGGATGGGCAAGATCTACACGTTCCTCGGCCTCGCCGTCGGCGTCAACCTTCCGTACCACGAGCTCGAGCTCGAGCAGCGCAACGCGACGAAGCGGGCGGCCTACGCGGCGGACATCACCTACGGCACGAACAATGAGTTCGGCTTCGACTACCTGCGCGACAACATGGCGATGCGCGTGGAAGAGCGCTTCCAGCGCAAGCTCGTGTACGCGATCGTCGACGAGGTCGACTCGATCCTCATCGACGAGGCGCGCACGCCGCTCATCATCTCCGGCCAGGCCGAGGACCGCACCGAGCTCTACTACCGCATGAACGAGGTCCCGCCGCTGCTCGACCGGCAGAAGGAGGAGAAGAAGCAGGACGAGCCCGAGCCGCCGGGCGACTTCTGGGTCGACGAGAAGAACCACCAGATCGTGCTGTCCGAGGCCGGCCACGAGAAGGCCGAGCAGATCCTCGCGCGCGCGGGCCTGCTGCCGCAGGGCGCGAGCCTGTACGAGCCGGCCTACATCAACCTCATGCACCACCTTGTCGCGGCGCTGCGCGCGCACCACCTGTTCCACCGCGACCAGCACTACGTGGTGCAGGACGGCGAGGTGGTGATCGTCGACGAGTTCACCGGGCGCCTGATGACCGGGCGGCGCTGGTCCGACGGCCTGCACCAGGCGGTCGAGGCGAAGGAGAAGGTCGCGATCCAGAGCGAGAACCAGACACTCGCCTCGATCACCTTCCAGAACTACTTCCGCATGTACGCGAAGCTGGCGGGCATGACCGGCACCGCGGACACCGAGGCCTACGAATTCCAGGAGATCTACGGCCTGGAGACGGTGGTCGTGCCGACGCACAAGAAGATGATCCGCGAGGACCGCCTCGACCTCGTGTACCGCACGCTGAAGGAGAAATACAAGGCGATCATCGACGAGATCAGGGATTGCCACGAGCGCGGCCAGCCGGTGCTCGTGGGCACCACCTCGATCGAGAATTCCGAGCTGCTCGCCGGCATGCTGCAGAAGCAGAAGCTGCCGCACCAGGTGCTCAACGCGAAGCAGCACGCGCGCGAGGCGGAAATCGTCGCGCAGGCGGGGCGGCCGAAGATGATCACCATCGCCACCAACATGGCCGGCCGCGGCACCGACATCGTGCTCGGCGGCAACGTCGAGAAGCAATGCGACCTCGTCGAAGGCAGCCAGGAAATGCCTTCGAACGAAAAACAGGAAAAAATCACGAAGCTGCGCGGCGAATGGCAGGCGCTGCACGATCAGGTCATCGCCGCGGGCGGCCTGCACATCATCGGCACCGAGCGCCACGAGTCGCGCCGGGTCGACAACCAGCTGCGCGGCCGCTCGGGCCGCCAGGGCGACCCGGGCAGCTCGCGCTTCTTCATGGCGCTCGAGGACCCGCTGCTCAGGATCTTCGCGGGCGACCGCATCAACCGCATCATGGTGATGCTGAAGATGCCCGAGGGCGAGGCGATCGAGCACGCCATGGTCACGCGCTCCATCGAGAGCGCGCAGCGAAAGGTCGAAGCGCGAAACTTCGACATCCGCAAGCAATTGCTCGAGTACGACGACGTCGCCAACGACCAGAGGAAGACCATCTACGCGCTGAGGAACGAGCTGCTCGAGTCCGGCGACGTCTCGCCGCGCATCGCCGACCTGCGCGCGGGCGTGATCACGGACCTGTTCCGCCAGTACGTGCCCGAGGACAGCGTCGAGGAGCAGTGGGACGCGGCGGGCCTCGAGACGGCGCTGAAGGCCGAGATCGGCCTTGCCGTGCCGGTGAAGGCCTGGCTGGAGAAGGAGCCCGAGCTGCAGGACACGGAGATGCTCGCGCGCATCGTCGCGCTCGGCCAGTCAGCCTACGACGCGAAGATCCCGGAGCACGCGAAGGCCTCGTTCCGCGAGTACGAGCGCTACCTCATGCTGCAGGTGCTGGATTCGCACTACCGCGAGCACCTCGCGGCGCTCGACTACCTGCGCCAGGGCATCCACCTGCGCGGCTACGCGCAGAAGAACCCGAAGCAGGAGTACAAGCGCGAGGCCTTCGAGCTGTTCGGCGCGATGCTGGAGTCGGTGAAGCTCGAGGTGACCAAGAGCCTCATGCTCGTCGAGATCCAGCCGCAGGAGGCGCCCAGGGCCGACGACAAGGCGCATGTCGAGAACGTGCGCGCGCAGCACGCGAGCTATGAGGAGGCGTTCGACGGCACCGCCGCCGAGCCCGCGGCCGAGGGGCAGCCCGCGGCCGCGCCCGCGCGCAAGCCGCAGCCCGTGCGCGCCGCGCAGAAGATCGGCCGCAACGATCCCTGCCCGTGCGGTTCGGGCAGGAAGTACAAGCACTGCCACGGCAAGCTGGCCTAGGGCGCGCTGCCGATGGCCGTCAACCTGCCGCCGCCGGACCCGGCCTCGCTGCACGCGGTGCGCGGCCTCGAGCTCGGCTTCGCGATGGCCGGCATCAGGAAGCCCGGCCGCAAGGACCTGCTGGTGATGCGCCTCGCGCCCGGCGCAAAGGCCGCCGGCGTCTTCACGCGCAACCGATTCTGCGCCGCGCCCGTGATCCTCGCGAAGAAGCACTTGAAGAACCCGGTGCTCGCGCTCGTCGTGAACACAGGCAATGCGAACGCCGGGACGGGCAAGGATGGATTGCGTCGAGCCCTGATAGTCTGCGACGCGGTCGCGAAGCAAATTCAGGCAAAAGCGAATCAAGTGCTCCCGTTCTCCACCGGCGTCATCATGGAGCCGCTGCCGGCGGACCGGATCGCCGCCGCGCTTCCCGGATTGAAGGACGGCAGCTGGCTGGACGCCGCCGAAGCGATCATGACGACGGACACGGTTCCGAAAGCGGCGTCGCGCAAGGTGCAGCTCTCGGGCGGCGAGGCGACGGTGACCGGCATCGCCAAGGGCGCGGGCATGATCCGGCCCGACATGGCGACCCTGCTCGGCTTCGTCGCCACCGACGCGAAGCTGCCGCAGGCCGCGCTGAACCGGATCGTGAAGCGCGTCGCCGACCGCTCGTTCAATTGCGTTACGGTGGATGGCGATACTTCAACCAATGATTCCTTTGTCTTGCTTTCTTCGGGCGTTGGCGTCGAAGCGAGGAAGGAGAGGGACCTCGAGCTTCTCGAGGCGGCGATCCTGCAAGTCGCGCAACAACTGGCCCAGGCCATCATTCGCGACGGCGAGGGCGCGACCAAGTTCGTCACGGTGACCGTCGAGCGCGGGCGCAGCGAGGCCGAGTGCCGGAAGATCGCCTACGCGATTGCACATTCGCCGCTCGTGAAGACCGCCTTCTTCGCCTCCGACCCGAATCTCGGCCGCATCCTCGCGGCCATCGGCTACGCGGGCGTGCGCGACCTCGACACGGGCAAGGTGGACCTGTTCATTGACGAGGTGCAGGTCGCCCGGTCAGGCGGGCGGAATCCCGCCTATCGCGAGGCGGATGCGCTGGCTGCGATGAGGAAGCCCGAATTCTCCGTGCGCGCGGTCCTCAAGCGCGGCAAGTCGGCGGCGACCGTCTGGACTTGCGACCTGTCGTACGACTACGTGAAAATCAACGCCGAATACCGCACATGAGCCAGGAGCTGAAGAAGATCCTCGAGCGGCTCGAGGAAATCCTGCCGCCGCCCCCGCCGCCCACCGACTGGAAGGCGAGCATCGCCTTCCGGTGGCGCAGAAGCGCGCGCGGCCAGGGCTGGCTGCAGCCGGTGCGCCACGTGCACCGCATGCGCCTCGCCGACCTGCAGGGCATCGACGCGCAGATCGCCAAGGTCGAGCAGAACACGCGCCAGTTCATCGAAGGCAGGCCCGCCAACAACGTGCTGCTCACGGGCGCGCGCGGCACCGGCAAGAGCTCGATCGTGAAGGGGCTTCTCAACAAGTATTCGGGCAAGGGCCTGCGCCTCATCGAGGTCGAGAAGAGCGACCTTGCCGACCTGCCGGCGATCGTCGACCTGGTGGCGAACCGGCCCGAGCGCTTTCTCGTCTTCTGCGACGACCTCACCTTCCACGGCTCCGAGGAGGGCTACATCGCGCTCAAGGTCGCGCTCGACGGCTCGATCTCGACCACCTCCGAGAACCTGCTGATCTACGCGACCTCCAACCGCCGGCACCTGATGCCGGAGTACATGCAGGAGAACCTGGAGACCAAGTACGTCGGCGACGAGATCCACCCCGGCGAGACCGTGGAGGAGAAGATCTCGCTCTCGGAGCGCTTCGGCCTGTGGGTGTCGTTCTACCCGTTCGACCAGGACGAGTATCTCGAGATCGTCGGCCACTGGTTAAGTACTTTTTCCTGTACAAAAAAAGAAGCGGAACAGGCGCGCGAGGAAGCTCTGCAATGGTCGATGCAGCGCGGCTCGCGCAGCGGACGCGTCGCGTATCAGTTCGCGAGGGACTGGGCGGGCAAGCACGCCAAGAAGAAGGGATGATCGAGGTCGCCGCCGCGGTCATCGAGCGGCCCGACGGCAGCTTCCTGCTCGCGCGGCGCCCGGCGGGCAAGGTCTACGCCGGCTGGTGGGAGTTCCCCGGCGGCAAGATCGAGGCGGGCGAGCCGCCGCAGCGCGCGCTCGCGCGCGAGCTGCACGAGGAGCTCGGCATCGACGTCGTCACCGCCTATCCCTGGATCACGCGCGAGCACGTCTACGAGCACGGCCACGTGCGCCTGAACTTCTTCCGCGTCACCGAGTGGAGCGGCGAGCCGGACGCGCGGGAGCGCCAGGCGTTCGCCTGGCAGCGGCTCGACGCGCCGATGGCCGAGCCGATGCTGCCGGCCAATGCGCCGGTGCTCGCGTCGCTCGCCCTGCCGCTCGAATACGCGATCAGCAACGCCGAGCGGCTGGGCGTGGGCGAGAGCCTGGCGATCATGGAGCGCAGGCTCAAGGCGGGCCTGCGCCTCATCCAGGTGCGCGACAAGAGTCTTCCGGATCGGATCGGCTTCGCGCAGGAGGTGGCCGGGCTCGCCCGGCGCTACGGCGCGAAGGTCCTCGTCAACGGCGGTCCCGATCTCGCCGACGGCCTCCATTTCACCGCCGCGCAGCTGCGGCAGCTGAAGGAACGGCCGAAGGAAGGCCTCGCGGCCGCGTCCTGCCACACGCGAGAAGAGCTGGGCCGGGCGGCGCAGCTCGACTTGGATTTCGCGATCGTCGGGCCCGTCAAGGCCACGGCCACCCACCCGGGCGCGCCGCTGCTCGGCTGGGAGGGCTTCGCCGCCATCGCGCGCGGCGCGAGCATCCCGGTGTACGCCATCGGCGGCCTGCGGCCTTCGGACCTGCCGGCGGCGCGCCGTGCGGGCGCGCACGGGCTGGCGATGATCCGCGGCAGCTGGGACTGAGGCGGCTCAGGACTTGCCGGGGTCGGCGTCCTCGGGCACCTCGGCTTCGCGCTCGGACATCGGGATGCGGTAGGACTCGGAAGCCCAGGCGCCGAGGTCGATGGTGCGGCAGCGCTCGCTGCAGAACGGCCGCCAGCGGTTTTCCGGGGAATACGCCGCCGGAGCGCCACAGCGCGGGCAGGAAACCGTCTTCACAAATTGCAGAAGGTGAGCTCGAAGCCGACGTCCCAGTCGGCGGTCTTGGCGCGCGTTTCCTCGCCGTTCTGCGCGAGGAAGCGGATGTTGAGCACGTACTTGTTGGCGCTGATCTCCGGCACGCACGGCAGGCCGGGCTCCAGGCGCACGCGCAGCATCTGCGCGGTCTTGCCGCCCAGCATCTGCTGGAACGTGCCGAGCGGCGCCTGCAGGCTCTGCGGCTTGCCGGACTCGCGCAGGATGCGCAGGATGATCGCCGAGCCGTCGCGCAAGGGGTAGAGCGGACTCGTCCAGGCGGCGAGCTGCCCGATGCGTTCCTCGGCCGGCCGGTGCAGCCAGTAGTGGTACGAAGGCAGGTCGAACTCGCAGGCGCCGCCCGGGATGCCGGTGCGCTGCTTGATCGACATCAGCCACTCGTTCTCGCGCAGGTACTGGCCGATCCGGCCGGTCATCGAAAACAGCGCCGCCGCGGCCTGCTCGATGTCGCGCAATACGCCGGAGAGCGCC
>Ga0335070_10009113_pt1 | contig 11659 bp, 9 predicted proteins | sample Lox_Sample_13_FD_206722 | JGI IMG/M metagenome (GOLD analysis project Ga0335070, IMG submission 206722) | Soil microbial communities from Loxahatchee National Wildlife Refuge, Florida, United States - Lox_Sample_1.3 | ecosystem: Environmental > Terrestrial > Soil > Wetlands | place: USA: Florida...
TGGGCCCGGCTTCAAGCGAAGAAGCCAGCCGCGGTCCGTAGATCGAGATCAGCGATCCCGGCGCCACAGCGGCTTCCGGCGTCTCTCCGGCGGCATTGAGGATTCCGTCGACGCCATTCGAAGCCACGCGGGTGAGCTTGGGCCAGATGCTGTGCGGACGGTCCATGGTTTGGGTGATGGTGGTTGCGGTTCCGCTAGCATCGCCGCCCCAGCCGTCGAATCGGTACCCGCTCGCCACAGAGATGGACACCGTCACCGCTGTTCCGGCGGGATAGAAGCTGTCGGCGGAAGCCGGAGCAAGCTGCCAGGTCACTGCACTGGCCGGATTCGCGGTACAGGCCAGTAGGTAATTGCTCTTGTAATTCGCGCTGAACGTTTGCGGATTTGCGGTCACCGCGATCGTGCGATCGCCCGCGATCCCATCGGCCCATCCGGCAAACTGCAATCGCGTGTCGCTGCTCAGCGCGACGCTCGTTGGAGCGCTTACGTGAATCAGTGAGCCGATCGTGCGCTGGAGCGTGCATGGCGTCAGGCAATCGGAACCATCCACCAAGACATCAACGCCGGAGGGGGAAGACTGAATGGTGGTTTGTCCCGTTGTCTGGCTGGATGGAGTGAAGGTCGCGATCAGACGTACCCCGGCGGCCACGTCCGCATTGCTCAGCACCAGCGTCTGGGTCGCGGGCCCGCCGTTCGACCACGACTTGAACGACCAGCCGTGGCCGTTCGCATCCACCTGTTGCTGCGGCGCGGAGATCGTGTGGGCTTTCCCCGAACTCCACACAAAGTTGTAGCCCGGCCAGTTGTCGCGCCCGTCGATGACCAGCTTCAGGCCGGGCGGATTGGTGGTGAAGGTCGCGTACCCGCCCGCTTTGTAAGTGGCGGTGAGCGTCACACTGGCCTTGGCCGGCATCGTGTACTTGTGCGTGGCATCGCCGGCGTCACTCCAGGAATCGAAGACCCAGAGTTTCCCCAGAGGATCGGTCTGCGGTGTTACGGCTGCCACCGTATGCGTGGTGCCCATGCCCCAATCAAGCGTGATCGGGCTGAGCACTTGCGTGGTGTCTGCCAGTACTGCCAATCCCGGTGGATTCGTAGCGAGGGTGACTGCACCGGCGCGGACAAATTGCGGGTAAACCGTCACCGGCTGGTTGAGCGTAAACGAGTTCACATAGGTCTGCGTCCCGTTGCCGTAGCCCGGCAGCCAGCCCGTGAACACGTATCCCGGATTTGGCACCGCCCGAAGCACGACGGTGGCCCCGGCATCGGCATAGACGTCCGTGTTCCTTACATAGGGAATGTTATTGACATACACCGTGCCCGGAGAGTCACAGTCCGTCGGATCGGGGGCGCTGCACGCGAAGTAATCCAGCGAGACCGCGTACTGCACGTTCACCGTCGCCGCGTAGAAGGCAATCGCAGGATCCGCGGTCACCACCAGCATGGGCGAGGACCCCGTCAGCGTTCCCGTCGAATCCGTCCAGCCCACAAAGGCGTATTGCACCTTGGTATAACCTGCGCGCTGCACCATGTCGATGTTCAGCGTGTGCTTGCTGCCCTGCGGCCACATAAACGTGGTGGGCTGGTCAAATCGCTGTCCGTCAACATAAAAGACCGCACCCGACGGCTGCGTGTAGACGACCGTGCTGCTGATGGTGGCCGCCTGAAGCGTCAGGCAGGCGCAAACGATCCAGAAGGAACACTTCGTGAAGAGAGTCATGTCGACATTCACACCTATGGCAACATTCGACGCTAAGCCTGAGAAGGTAAATAGCTCGAACCACTTAGAGCATCGCCGCGAATGCCTTAGCTGGATCGGGCCATTCGTTCCGGCCGCAAAAACCGATATAATGCGGTCGAGGCTTGGCTCCATGCACGCGCGGGTGGCTCTAATCGGAATGATGTGCAGCGCGGTCCTTTTTGGAGGCGATAAAAAGGTTCCGCTGCGATCCACCGAAAACGGTCTGGTGGAAGTGACGGCCACCGCTCTAGCCGATCGCGAAGCTGTCAAGCAGGAACTGGGATCGGATTTGGGCGGGCACTACATTGTAGTCAAGGTCCGGCTCGCTCCCAGGGATGGCGTGAAGCTCGCGATCCATCGCGACGATTTCGTGCTGCGAACCGATAAAGACGGCGAGCGCACCACGCCGTTTGCTCCCAGCCAGATCGCGGGCAACGCCGTGCTGGTGGTCAGCACAGGCGCGGCTTCCAGTGGCGGTGGCACAACTGTCGGAGATCCGGGTGGCTGGGGCCCGTACGGCCCGTTAGGTATGGGCGGCGTCGGCATCGGTAGCGGCGGCGGCGGTGCTACGGAGGCGCACGCCAGAATGAAATCCGGCTCCAAGGACAAAACCGATCCGATGCTCGAGGTTCTCAAAGAGAAGATTCTTCCGGAAAAGGAAACCGACGCTCCGATTTCGGGTCTGCTTTACTTTCCCATGGAGAAACAGAAGCTGAAGGATCTGGAGCTGATTTACACCACACCAGAAGGTAAGCTCAACCTTCGTTTCAAGTAGTTTTCCAATCCAACAATGACCAAAAGAAATGTCCTTCGGGGCATGGGGTGGATCCCTGATGTCCCCAGCATTCACGATTACCATACTGCCCACCCGGAAGTCCGGCCGATGCTGGCGAAAACCCGCTTGACGGCGGCGCTGGCGGCCCCGGCGCTTCCGGCGCGAGTCGATCTCCGGCCGCATTTCCCTCCGGTTGAAGATCAGCAGCAGTTAGGAGCTTGCACGGCGAATGCCGCGGCCGGGCTGGTCGGATATTTTGAGGAGAAGGCACTGGGCCGCGCGATCGATGTGTCACGCCTGTTCATTTACAAGGCCACGCGGAATTTGACGGGCACTCGCGGCGACTCCGGCGCGTATCTGCGGACCACCATGGAGGCGCTGGCGGTGTTCGGCGCTCCGCCTGAAAGCTACTGGCCCTACGACGGCAGCCCGGAAGCCTCCAACAAGCGATTCGACGCGGAGCCCAGCGCGTTTTGTTACGCTTTCGCGCGAAGCTTTGAGGCGCTCAAGTATGTCCGGCTCGACCCGGTGAACACGGCGCCAGACCAGGTACTGGCAAACATCCGCGCCTATTTGGCGGCAGGGTTGCCCAGCCTTTTCGGTTTTCCTGCGTACGACGAGTACATGAATGCGGGAGTGGATGGGAAAGTTCCATTTCCGTCGCCAACCAGCCAGCTTTTGGGCGGCCATGCGAACGTGGCGGTGGGCTACGACGATCATCTCGCCGTCGGCCCCGACACCGGCGCGCTTCTGGTGCGCAACTCATGGGGCACGGGTTGGGGGATGGAAGGATATGGCTGGCTGTCCTATAAGTATGTGACCCAGGGTCTGGCGGTCGACTGGTGGACGGTGATCAAGCAGTCGTGGGTGGACACCGGCCAGTTCGCATAGAATGGGGGCATGCAAGTCTCCGAACTCGACACTCCCGCATTAGTCATTGACCTCGACATCATGGAGCGCAACCTGCGCCGCGTTGCGGACTACTGCAACGCGCACGGCCTGCGTCTGCGCCCGCACACCAAGACACACAAAGTTCCGGCGGTAGGACGGCGCCAGCTCGATTCGGGCGCGGTAGGTCTTACCGTGGCCAAGGTGGGGGAAGCGGAAGTCATGCTGGGCGCGAACCCGCCGGACCTGCTGCTGGCTTATCCGGTGATGGGCCGGTCTAAGCTCGAGCGCCTGATGCAGGTGGCGAAGAAGACGCGTGTGACGGTGGCGCTGGACAACATCGCCCTGGCGCAGCAGCTCTCTGACGCAGCGCGCGAGGCGCAGGTGGAGGTCGGCGTGCTCGCCGAGGTCGACGCCGGGCTGAACCGGGTGGGGGTTTCACCGGGCCCGGAGCTGATCGAGCTAGCGAGGGGCATGCAGCGCCTTCCCAATCTGCGGTTCGAAGGAATCGATTTCTATCCCGGCCACATCCGAGACACCGGCGAGAAGGGAACGGAGCAGATTCGCAAGCTGAGCGAACTGGTCCAGTGCATTCTCGACGATTTCCGCCGCGAAGGCATCGAAGTCCGAGTTGTCAGCGGCGGTTCCACTCCCTCCCTGTACCACTCGCACGAAGTCAAGGGCCTCAACGAAATTCGTCCCGGCACGTACGTCTACAATGACGTCAACACGGTAGCGAGCGGCGGGTGCACATTTGACGACTGCGCGGTTTCCATCTTGGTGACCGTAGTTTCCACCGCGCGCCCAGGGCAGATCATTGTGGACGGCGGCTCCAAGACGTTCTCCTCCGACACAGCCGCGCCGCCCTCGATTCACGGCCGCATCGTGGAAGATCCCGGATGCGCTTTCTATCGCGTCAACGAGGAGCACGGCTACGTCGATATTACGCGCGCGAGCCGCGACTTCAGCGTGGGGGAACGGCTGCACGTCATTCCGAGCCACGTATGTGTGGCGGTGAACCTGCACGAATACGTCTACGGGAAGCGGGGAGATCGAGTAGAGGAAGTTTGGAAGGTTGAGGGGAGAGGCAAGCTGCAATAGCCGGCCCCTCCTCTCCGGAAGGCCTGACAACTACATCTTGACGCTTTCGACTTTCACCGTGTCGCCGCTCAGCTCACCGACAATGGTGACCTCGTGGCCCAGGTGGTCCTTCACTTTGTCGGGGTCGTCGACCTTATAGACCTTGCCACCCGTCACGAAAACCGGCGCGGCACCCCCTTTTACGCAGCCCTCAACGCACTTTGCATTGTGGTCCTTGGCGTGTTTCGCCCCGCACTTTTCGTCGGAAATGTAGCCCTTCAACTCTGCGGCCATGGCCGTGAGTGAGAATACCGAGAGCACCAAGACTACCGTTAGCACCAATCTCTTCAAGGCAGTTACCTCCTCCCAGACGTTCAAAAACTTTCTGAATATACCCCAGTTGCAAGGGTGAAGCAAGTCCAGCAGTGTAAAGAGTGTAAACTACGGTCTCGTGAAGGCGCTGCAAGAGTGGCATTGCTCCGTTTCCTAACGGGCGCATATAATCATCGTCGAATCCGAGGGGATCTCCATGAACCAGAATTTCCTGAAGGACCTTCGCCACGCTTGCCGGACGCTGTGGCTAAATCCCGGCTTTACGGCCATTGCGGTTCTTTCGCTAGCGCTCGGAATCGGCGTCAACACCGCCATCTTCAGTTTGATCGATACCCTGCTGTTAAGAACGTTGCCGGTGGAGGACCCGAGCCGGCTGGTGATGGTCTCGGATCCCAGTGCGGCAGGCGTCAACATTGGAACCCAAGGCGGCGACCGCAGCCTGTTCACCCGCGAGGAGTTTTCGCGCATGCGCGAGCGCAACCAGGTTTTCACGGACATGCTTGCGGCGGAAAGCGATGCCAGCCGGGAGAACGTGAGCATTAACGGCGGCTCGATGGAGGAAATGGCAACGCGCCTGGTGTCGGAGAATTACTTTTCGACGCTGGGGGTCAAGCCGCTGGTTGGCCGCACCTTCACGCGCGAAGACGAGAAAGGTCCGGGCAGCGATCCGTACGCCGTCATCAGCTATGCGTACTGGAAGAAACGTTTTGGGCTGGATGCCTCGGTGTTGGGAAAGACCATTCAGATCCACAAAGCGTTTCTGACAGTGATCGGCGTCATGCCGCCGCGATTCTTCGGCGAGACAGTCGGGCAGCCGCCCGATGCATGGCTCCCCATGATGATGGAGCCGTCAGTTAAGCCGGGCCGCGACTGGCTGCATGACGACCCGTCGAAGGTCGAGCGAGTGGAATGGTTGATGGTGGCGGGCCGTCTGAAACCCGGCGTGAGCGAAAAGCAGGCGGAATCGAGTCTCAACGTCTTGTTTCAGCAGGTGATTCATGAGACGGCTGGATCGAATCTGCCTCCCGACCGCTTGCGCCAGTTGGCCGGCCAGAAGATCAAGATCCGGCCGGGAGACAAAGGCGCGTCTCCATTGCGCGAGGATTCCAGTGAACCTCTGCTGGTGTTGATGGCGGTTGTGTTTCTGGTTCTGTTGATCGCGTGCGCGAACGTGGCCAATTTGTTGCTGGCGCGCTCTGCCGCGAGACAGCGGGAGATGGGCATCCGGCTCGCCATTGGGGCGAGCCGCAGCCGCCTGATTGGTCAACTGCTGACCGAGAGTTTTGTTCTGGCGCTCCTCGGCGGTACTGTAGGCGTCCTGTTTGCCTTCTGGACGAGCGATCTGCTCCTGCGCATGGTGGCCAGCGGCCCGAATCCGGTGCCGCTCGACATTCACCCGGACTTTCGCCTTCTCGCGTTTACTGCCGGGCTTTCGATACTCACGGGGCTGGTGTTCGGGCTCGCGCCGGCATTCCGTGGGACGCGCGTGGATGTCAACTCCGCCCTCAAAGAAAACTCTCGAAGCATCATTGGCAGCGGCGCGCGCATCAGCATGGGGAAGGCCCTCGTGGTCTCGCAAGTGGCAATCTCACTTTCTTTGCTCGTCGGGGCGGGATTGTTCTTGCGCACGCTTCAGAACCTGCAGCGCGTGCATTTAGGATACCCGCGGGAGAGACTGCTGCTGGTGCATGTGGATGCGCTAGCCGCAGGGTATCAAGGCGCTCAACGGGCAGCAGTATTTCAGAACCTGCTCGAGCGGTTCCGGGCCATGCCCGGCGTTCGCGGCGTGACGGTATCGGAAAACGGCCTGTTTAGCGGCAACGAATCCGGGGATCAAATTTCCGTCGAAGGATACAAGCCGCAGAAGAAGGGCGACGATCACGCGCGCTGGGACCAGATCGGGCCCAATTACTTTTCAACCATCGGAATCCCGATGCTTTTAGGCCGCGAGATCGGCCCAGAAGACGCGGGGACATCGGCGCGCGTGTGCGTGATCAACGAATCCATGGCGCATTTCTATTTCGGCAGCCAGAATCCGATTGGGAGACACGTGACCGATGAATTTCCGGACTCGCATTTTACGTTTCAGATTGTCGGCGTGTCGAAAGACGACCGCGACCACCAGCTTCGCGGAGAGATTCAGCGGCGCTTCTACATTCCTTTCTTTCAAGGGATGAATGGAATTCCGGAGGAAGGCAACTTTGAAATTCGCACGTTCGCCGATCCCAATAGCTTGATCCGGACGGTGCGGCAGCAGGTGGAGCAGGTGGACCGAAGCCTGCCGGTCCAGAGCGTGAAGCCGCTGGGTGAGCTGTTGGATGAACGGCTGACGCAGGAGCGGCTGCTCGCGCAGTTGTGCGTGTTCTTCGGCGCGCTGGCGCTGGTGCTGGCTTCGGTCGGATTGTACGGCGTGCTTTCCTACTCGATTGCGCGACGGACGAATGAGATTGGCATTCGCATGGCTCTTGGCGCCCAACAGGGAACGGTGCTCGGGATGGTGCTCCGCGAGACGGCGCTGGTGGTGGGGATCGGCATCGCGATTGGAGTGCCCGTGGCGCTGGCTCTGACGCGGCTGGTATCGAGCAAGCTCTACGGCCTGACGGCGGCGGATCCGCTCACGGTTGCAGCAGCCAGCCTGGTTCTCGCGGTGGTTGCCATGTTCGCCGGTTATTTGCCGGCGCGGCGGGCATCGCGAGTGGATCCGTTGGTGGCGCTGCGGTATGAGTGAGCCGCTACACACCGGGCGATGCTGCGCATCGCAGACACGGGGACGTCCGGAACGGACCCGAAAGCGAGGCGGAGATGGGGCGACGCGGCGAGGACGGATATTTTCGGAAGGGTATCTCAGGGCAAGAGCGCGCGTTTCGTGCAGCAATGCGGTTTAGAATGTTGGGGACTGAGCCGCAGCCAGACGGAGCTGAAGACGTGAAGAAATCGGTTCGATTACGCTGTGGGAGACGCCGGGCCAGACATGGCTAGACTTCAGACCAGGACCCTCGTTCTCGGGCTGCTGCTGACGGCGCCTGCGCATGTCTTCGCGCAGGGAAGGCCGCCTGTAGTTTTCGTCAACGGCTACCAAATATTTCCAATATGCAATCCGAGTGACGACATTGGCGATTTCGGCCAACTGCCGGCCCTGCTAGGCCAGCAGTACTTCTTTTTCGACAACCCCTGCTACGGGCGGGTTTCCATCGATCAGTTGGGCGCTGCGTTTGGCCAGTTCCTCGACGGGCTGGGCGTGCCCGAGGTCGATGTGATCGCGCACAGCATGGGCGGTCTGATCGTCCGGTCGTACCTGACCGGGCTTCAGGGTGGCGTCTTCAGCCCGCCTGTAGACGTCAAAATTCGCAAGGTAATTTTTCTTGCAACGCCTCACTTCGGCACGTCGGAGTTTGCGTTCGGCGCGGGCACACAAATTGATGACATGCGGCCCGGCAGCACGCTGCTGTTCAACCTGGCCACCTGGAACCAGGGCACCGACGACTTGAGAGGCGTGGATGCCATTGCGGTGATTGGAAACGCTGGAACCGCCTTCGATGATGGGGTCGTGCCGCTGACTGCCGCATCGCTATCGTTCACCGAGAGTGACCCAAGGACCCGCGTCGTTCCGTGTTGTCACACTTCCAGCCCGTTCGTGAGCTGCCAGGCGGGAAGTCTCCCGATCGCTGAAGTCAATGACACCACTCATCCCACTTACCAGATTGCGGCCGCATTTCTGGCGGACAATCCTTCGTGGCAATCCGTCGGTCATTCGCCGCTTCAGGACTCCTATCTTGCCACCACCGGCGGCGCGTATGTTTCGCTGCGAACCTCATCGGACCAACTCCAGGAACTAGCGTCCGTTTCGGCCACCGGGCAGACAACGAGTGCCACGTATTCCCTGTCATCGAGAATCCCGCAGGTTTTTGTTCAACAGCAGATGATCGCTCAGCCGTACCAGTTCACGATGCAAGTCACTGACGGAACCTCAACGCAGGCCCAAGCAACCGTGGCTCCCGGCGGCACTCATGTTGTCTCATTCAAGTCGGGCCCGGTGCTATTCAAGATCCAACCCGCGGCGGCTCAACTGCCTTTCCTCAGCACGGCTCCGCGCATGATCGTGTCAATTTACGGGAGAGATCTGGCAATGTCCAAGGAGGCCGCTCTCAATCAGCCGCTACCGCCAGAGCTTGCCGGGACCACCGTTCTCCTCGGCGGCCAACCTATCGGACTTCTCTACGCCAGTCCGGAGCAGATCAACGCAGTGCTGCCCAGCGGCATCAGCGGGCTACAGCAGCTAACCGTGCAGAACTCCGATGGCCAACACTCGCTCAATGTGCTGCTAGAGCCGTCAGTCCCTACTCTCTTTTCGAGCGATCAGACAGGATCGGGACTGGCGGCGGCCATCAACGCAAGCACCGGCGAGATCATCGGCCCGGAGAGCCCTGTACATGCGGGCCAGTTCGTGTCGTTATACGGCACGGGGCTCGGAGAAACGCAGCGCATCGGGAATTTCGATTACGCGACGACGCAACCTACTGCTACGATCGGCGGCATTGCTGCGAAGGTGCTCTTTGCGGGCGCCGCGCCGGGCTACGCGGGACTCGACCAGATTAACGTCGAGGTGCCGGCAGATGTGGCCCCCGGGGATGCCGTGCCGGTGAGCATTCAAGCCAATGGCCGGGTGAGCAACACCGTCACGCTGCCGGTCCAGTAAAGTGCGTGAGCAAATTACTTGGCTCTGGGCAAGACCACGCCGACGTCGGTCTTCCGAAAGTCCCGGTCCAGCGTTAGCAGCGGGGAGTTCTCTTGCTTCGCCAGGGCGTAGGCAAAGCAGTCTCCGAGGTTGAGAGGATAGCGCAGGCGCGCCGCCGCGGCGATCTCCGCCTGCCCGGCTGTGGGCGCAACCAGCCGAATAGACGAAGCTTCAATCGCTTCGCGAATCTCGGAAAACAGATGCGGCTGCCGGTCCTCGATCAGGATCAAGGTTTCCGCATAATTGACGGTACTCATCTGCAGATCAAACCGGTTCTGCTGCAACTGATCGGTGGCCCAGGGGCCGTGCCTCTCGTTGAAAAAGATGGCGAGAAGGATGGACGTATCTACGACCACAGATCGTCCTCGTCATGAAATCGGGGCCTGCGCCGGAGCGGAGCCTTGAGACCGAGGCCCAGCCAGGCGCGAAAATCATAGTCCCCGCCGGCGTCCGCGCGCGCCACCGCTTCCCGAAGTGCCAGGCGAATGGCGTCCGATTGACGCGTGATGCGGCGTTGCTTCATGAACTGCCGCAAGTCGCGCTCAAAGGAGGGCGTGACGTTGAGATTCAGCTGCCGCATACATGCCATTATACAGCCTTGGCCTGTACTGCGCCTACGGGAACAGTATCGTACATTGGTAACATGCTCCTGGCGCTCTTCCTGACTCTGGCCGCTCCGCCCGATTGGGTGCCGGCGCGCTGGCAATGGCTTGAGGCCAAAACGCTCGAGTTGCTCCGCGGCACGCCCGTCAATTGCCTGCTGATCGACTGGGATTCGCAGCGGAAAGGGCAGGCGGCGGTTTTTGCCGGAGCGGCCGCCGAGCAAGGCGTTGCGACGCTGGCGGTGATCCGGCCGGGAGGCGATCCCTCAGAACCAGCTCGGGATGCGATTCGCGCGAAGCTCACGGGCGTCGTTCTCGAAGGCGATTTCCCGCCGGAAGTGGCGCAGCGTGTAAAAGCTGCGGTCGCGCCCGCCCCGCTGATCGAGCTGACCATGCGCAGCCGCATGGCACTCGGGAGCGACGCGCCCGTGCTCGGGACGTACCAGGGTGTCTGGCCGGGCATCCCGCTCATGGAAGACGGCGCCGCCAAAGCCGGACCGTCGGGCTCGCCATGGATCAACACCAATGCCGGTTTTCTGCGCGCCGCTCGCGCGTTCGGACCGAGCATGATCTGGATCGGCAACCTGCCTCCGCCCAAGACCGTCATCACCGGTGAAAACTACGCGCAAGCGATCGGCGACGCCGAAATCGTCGGAGCCCGCTGGGTGATCGCGCTCGATGACGACCTCGCCCGCCGCCTGCATAATGGCGACAAAGCGGCTCTGCAAGTCTGGAGCGGCATCACGCAACAAGTCCGGTTCTATGAATCGCACCGCGAATGGCGAACGTTCCACGAGGCAGGCAAGCTGGCCGTGGTTCAGGGACGCAACGATGGCGTCTTGCTGTCCGGAGGCATTCTGGACATGATCGGCGCCCGTCACACCCCCGTGATTCTGGTGCCGCCCGAGCGCCTTCGCCCGGAAATGCTCTCCGGCACGGCGATGGCTGTTGATGTCGACGCCGCTTCACTGACTCCCGAGCAGCGCGAGGTTCTCAAAGCCTACACGCGCGCCGGCGGTACTCTGCTTACCGGCCCGGCCGACTGGAAGGAAAGCGCCGCCACCAAATCCGATCAAATCACCCTCGACGACAAGCAGACCAAGCGCCTCGACGATATCTGGCACGACATCAATTCCATGATCGGGCGCGGCAATCTCGGCGTCCGGCTGTTCAATGTTTCCTCCATGCTTTCCAATCTGCTGGTGTCGCGCGACGGCAAACAGGAACTCGTCCACCTGGTGAATTATTCGAACTATCCGGTCGAGTCGGTTACGGTGCATGCGCTCGGTGAGTTTCATCACGCTCACCTGTACACGCCCGAAGGCCTGGATAAGGAGCTGGAGGTTTACAAGGTGGATGAAGACACTGGGGTGGATATCGACCGGGTGAATATCAGCGCGACGCTGCGGCTAGAGTAGACTAAAAGATATGACCCGTCGTGAATGGCTGGCCCTGATCGGCGCGACGCCTCTCCTGAAGGCCGCGCCCAATGCGCCTTCGGCGCC
>Ga0335070_10009116_pt1 | contig 11657 bp, 7 predicted proteins | sample Lox_Sample_13_FD_206722 | JGI IMG/M metagenome (GOLD analysis project Ga0335070, IMG submission 206722) | Soil microbial communities from Loxahatchee National Wildlife Refuge, Florida, United States - Lox_Sample_1.3 | ecosystem: Environmental > Terrestrial > Soil > Wetlands | place: USA: Florida...
GGTGATGGAGGCGCTGGGCGAGGTCGAGCCGCCGTCTGCGGAGTTCGAGGCGGTACGCCTCCCCGTGCAGGACGTCTACAGGCACGATGTGCCCACCGTGGTGGGCAGGCTGCTCTCCGGCACGATCTCGGAGGGTGATGCTCTGACGATCTTCCCCTCCAGGGTTGCAGCCAAGGTCACCGCGATTCGCCGCTTCCCCGAAAACCACGCGCCCGCCGAGCCTGGTGAGTCGATCGGTCTGGTTCTGGACGGCCCCCTGCCTGAGCGTGGCGACGTCTTGGCTTCAGCCGACGATGCGCCGCAGACAGCCCGCGAGTTCGCGGGCCGCGTCTTTTGGCTCGCGAGCGTGCCGCTGGCCGTCGGAGAAGAGCTGGTGCTGCGCTGCGGGACGCAGGCAGTCGCGGCCCGAATCAAGGACGTCAGCGAGAAGCTGGACACGGCGACCCTCGACCCGTTGCCCCCCGCGCCGAGCCTGGCGAGCATGGAGCTGGGCACGGTTCGCATCTCCGCCGCCACACCGGTCGTGATGGAGCCCTTCGAACGTCTCCCCGGCCTCGGACGCTTCGTGCTGGAGCGCGCCGGCAGGCCGTCGGGCTTTGGGATCTTTCCATGACGGACTCGCGGGGAATGCAGGAGCGAGGTAACCCAGGACAATGTTCAGCCTAGGCTATATCGACCCCGGCTCTCTGTACACGGTGAGCACCGGCCTGGCTGCGATCATTGGCTTCCTCCTGTCGGCCATGGCGGTGGTGGCGTTGTTCTTTCGGCGGCTCTGGGATTTCGTCAGGCGCCATTGGGTCACGGTCAGTATCGTGGTCGGGTTGGCCGCCGTGGGGGCCGCGGTCGCCCTCATCGGCGGCAGGCACGACGGCAGGAGCGCTATGGCAGCCAACGTTGGTACCAAAAGGATGATCATCCTCGGCCTCGACGGGCTCTCCCCCGAGATCCTCGAGCCGATGATGGCCGAGGGGAAACTGCCGAACTTCAAACGGCTGGAGCAACTCGGAAGCTACTCGCACATCGCCACCACGACCCCAGCGGAGTCCCCCGTCGCGTGGACCGCCTTTGCGACCGGGCGCAACCCCGGCAAGCAGGGCGTCTACGACTTCATCCGCCGCAACCCGAAGAACTACATGCCCGACCTCTCCCTCACCCGGCTGGAGGGCAACCGCTCGCTCCCGGTTCGCCAGGGCAAGGCCTTCTGGCAGTACTCGCAGGAGACCGGCGTGCCGATGGCGATCCTCGCCTGCCCGGTCACGTTTCCTCCCGACGAGATCAAGGGCAAGATGCTCTCCGGGATGGGCGTGCCAGACCTCCTCGGCACGCAGGGGACTTTCTCCTTCTACACCACAGCGCCCGAAACCGTCACCTCTGCGACCGGCGGCGAAGTGCACGTCGTACCGGATGGAGACCCGCTGGACCTGGAGCTGCTCGGCCCGCAGAGGCAGGGGCTCACGGGGAAGATCGATCGCCTGTCGGCTCCGTTCCAGGTGCGGGTGAGCGCCGACCGTACGGTCGCGACGATCTCGCTGCAGGGCAAGGAACTCACACTGGCCGTCGGCGAGTGGAGCCCCTGGGTCGAGGTCCAGTTCAAGGTCGGCCCGATGAGCAGAATGCACGGGATCCTGCAGTTCAACCTGGTCGCCCTGAAGCCCCACCTCAAGCTCTACGCCAGCCCGATTTGCATCGACCCGCGCAAACCGTGGTTCCCGATCTCGTACCCCGAGTCGTACGGCAAGGAACTGGCTAGCGACCTCGGCCTCTTCTCGACCCGGGGAATGCCGTTCGACACCTGGGCGCTCAACGAGGGGAGGATTTCCGAAGACGCGTTCGCCGACGAGGCCGACGCGTTGTACAAGGAACGCCTTGCGCTCATGAAGCATGAGCTGAAGCGCTTCGACCGAGGCGTGTTCTTCTGCTACTTCGAGTACCCCGACATCATCCAGCACATGTACTGGCGCTTCATTGACAGAGAGCACCCCCTGTACAACACTGACGCCCCCCCGAGGTTGAGGGGCATGATCGAGGACTGCTACCGCAGGATGGATCACATCGTGGGCGAGGGGCTCGATGCTCTCCACGAGGGTGATGCTCTCATTGTGCTTTCGGACCATGGCTTCACGACGTTCCGCCGCGCGGCCCACATCGACTCCTGGCTGCAGCAGAACGGGTACCTGGTCCTCAAGCAGGGGGCCGAGGAGGGCGGGCCGCTGTTCCAGGATGTGGACTGGTCGAGGACGCGCGCCTACGCCCTCGGCTTCGGGGCGATCTACATCAACACGAGGGGGCGGGAGCCGGAGGGGATCATGGCACCCGACGAGACCCGTGAAGCGCTCAAGCGGGAGATCGCCGAGAAGCTCAAGGGCTGGACCGATCCTCTCACCCGAACGCCGGTGCTGCACACGGTCTACTTCAACCAGGACATCTTCAAGGGCCGCTATGCCGCCGAGGCGCCCGACCTCTACCTCGGCTTCAACAAGGGCTACCGTGCGTCGTGGCAGACCGCGCTCGGGGCCTCTCCGAAGGGTTTGTTGGAGGACAACCTCAAGGACTGGAGCGGCGACCACCTCGTGGACCCGCAGCTGGTCCCAGGGATTCTCTTTGCCAACCGACGCGTCGCCCTCGCCCACCCGACCCTCTACGACCTCGCACCGACGGTGCTGCGGTTCATGGGCTTCGACGACACACGCCTGGCGGCGGAGGACCTCGACGGTAAGCCGCTGTTCTGATCCCGGCGCAGTCCGGCCGCTACCCTCACCACTGGTCCGCCGACCGGCTCGCACGGCCGCGGTTGCCTTTGGCCGGCATCGTGTTAGAGTTTTCCTTGGAGGCCGTGGACTTGGACAGGGACCAGGGCAAGAACCCCGCGCAGCAGCAGGGCCCGCGCTCCGTGACGACCGACTACTCGCAGTCCAGCGTGGCGGTCGCCAGGGATCTCATCAACACCGGTGAGTATCGCAGGGCGCGCCTGATGCTGGAGGACCTCGTCAAGAGGGGCTCTGACGCGGAGGCGCTCCTGATGCTCGCACAGCTTGAGCTCGACAACCCCAAGCGGCACCAAAGCGCCCTCGAACACCTTCGTCTGGCGGTCGTGCTCGCCCCGCAGAACACCGAGGCGTGGCTCACCCTGGCCAACTACTGGAGCATGCGGGGGCAGTCCGACAAGCAGCGGCGCTGTCTCGAGAAGATCCTCGCCTACGAGCCGAAAAACAAGGACGTGCGCAGCGCCCTCGAGCTTCTCCTCGTAAAGAAGTGACACCCACCCGGTTCCCCCCGCCGGAAGGGAGGGACTATGACGGATGAAGGTTTCTGGCTCGAAGAGTTTCCGGTTGCCATCACTGTGACGGATGCGCACGGGACGATTGTCTCGATGAACGCGCGATCCCGGAAGAGCTTCGAGAAAGACGGCGGCGGGGCGCTCATCGGCAGCAGCGTCTTCGAGTGCCACCCCGAGCCGGCGCGCACCAAGACGCTGGAGCTCTTTGCGGGCCGCGCACCGAACCACTACACGATCCGCAAAGATGGAAGAAAGAAGGTCATCCATCAGATCCCGTGGTACCAGGGCGGCCTATTTGCGGGATTCGTGGAGATCTCGATCCCGATTCCGGACGAACTACCCCACTTCGAGAGGCAGTGAAGAGTTCAGAGTGAAGCGCTAAGAGTTGACGCCACGGTCTCCTTGCCCGTCACTCTGAACTCTGCACTCTTCACTTTGAACTGTCTCTACTTTAGTGCGTGGTGTCTTCCTGGTGCAGCAGGTACCGCTTGATCTTCATGCTTGTGGTCTTCTCGAACTCGGTCTCCTTGATGCGCACCCTGCGGATCTGCTTGTAGAGGGGGAGCCTCCGGTTGAGCGCCCTGATCTCCTGGTTGATGACGTCCTCGATCCACTCTTTCGTGACCTGGGTGTGGGTTCTCTCCGCGTGCTCCAGGAAGGTTTCGGCGTTCGGTACCACCATCACGCAGATCTCCTCGTCGCCGTTCGCGCCTTTCGCGCCGTAGACCGCCGACTCCAGAACAAAGGGGATTGCGTTGACCTGGTCCTCGAGCTCCTCGGGAAAGACGTTCTTCCCGTTGGCTGCCACGATCACGTTCTTCTTCCGCCCGGAGATATGGAGGAATCCGTCGCGGTCAAAGTAGCCGTAGTCCCCCGTCGCAAACCACCCCTCCTTCAGGACCTGTCTCGTGGCCTCCTCGTTCTTGTAGTACCCCATCATCACCGACGGTCCGCGCACCACGATCTCCCCGCGTCCCTCGTCGTCCGGGTCCACGATGCGGACCTCCAGTCCCGGCAGAGGGAGGCCGGCCGCGTCGTCCCTGAACTTGCGCAGTCGGTTGAGCGCGACGATCGGGGATGTCTCGGTCAGGCCGTACCCCTGGATGAACGTGAAGCCGAGCGCCCGCATCCCGCGCCCGACCTCCGGGCTGGGAGAAGCTGCGCCCACGATGAGGATCCTGAGCGCCCCGCCGAACTTGTCGTGGACCGCGTGGAAGAATTTCTTTCGGATACCCCCTGCGCCGAGCGCCTCGGCGAGCGTCGCCACACCGGACATCGGCTTGATCAGCAGCGACGCGACCCGCTTCTCCTCGATCGCCGCCATGATGCGCTTGTACATCTTGTCGTAGAGGAGTGGTACGCCCAGCAGGATGGTGGCTCGCACCCGCTGCAGGTCCTCGAGAACCGTCTTGAGGGAGCGGGCATAGTGGATTGAGGCGCCCACCGTGAGGGGGCAGAGCTGGCCACAGGTGCACTCGTAGGTGTGGTGGATCGGGAGCACGGAGAGGAAGCGGTCCTCCGGCAGCAGCTCGATCATGCTGAGCATTGCCATGAGGTTCGACGCGATGTTGCGCTGCGAGAGCATCACACCCTTTGCCCGCCCCATGGACCCGGACGTGAAGACGAGGACCGCGGGTTCCTCGGGGTTGACCGCCGGAAACGGGTCCTTCCCCTCTTCCACTCGTTCGGCAGCAATCACCTCCTTCATCGAGTGAACCCGGCCATCCTTCGTCGCGAGGTCCATGTCAATGAAGACCTTCAGATCCTTCACCGCGTGGGCAAGCGTGAGGATCGTGTCGCGGTGGCTCTCGGAGAAAACCACGCCCTTGGTGTCCGAGGCATGGAGGATGGTGAGGATCTCGTTCTCCTTCAGGCTCTTGTCGATCGGCACCACGACGAAGTTGAACGTCACGGCCGCCAGGTAGGCGATCGTCCACTGCACCCTGTTCTCGCCGATCACCGCAACGTGGTCCCTCTCCTCGAGCCCGATGCGGCGCAGCGCCTGCCCGAACCTGACCACGTTGTCGTGAAGCTCCCGGTAGGTGACCCGCGGCATCGGAGTCTCGTTGAGGTCCTCCAGGGCGAGCTTGCCAGAATGCCGCGCCGCGGAACCGCGCACCATGTCCTGGAGCGAACTGAGCTGCGGCACCGGAAAGAGGGGATAGTTCTCATTGGGGGTCCTCATTGGCGCCTCCGTTGCTTCGTTTCGAATTGGTGCCCCGTAGGCTAGCACAACTTCGGGAAGTGCGAGAAAAAAAGGGGGCCCGAAGGGCCCCCTGTTGGCTCCAAGAAGGTGGTCTAGAAGTCGTACCGGAGCGCGAACTGGAAGGTACGTGGGATTGCAATCGTGGCCGAGTTGAGGAGGTGCGTGTTGAACGACGAACCCGGCGTGGAGGTGTTGCTGCCCCAGGACGTGTTGACGCTCCAGTTGGCGTTGTTTGTGCAGTTGAAGCACTCGGCGATGATCGAGAGAGAACCGGGACCGAGGCCGAATGCCTTCTGCAGGCGGAGGTCAAGGGAGGCAAAATACGGGTAGCGGTAGCTGTTCCGATCCAGGTGGGTGCCGTCTGCCAATGTCGGCCGGTCGGTGAAGTTGCCGTCGGTGTTCAGGTCACCCGAGGTGTAAGGCGTGAACGGCGAACCCGAGTAGTAGTGGTAGATGCCGGACAGGCTCAGTCCCCACCAGGGGGTGTTCCACACACCGTTCAATGCAATCTTCCAGCGCTGGTCGCGGATCGCCCAGGACCATTCGCTTCCCAGATTGTGGTTATCCTCGGCCTGGATGCCCGAGTAGTTGCGCTCGTTGGAGTCGTTGTCGCGGTCTTCCGACCATGTCACGGCGAGGAAGCCGAATAGCCGCTCGCCGAACTGGCGGCGCAGTGTCATGATGACTGCGCTGTACTCCGAATGCGCGTCGGACACGTACTCGGTGATGCGGGCGTAGTACTTGTCGGGGCGCGTGCTGGAGTATTTCGGCTGGCCGTTGGACGCAAGTACCGGTTGGCCGGTCGCAGGATCGATCTGGTACTGGATGTTCGCATCGGTCAGCCGCTCGAGCTGGTAGCCCTTGGCGTAGGTGCCGTCAATGGTCAGCGCGGTGTTCTTGTCCAGCTGCTGTTCCCAGCCCACGGTGAGGCGGTCGGTGTACGGGTTCTTGAAGTCCGGGGCGATGGCGAAGACGCCGAGCCCGGTCGGGGTTGCCAGGTTCCCGAAGTCCAACGGCGCGAGGATGGTGGGGTCGAAAGCGCTACCCCAGCCGGGGTAGAGGCCGGAGGCGGGTGGGCCGATGACGTTGCCCTTGGAATCCTTCGTGGCGTTGGCGATGTACTGCGTGGCCTGGAGGCCGTTCGAGGTGTAGAGCTGGGAGAAAAGGATGGCGGGGGTACGGGCCCAGAACCGCCCGGCCGTGAGACGGAACACGGTCGAGTTGGCCTTCCCCGGCGACCAGGTCAGGCCGACACGAGGCGACCACTGGTTGTTGACGTCGGGGATCTGGCCGTTGAGGTTCAGCGACCCGTCGGCGTTCTTGCTGTTCATGTTGAGAACCGGCCCGTTGGGGTTGTCCAGGTTCTCCCACCGCAGGCCAAAGGAGGCGGTCAGACTCGGGGTGATGAACCACTGGTCCTGGGCAAAGAGCGCGAGCTCCTTCTGGTTGAACTCCGCCGTGCCCGCTTCGTCGACGGTGAGGCCGTGCAACGGGGCGAACTGACGGTACTGGCTCCAATTGCCCTTGAGGAGGTCGGACTCGCTGTTGAAGATGTAGACGCCGCGCCAGTTGCCCTTGAAGATCTGGGTCAGGCCGGTGTCGTTGTACTCCCCACCGAACTTCATTGCGTGATCGGCGTACATGTAACTCAACGAGTCGCCGATGTTCTTGCGGGTGACGTGAGTGGGATTGATCGGGAGGTACGACACACCACCGTAGGTACCACCCTTGTAAGGGATTCCCGTGGAGGTCGTGCCACCAGCAGTGACCTGGAACTCCGGCAACTCGCAGTTCAAGCACTGCCGTGGGACGTCCTCGATCATGTACTGCGCGTTCGCGTCGTTGAGCCAGTTTTCGCCGAATATGCCCGAGTACGAAGCGACATATGACCGCGCGTACATCCCTTCGAGCCCGTTGTGGCCTGTGGCGTTGGTGGCCGAGGTGATCGTGCCGTTCTCCCCGTTGTAGTCGGCGTAATTGATCCGAGCCGTGACGCGCTGGGAGCCCGTGAACTGGTAGTCCAGGCGTCCGAACACGACCTGGCCGTTGTTGGTCTGCACGTAGTTCGTGCCGGAGGCCATCACCGGATACTTCGCGGCGATCGCGGGGTCGGCGATCGAGGGGTCCAAGACCTGCGTGACGTCCTGGGCCTGCTTGTCCCAGCTCGCGAAGAAGAACAGCTTGTCGCTGAGGATCGGACCACCGAACGATGCACCGTACTGGCTCTTCTTCTGGTCCTTCGGGGGTTGGCCGTTCGGGAAGTCGGCGATGAGGCTCTGCGGCTGGTTGAAGTAGAACGCCGAGCCGTGGAACGCGTTGGTGCCGCTCTTCGTGATCACGTTGATGAAGCCGCCACCCGCCCGGCCCATCTCGACCGAGGCGCCGTTCGTGATCACCGAGAACTCCTTGATCGTCTCCTGCGACAGCTGCAACGGGGCGCGGTTCTCGGCCTGCCCGATGATCCCGCCGAAGAACGGGTCGTTGTTGTCAACACCGTCGACCAGCATGCTGGTGTTGATGCCGCGCTGACCCGAAAGCGATAGGTACTGGCGCTCGTTCTTGGTGGTGGTCTCGGGCATCGCGAGCACAAGGAGCTTGAAGTCTCGCCCGGGAACCGGGAGTTGCTTGATCTGCTCGCTCTGGATCGTGGTGGACGCCGCCGTGTTCGTCGGCTCGACGAGCAGCACTTCGCCGGTCACCGTGATGTTCTCGGTCTTTGCCGCGGGCGTCATCAGGAAGTCCACGGTCGCCGGGGACGAGAGCAGCAGCCGGATATCCGGGCGCCTCCCCGTGGCGAACCCGGCCAAGGTGACAGTCACGGTGTACGTCGCCGGGGGCAGGTTCAGGATCCGGTAGAACCCCTTCCCGTCCGTGACTGTCGTGGCGGTGAAGCCGGTGTCCTGGCTCTTGGCCTCGACCGTTGCCCCGGGCAGCACGCCTCCTTCAACGTCCTTGACCGTACCCGTGATGCGGGTGGTGGTCACGTCGGTCTGGGCCAGGGCCGTGCCGGCGAGGCCGAAGACCAGAAGAGCGGCGACAAGGGCCGCCGCCCACCTCGGTGGAACACACCTTGCTTTGCGCATCGGGGACCCTCCTCCCAAAGTTGTCGCGCGGAAGTCTATCAGAATCCACCCCGGTTACAACTGTGGCGTCAACCGTAGATGGAAGGCTTTTCGTGTGGGAATCGTGACGCGATCGCGTCTCAAGGGCTACGCTGTGCGGCCAAACTGCGACAGATCTGGAAAGTAGCCTCTCGGAGGCCCGGCAAAACCCTGGACCGCGGCCAGACCGTCTCGTCCGCCCGAAAAACCGCCGGGCGACGTCGCCCGTCTCAGTCCCCCGTGCGGAGCGCGCGAGCAGCGGAAAGGCGGGTCGCCCGCTTCCACCTGCCGGCATCCGTATACTCACGGTCATGGACCCGGTCGTGGTGGGCGCCCTCGTTATCTATGCGGCGGCGCTGCTCGTGGTCGGCCGGCGCAGCCGGACGAAGGCGCAGCTGGAGTACCTGCTCGCCGGCCGCCGTCTGACCACAGCCCCTTTCGTCGCGACTCTCGTCGCTACCTGGTACGGCGGCGTCCTCGGTGTGGGCGAGTACTCGTACCGCTTCGGCATCTCCAACTGGCTCGTGATGGGGGTTCCCTACTACCTCGCAGCGCTGCTCTTCGCGTTCGTCCTCGCCGGGAGGGCCCGCACGAGCGCCTCGCTCTCCATTCCGGACCAGCTCAGAGCCGCCTATGGCCCGGCGGCGGGACGCGTGGGCGCGGCCATGGTGCTGCTCATGGCGGTCCCGGCAGCGTACGTGCTGATGCTCGGCAACCTGCTCGGGATCTATCTGGGCATGCCCCTCCTGTGGGCAGTGGTGGCGGGGACGCTGTTCACCATCCTCTACGTGGCCGCAGGCGGCTTCCGTTCAGTGGTGAGCACCAACGTGCTTCAGTTCGTGCTGATGTACCTGGGGTTCATCGTCGTGCTGCCGGTGGCGCTCCACCGGGCAGGCGGGTTCGCCGGCGTCTGGGCGGCCCTCCCGAGCGCGAGCCGCACGTGGGACGGTGGGCTGGGCCTCCAGGCGGTGGTGGTCTGGTACTTCATCGCGATGCAGACGCTGGTTGAGCCGACGTTCTACCAGCGCTGCTACGCGGCCGAGACCCCGGCCGTGGCCAGACGCGGCGTCCTGATCTCGGTGGGGTTCTGGGTGCTGTTCGATTTTCTGACCACGTTCACCGGGCTCGCCGCCAAAGCCCTCATGCCGCAGCTCACCAACCCAGTGCTCTCATACCCCGAGCTCGGCCGGCTCGTGCTGCCCTCGGCCGCCAACGCGCTCTTCGCCGTCGGTATGTTCGCCACGGTGATGTCGACCGCTCACTCGTACCTCTTCCTGGCCGCCGCCACTGTCGGTCATGACGTTGCACCCGAACTCGCTGCGCGCGTGGACGAGCGCCGCTGGACGATGGTCGGCATGGCGCTCATCGGGGCGGCGGCAGTCGGACTTGCGCTGGCACTGCGAAGCGTGGTCGCGATCTGGCACGACGTCGGGAGTATCGTCACCGCCGCGCTCCTGCTGCCGCTGGCGCTGTCTCACGGACCGGAGCGGGTGCGCTATCGACCCCGCTGGGCCGCAGCGGCGATCGCGCTCACGGCGGCAGTGGCCACCGGCTGGATCCTCGCCCGCTCGGGGGGGCGGTACCCGCTGGGCCTGGAACCGATCTTCCCCGCTCTCGGGGTCTCCGCCCTGCTCTGGCTCGTCGGACGCGGACGCGCTGACGCCTGACACCGCGCGCCCCACTCTGCAAGCTCAACTTTTGCGGAGCTCCGCGAGCTTCTCCCGCACCTGCTCTGCATGGCCGGCGGCCTTCACGTTCGGCCAGTGGAACGCCACCTTCCCCTGCGGGTCGATCAGCACCGTGGAGCGGATCACGCCCATCGTGGTGCGGCCGTACATGCTCTTCTCCCCCCAGGCCCCGTACGTCTTCATCACGGCTCGGTCCGGGTCGGAGAGCAGCCTCACCTTGAGGTCGTGCCTGGCGATGAATCTGCGGTGACTCTCCGGCGTGTCGAGGCTGCAGCCCAGCACGACGGCGTCGAGCTTCTCGAAAGCCTTGATTCCGTCGGTGAACTCACACGCCTCGGTCGTGCATCCGGGCGTGTCGTCCTTGGGGTAGAAGTAGAGCACCACCCAGGAACCGGCGAGGTCCGAGAGCGCGGTCCGTACCCCGTCCTGGTCCGGCAGACTGAACGCCGGGGCTTTCTGCCCGATCTGGATTGCGGAGCCAGTCATCTTCCATCCCTCCGTTTGCGTTCAAACCAACAGTATCGGGTCTTCCTTCCTCATCCGCGGGGAAGCCGCGGCGCCATGGTAAGGTTCCACCGGTGCGTTCGATGCGCGCAGCCAACTGTCCCCTTACCTACCAAGAACGTGAGTGTCGGCGTTCGTCCCCGTGAGGGACGCCCGTGGATAGCGTCTTGGGTCTGCTGGGCTTGCTTGTCGCGGCGGTGGTGGCCGGGGCCATCAACTCCGTGGCAGGTGGGGGCAGCCTGATCTCGTTCCCCTCCCTCGTGGCCTTCGGGCAGCCCGCCATCATCGCCAACGCCACGAATACGGCCGCGCTCTGGCCCGGGACGCTCTCGAGCGCGGTGGCCTACCGGCGCGACACGCTTTTTCACCGAGACCTCCTTCTGACGCTGCTGGTCCCGAGCATGGCCGGGGGCCTGCTCGGTGCGGTGGTCCTGGTGATCACACCACCAGAGCTGTTCGACCACGTCGTGCCCTTCCTCGTGCTGTTCGCGACGCTGCTCTTCGCCCTGCGCGACGTGATCGGCCGCTGGACAGGGGCAACCGAGGACGGCGAGGAGAGGGTCACGACCGTGGGCCGCATCTGGGGCTTCCTCTTCCAGCTCTTCGTGGCGACCTACGGCGGCTACTTCGGGGCGGGGATCGGCATCCTGATGCTCGGCTCGCTCTCGGTCATGGGGCTGCGCGACATCCATCGCATGAACGGCCTCAAGACCGTCCTCGGCACGCTCATCAACGTGATCGCGTTCGCCTACTTCGCCCTCAAGGGTCTCGTGGTCTGGCGCCTTGCCCTGCTCATGGCGGTCGGGGCGATTGCCGGTGGCTGGATCGGGGCGCGCACCGCGCGACGCGTCGACCAGCGGTGGCTGCGGCTCTTCATCATC
>Ga0335070_10009118_pt1 | contig 11654 bp, 9 predicted proteins | sample Lox_Sample_13_FD_206722 | JGI IMG/M metagenome (GOLD analysis project Ga0335070, IMG submission 206722) | Soil microbial communities from Loxahatchee National Wildlife Refuge, Florida, United States - Lox_Sample_1.3 | ecosystem: Environmental > Terrestrial > Soil > Wetlands | place: USA: Florida...
CAACCGCGCCGTGGCGGCGTCGCGAGCGCAGGGCGGCCGGGCCCGACGACCGCGTCCCCGGCAGAGGACCGACGCGTCGAAGGCGAATTCCGATCGGTCAAAACGCAGCGTCACCGCGCACTCCGTTGGTAATATGGGTGGTGGACGTGACTACGCGCGGGGATGCCCCGCGCCAGACCGTTCGAGGTGCGTGTGAATTCCTTCGGTCAGAAGCCCAGCGGCCTGCGCCTCGAGCGCATCCGGTCCTCGACCCTCTGGGACGGCCAGGGCCTTCGCAACATCCACCCGATCTTGCCGGGCCTGCGCGATCCCGCCGCGCGGCCGCCGACGGTGACGGAGTTCCTCTGCGGCGGCGAGCGGCGAGTGCCGAACAGGCCGCTGCCCGCCGTGAGCCCGCGCGACCTTTGGTCCAGGTCGCCGGGCAGCGGCCTGCGCGCGACGTGGCTCGGCCACTCCACTGTACTGCTCGAGATCGGCGGCCGGCGGGTCCTCACGGACCCCGTCTGGGGCTCACGGGCCTCGCCTTCGCGGCTGATCGGCCCGAAGCGCTTCCAGCCGGTGCCGATCGGGATCAAGGCGCTGCCACCTGTGGATCTGGTCGTCGTCTCGCACGACCACTACGACCATCTCGATTACCCGACCATCCGGGAGCTCGCGAGGCTCGATGTGCCGTTCGTGACCTCGCTCGGCGTCGGCGCGCACCTCGAGGCATGGGGCGTCCGGGCAGAGCGGATCGTGGAGCTCGATTGGTGGGAGACACACTCGCTGCCGGGGACCGAGCTCTCGGTCAGCGCCGCGCCGTCTCAGCATTTTTCCGGTCGCGGGCTCAAGGACCGCAACGCCACCCTCTGGTCGTCGATGGTGATCCGCTCGCCCCGCCACGCGGTCTTCTTCAGCGGCGACACAGGCCTGACGACGGAGTACGCGACGATTCGCGAGCGATACGGCCCCTTCGATCTCGTGATGCTCGAGGTCGGCGCCTATCACCCGTCGTGGGGCCACATTCACCTCGGGCCTGAGAACGCCCTCGAGGCGCTCGCGCTGCTCGGCGGCGGAGCGTTCCTGCCCGTGCACTGGGGCACGTTCGCGCTCGCGGTCCATGACTGGGACCAGCCGGTCGAAGCGCTCCTCAGCCTCGCCCCGGTCAAGGGCGTCCAGCTGCTGACGCCGAGGCTCGGCGAGCCCGTCGAGCCGGCTCATGATCCGGTGGTCGTGCCGTGGTGGCGAGAGGTCGACCGGCCGGCCCCGGGACGGCGGCCCGCGGAAGCGCCGGCGATGACGCTGCCCGAGACCGTACCCTGGCCACTCGACTAGGCGACGACGCTGGCGTCCGCCGGCGCGACGCCCCGGTCCCTGCCGCCAACCCTTCGACAAGGCCCGCACCGTGCCTCTGACGACAATCACCGCTGCCTGGCCGCTGCTCCTCGGCATGGGCGTCCTGATGCTCGGTGCCGGCCTGCAGGGCACGCTGCTCGGCGTGCGTGCGACGCTCGAGGGATTCCCGACGGCGACCATCGGCGTCGTGATGTCGTGCTATTACATCGGCTACCTCGTCGGCACCATCGCCGCCCCGCGGCTGATCCGCAGCGTCGGACACATCCGCGTGTTCGCCGCGCTCGCGGCGGTGGCTTCCGCCGCGACCCTGGTGCAGGCGGTCTGGGCGCACCCGGTGCCGTGGGCCGCGATGCGGCTCGTGACCGGTCTCTGCTTCGCGGGGATCTACGTCGTCGCCGAGAGCTGGCTCAACGAACGCGCCAGCCGTGCGAACCGGGCACGCCTGCTCGCCATGTACATGGTGGTGCTCTATGTCGGGCTCGGGGCCGCGCAGTTTCTGCTCGTGCTCTCCAACCCCCGGTCACCCGCGCCGTTCATGCTGGTATCGGCGTTGATCTCGCTTGCGATGGTACCGATGGTCCTCTCGGCGCAGCCGGCTCCGGCGGTGGTCATGCCGAAGTCCGTGCGTTATCGCGATCTGTACCGGAACTCGCCGCTCGGGGTCGTGGCGGTCACTGTGGCCGGGATGATCACCTCCATCATCTTCTCGATCGGCCCGGTGTACGCGCGGCTCAGCGGCCTCGAGACGCCCGGCATCGCGACCTTCATGGCCGGCAGCATTCTCGCCGGGGTGGTCACGCAGTACCCGATCGGCTCGCTCGCCGATCGCATGGACCGCCGCGTGGTGATCGCCGGCGTCTGCGGCCTCGCCGCCGCCGTCGCCGGCTGCATCGCGTTCTTTGGCGAGATGCCGCCGCCGCTCTTCCTCGCACTCGCGGCACTCTTCAGCGGCCTCGTGCTGACGATCTATTCACTCGGCGTCTCGCACGTCAACGACCGGCTCGAGCCTGAGCAGATGGTGGCCGCGAGCGGGGCGCTGCTGCTGCTGAACGGTGCGGCGGCGATCGTCGGGCCCGTGCTCGCCAGCAGCCTGATGGCGAGCTTTGGCGCACCGGCTTACTTCGCGACACTCGCGGCGCTGACCGGGGCGCTGACGCTGTATTGCCTGTGGCGCCGGATGAGGCGCGTGCCGGTGCCGGCCGGCCAGCGCGGGCCGTTCATCAAGACCCAGCCGCAGCCCTGTGCGTCGCTCGGGACCGCCGAACCGCTCGACGCGGGCACGCTGCGAGCGCAGGAGCGGGCCTGACTGCGCGGCCGGCTGTGGCCTGCCGGCACCGCCACCGTTCCAGGACCTGAAGGCTGTCGCCGGCACTCTTTACTATGGCGGCGCGACCTGCCGCGGCAGCGCGCCCGGCGCCCTAGGTATTTCCACGGAGCGCGCCGGCCTGCTCGCTGCGCGACAGTGGCGGCTTCGCCGTCCTGCACGCGACGGGCGGAAAATCGACCGGCCTCGAGGCGTCATGCCCACGCGGCGTGAGTTGCAGATTCTGCTCGCGGTTCTGGCGGGCCTCCTGATCGGCTTCGGCGGCGTAACGCTGCGCGAGGCCAAGGCCCTCTCGTACCTGTCCAACGACCCGCGCGTGTGCGTCAACTGCCACATCATGCAGCCCCAGTACCAGTCGTGGCAGCGTGCCAGCCACCACGCGGTGGCCACCTGCGGCGACTGCCACCTGCCGCACGACTTCGTCGGCAAGTGGCTGACCAAGGCCCTGAACGGCTACCACCACTCGAAGGGCTTCACGCTGCAGGACTTCCACGAACCGATCATGATCAAGACGAGGAACGCCCGGGTGCTGCAGGGGAACTGCCTGCGCTGTCACGAGGATCTGGTGCACGACCTCGTCCAGACGCGCGACGGCGCCCGCCCGGGCGACGAACTGCAATGCGTGCACTGCCACGACACGGTTGGTCACGGCGACACGGCCGGACTCGGCGGTCCGGAGCGCGCCACCGACGTCCCGCCTGCCACCGGGCCTACGTCCTAGCCCGCAGGATCTCATCATGCCACTGCCAAAACTCGAACGCTCTCACTGGCTGCTGATCGGCCTCTGCGCCGCCGTCGCGATCGCGACGGCGCTGGTCACCGCGCTGCTGTTCAACATCCGCACCCGCGAGGCCGAGGCGCGCACGGCGTTCGTCCCGCTCGCGCAGGTGACCGAGGACACGACCGACCCGGAGGTCTGGGGACGCAACTGGCCGAAGGAATACGACTCGTACAAGCGCACCGCGCTCGAGACCAAGACGACCTATGGCGGGCACGGCGGCAGCGAGGCGATGCCGCAGGAGAAGGCCGAGCGCGACCCGTGGCTGGCGCGGATCTTCGCCGGCTACGCCTTCTCGATCGACTATCGCGACCGCCGTGGCCACGCGTACATGCTGCAGGACCAGGAGAGCACCAAGCGACTGACCAAGCCGCAGTCCGGCTCGTGCCTGCACTGCCACGCCTCCATCATGCCGCTGTATCGCAAGCTCGGTAACGGCGATGCCAAGGCGGGTCTTGATGCCACCTCCAAGATGACCTACCAGGAGACCCACGCTCAGCTGACCGAGATGGGACATGCCCATCCCGTCGCCTGCGTCGACTGCCACGACCCGAAGACCATGCAGCTGCGCGTCACGCGGCCGGGCTTCATCGACGGCATACAGAAACTCGCGAACTCGAGTGCGCCCGTGCCGCAGTTGCCGTCGGTGCAGCAGTGGCGTGACGGCAAGCGCGAGCGGCCGTACGATCCGAACGCCGATGCCACGCGCACCGAGATGCGTTCTTACGTCTGCGGCCAGTGCCACGTCGAGTACTACTGCAGCAGCAAGATGCCGCTGACCTTCCCCTGGGGCAACGGCCTGCGCGCGCGAGACGAGGAACAGTACTGGAACGAGACCAAGTTCCCGGATGGCACGCAGTTCTACGACTTCGAGCACAAGGAGACGGGCGCCAAGCTGCTCAAGGCCCAGCACCCGGAATTCGAGCTCTGGAGCCAGGGCGTGCACGCCCGCAGCGGCGTCGCCTGCGCCGACTGCCACATGCCGTACATGCGCGACGGCGCGGCCAAGATCTCCGACCACTGGGTCCGCAGCCCGCTGATCAACGTCAACCGCGCCTGCCAGACCTGCCACCACGTCGAGGCGGACGAGATCAAGGCGCGCGTCGCAACCATCCAGAACCGCAACCACGAGCTGCTCGAGCGCGCCGCCGTGGCGGTGACGGACCTGCTCGATGCGATCAACGCGGCCAAGGCCCGCGGCGCCACGAACGCGCAGCTGCAGCCGGCGTTCGACCTGCAGCGCAAGGCGCAGTGGCGGCTCGACTACATCGCTGCCGAGAACTCGATGGGCTTCCACGCGCCGCAGGAGGCCGCGATGGTCCTCGGGGAAGCGGCCGACTACGCTCGGCAGGGCGAGCGCGCGGCTCTGCGCTGGGACGCGGCATCGTCCGCGGCGCAGGGTCCGAAGACGGCGGCAAGCCACTGACGTCCGCGCGCTGGTGACGGCATCCGCGAGCGGGCAGTCGACGCGCCCGGCGCTACGCGCCGTGCCGGCGCGCGGCACCGTCCGATGCGATCAGCGGCACCCGTTCAGAAGTGCCAATTGACGCCGAACGTGAACTGGTCCGCGCTGTAGTCGAACCCGGCGTTGTTGCCGGTCGTGAGCCGCAGCCATTCCAGCGTCAGCGACGTCTGGTGGCCAACCCTGAACTCGCCGCCGATGCCGAACGAGAAACCGGTGTCGGTCGTGCTGAATTCGGGATAGTTGTGGTGCAGCTCGGCGCCGCCGATGCCGGCGAGCCCGTAGGCCGAGAACACCGGCGTCAGCGGCAGGATGCCCTTGACGTAGCCGCCGTAGATCAGCTGCGCGCTCGTCTCCGCGCCATGGGACACATCGTGGGCAAACCCGGTGCCGAAGCGGCCTTCGATCGCCAGATACCGGTTGATGTCCTGGCCGAGGCGCGCCTCGATGATCGCCGGCCGCATGGTATCGAGGCCGTCCTCGCTGTAGATCAACTGCCCGATGCTGCCGCCGAAATACATTCCGTTCCCGTACGGCGACGGGGCGTAGTGCTCCTGGGCCTGTGCGCTCGTGCCGGCGAGCGTGGCCAGCCCGGCGATGATCGCCACGAGTAGCTTGTTCATGCATCCCTCCGTCAGTGTGTCGATCAAGTCCGGCGCCCGCAGGTCGATTCGAACGTCGGAAGCCGCCTCGACCGGTCCGATCCACGGTACGGCCCGACTCTGCTTCGCTGGAATTCCGGCGACGCGCCGTAGACCGGTCCGTGCGACCTGTTGCCGATAGTCGACAGTCCGCTGCAGGCCACGATGACGCGTCGGACCTGAACGGTTCGTGAACGCGACTGCCGGGGGTCCGGGCGACCGCGTCGCGCGAGCCAGCGGTTCAGCCGGCTGGCCACGGACGCCGCGTGGCCGCGGTTGCGAATCAGCCCGCTGCGCGGGCGGCGGCCGACCGTGTCGGGGCCCGCATCGCGCGCAACCGTTGCGCTTGGTGCCTAACCATTCGCGTCCGGCCGACCGCTCTCGCCGAAGCGACGCAGACACGCATCGACCAGCACTTCGGTCGAATCGATCCGTGGCGCCGTCGTTGACGGCGACGACCGCAGTGCGAGCGGCAGCTCCGTACACGCGAGCAGGATTGCTTCGGCGCCCTGCTCAAGCAATGCTCGCTCGGCCGCCGTCGCGAACGGCTGCGCCTCCGTCGCCCGGCCTGCCTTGACGAGCCTGATCGCCGTGTCGATCCCTTCCTGGGTCGGCCCGTCGGGTGCCAGGCAGGCGATGCCGAGTGAGGTCAGCCGCGACGGATACAGGCCCGCCTTGATGGTGCCGCGAGTCGCCATGAGCCCCGCGGCCCGTGGCCGCTGGGGAGCGCGCATCAGGCAATCCCCGACCGCCTCGACCATGTGCACGAGTCGCACACCCGAGTCCCGCTCGAGGGCGTCGGCCCAGTAGTGCGCCGTGTTGCAAGGCATGGCCACGGCGCTTGCGCCGCCCTGGCGGAGCAAGCGCATGCCTCGCAGCATCTGCGGATACGGGTCCGCACCGCGGCCGAGAAGGAACTCGGTCCGGTCCGGCACCGTCGAGGCGATGCATGCGAGCACCGGGATCTGGTCCTGGTCGCACCTTGCGTTGCTGCGTCGATAGAGTCGCCGCAGGAAGTCGACCGTCGCCATCGGTCCCATGCCGCCGAGCACACCCAGGATCGGGCGGTCGACGGAATCGCGCGCGTCGGCTGGCTCGGCGCGAGGCCTGCGTGCCATGACCCTCAACCCCGGCGACTCGGCGCGCGGCGGGGGCGCATCAGCCCCAGAGCGCCGCGTCAGGCTGCGACATCCTGCCGTTGAAATAGTGAATCGGATTCGGCCAGTCCGAGCGTTGCAGCAGCGGCCCGTCCAGGTCGACGAAATCGCAGAGCTGGCCGACCACCATCGCAGGCGCGATCGCGAGCGACGATCCTGCCATGCAACCGACCATGAGCCGCAGCCCCTGGGAGAGCGCCGCATGCGCGAGCTCGAGCGCTGCCGTCAGGCCGCCGGCCTTGTCGAGCTTGATGTTGATGACGCTGTACTTGCCGACCACCTTCGCCAGGTCCGCCGCGACATGCACGGCCTCGTCGGCGCAGACCGGAACGGGGCAGTCGTAGCCGGCGAGCGCGGCGTCGGCGTCTGCAGCCACTGGCTGCTCGAGGAGGGCGACACCGAGATCCCTGCAGGCTGGTGCATATTCCCGAAGCCGCTCAAATGTCCACGACTGGTTGGCGTCGACGATGAGGCGGGCGATCGGACTCGCGGCCCGCGCCGCCCGGACCGTCGCAAGCGGATCATCGGCCCCGACCTTGATCTTGAGCAGCGGGTAGCGCGCGCGAGGCGCGACGGCCGCCCCGATCTCCGCAAGCGGCCGCATGCCGATCGTATATGCCGAGACTAGCGGCCGCCAGGTCGCGAGCCCCGCGCGTTGCCAGGCCCGCTGCCCGGCCCGCTTGGCCTCGAGGTCCCAGAGCGCGCAATCGAGTGCACAGCGCGCCCCGCCGACCGGCAACAGGTGCAGCAGTGCCGCACGGTCAGGCGCCGCGAGAAACGGCGCGCGGGCCGCGTCGATCTGCCGCAGCATAGACTCAACGGTCTCGCCCTCGTAGGCTATGCCGTAGGCCTCGCCGCGCCCGAAGTGCCCCGCGCGGTCGCGGAGCTCGACGACGACGCCCTCCACGTGCGTCATCTCGCCGCGCGAAATCCGAAACGGCTCGTTCATCTCCCAGCGGATCGGCGTCGCAACAAGTTCAAGGCTCATAGCACCACCACGCGCTCGGCGATGCGCGCCATCCCCGTCACCAGCGGGTCACAGCAGGGCAGGCCCAGCTCGCTCTCCACGCGCGCGAGGGTGGCGGCACGCTCGTCCGCGGGCAGCCTGGACGTGTTGAGGCTGACGCCGACAAAGCGTGCCCGGGGATTCGTGAGCTGTGCGGCCTCGGTGTAGCGTCGGATTGCCGGGGCGAGGGCGATGAGCGGAAATTCCGCAAAGCCCTCGATGTGCTTGCGGGTAGGGTCGTGGCAGAGCACGAGCGCATCCGGCTGGCTGCCGTGCAGCAGTCCAAGCGTCACGCCGGCGTAGGCGGGGTGGAACAGCGATCCCTGGCCCTCGATGATGTCCCAGTGGTCAGGGTCGTTCGGCGGCGAGAGCGTTTCGGCGGCGCCGGCGATGAAGTCGGCGACCACCGCATCGATGGCAACGCCGCTGCCGGAGATCATGATGCCGGTCTGGCCGGTGGCGCGGAAGTCCGCGCGCACGCCGCGGCCCAGCAGTTCCTTGGTCAGCGCGAGCGCGGTGTACTTCTTGCCGAGCGCGCAATCGGTGCCGACCGTCAGCAGCCGCTTGCCGGGACGCCGCAGACCGGTCGCCACCGGGAAGCTCGCGCGCGGCCGGCGCACGTCGACGAGGCCCCGGCCGGTTCGAGCGGCCGCCGCTGCGAGCGCCGCGACGTCGCCGAGGCACGCGTGCATACCGCTGACGACATCCAGGCCGGCCTCGAGCGCCGCCACGAGGCTCGGCACCCAGCTGGGCGCGATCGCGCCGCCGACCGGCGCAACTGCAATGACCAGCGACTTCGCGCCCTTCGCAACCGCGGCGGCGGGATCGAGCACCGGCAGCCCGAGATCAACCCGGGCGGCCGGCAGCGACCATTGGCCGATGCAGTCGTCGCGGCACCAGTCGCGAAGGCCGAATCCGGTCTTGGCGGCGGCATCGCGCGTCGCGTCGCCGAGGAAGAGCAGGTAAGGCTTGGCAAGGTTCATCAGCGGGTTCCCCGGAATCGGATCATTCGGATGTGCCGCGCCTGGCGATCAGCGCGCGGCGGGCGGGACGCGGTGGAGTGCGAGCGGGGCGCCGTAGAAGGCGACCCTGACTCGAACCGGATCGCCATCTGCCGCGAACTCGACCCACTGCTCGTCGTCGAGTGATGACACGAAGCGTGAACCGCCCTGATAGCGCAACGGGAAGGACGGGGCGCCCGTGCCGCCGATCGCCATCCGCAGGACGCCATCGCTGACGTCCATGCCGATCCGGTCGAAGCCGAAGCGCAGGTCTTCGACTTCGTACTCGCCCACCAGCCGAGCAGCGACGGCCGCGGGCAGCGGGGCGTCGACGAGCGTCGGCGGTGCTACGCCGAGCAGCAACCGCACGATCTTCTGCTCGATGGATATCGGCGGGAACGGGGCGTTCTGGTTGTTGGTCAGGATGACGATCGTCAAGTCGTCGTCGGGATAGTACGAGTACTGCGCCTCGAAGCCGTAGATGTCGCCCGGGTGGCCGATGCGCCGGTGTCCCTCGAACTCGGTGAACACCAGCGAACCGAGCGAGTACGGCAGCGCGAAGCCGTCCGGCAGGGTATCGCGCACGAGCAGTGCCGAGCGCAGCATCGGCGGCGTCGGGCCACCGCCGAATACGCCGCGACGGTATCGCAGCAGGTCGCCGGATGTGGACAGCACGGCGCCCGCGGCGAACGGCAGCAGCGGATCGTATCGCGGCGCGTTCTCGATGCCGTTGGGGCCGCGGCGGTAGCCGTGAGCGCGATTGGGGAGCAGGACCTGCCACGGTGCGAGCGAGCTGTGCGCCATGCCGAAGGGCGCGAACTCGTGGGCCTGCAGGTAGTCGGCGTAGGACTGCCCGCTGGCCGCTTCGATCACGAGGCCGAGCAGGTAGAACCCGGAGTTCGTGTAGCTCCAACGCGTGCCGGGCCGAAACTGCAGCGGCTGGCTGGCGAACCAGCCGACGACATCCTGCCGCGACATCGGCATCTGGGCGTCGTGCGGGAAGCCGGGCACATCGGTGTAGCTGACGATCCCGGACAGGTGGTCGAGCAGGAAGCGGATCGGGACGTCGCGGTCGGGTGCCGGCAGGTCGGGCAGGTACCGTCCGACCGGCGCGTCGAGCTCGACCCGCCCGGCGGCAACCAGCTGGTTGACGGCGAGGCCCGTCATGGTCTTGGTGACCGAACCGATGGGGAACACCGTCTCGGTCGTGACCTTGACTCTGTTCTCGAGGTCAGCGTAGCCAAAGCCTTTCTGGTAGATCACCCGTCCGTCGCGCTCGATCGCGACCGACGCGCCGGGCGTACCGCCGGCGGCAAGCGCGTGCTCGACGATGCGGTCGATCTCGGCGACCTCTTTGCCGGTCAGTGCGGGGTGCCCGGCGCCCGCACTGGTTGCCGCGAGCAACAGGACGACGACGCCGGGCGCGAGCGCGCAGCGCCGGCCACTGAAGCTGCTGACGGCCGCGGGCGATCGATCAGTATTGGGGTGCACGGTCACTCCTTGGGATCAGCGGGTGGGGCGCGATCGGCTCGCCACGTGCCACGGCGCGGCGGGCTTCGGGTCGAGGGGCCAGCGCGGATGCGCGACCTGGCGGTACGGAATGCCTGTGAGGTCGGATTGCAGGCTGCCGGGGGAGTCGAGGTAGACGACTTGCGACGCGATAGGGGCAAAGCCCGCGTGGAAATGCTGGCTCGACTTCACGACGATGAGCCGGCGGCCCTCCAGCGGAACTCCGAGCCCGGTGAAGAGGTCGGGGCCGCGCGCCTGGTCCCGCACGCTCGTCACGACGATGTCGACACCACCGCAGCGCAGCGCTGCCGTCCGGCCGAGCGGAAAGGGCGCGCCGGCGAAGGTCTGCGAGGCGTTCGCGGCGAGTGCGAGCACTTCGCAGCGCAGGTCGAGCGGTGCGCCGGAGTGGGGGCCACTCTTGCCGCCGATACGGATTGCCGAGCGGCCGCCCACACCGAGGTTGAACGCGACGTCCACTGCCATTGGATCCCAGAGCGGACCGAGGGCGATGCGGTCGAGGCCGCTCGCGACGACCGCCGCGAGCACGTACGTCGAGTCGCCCGCGGCCCCTCCACCCGGGTTGTCGGCCGTGTCCGCCCAGACAATCGGCCGGTCGCCGTCCGGATGCGCGCCGAGCGCGCCAAGCGCGCCCGAGAGTGGCACTTTGAGGTTCGGCGTTCCGAGCGCGATCGCCTGCGCCGACGCCGCGAGCTCGGCTGCGCACCGCTCCGCCGCCGCGGGATCGTCGTCGCAGATGACGAGCGCGCGCGTCGCGAGATCCGGCGTATCACCCCACGGGAAGCCGTGGATCAGCGACGCGCTGAGCACCGTGCGCGATCGCTCCCAGGCCTGCATCCGCTCGACGAGTGCGCGCACCTCGGGCCGGTCGGTGTGGAACACGCCGATGACGCCGGCGTCCCAGAGCGCGGCGCACGGCCGAACGATGCCGCGATGGGTCCGCAGCAGGAGGTCGACGAGCTCGTCGGCGCGTTCGAGAAAGTCAGTGTGCGGGTACTCCTTGTAGGCGACGAGGAGATCCGCCGCTGCGACCATGGCCGCCGACAGGTGCGCATGGGGATCGAGCAGGGCGCCGATCACGGCCTCGGGGCCGACGACGGCACGAATTCGGCCAAGGAGGTCGCCCTCGCAGTCCGGGTAGCCGTCTGCGATCATCGCGCCGTGCAGGTGCAGCGCCACGATGTCGAGCGGCTGCGCCTCGGCGACCGCCGCCAGGATCCGGTCGCGGAGCGCCTCGTAGGCGCGGCGCGTGACGGGTCCGCTCGGTTGCGCGCCAGCGACGGGACCCGTGATGAGCTGCACCTGACCCGTGGCGGCAAGCTGGTTGAGGCGCTCGAGCAGCGCCTCGGGAAATGGCGGCGCGCTTGTCGACGTGCGATCGTCGATCGCGAAGCGACCGGAGAAGCAGTCGAGGCCGGTCGGC
>Ga0335070_10009119_pt1 | contig 11652 bp, 15 predicted proteins | sample Lox_Sample_13_FD_206722 | JGI IMG/M metagenome (GOLD analysis project Ga0335070, IMG submission 206722) | Soil microbial communities from Loxahatchee National Wildlife Refuge, Florida, United States - Lox_Sample_1.3 | ecosystem: Environmental > Terrestrial > Soil > Wetlands | place: USA...
CAGCAGGGACTCATAAGCCTGCTTTCACAACATCGACGTTTTCAGAACTTACCACGAACCGCCGTATGCCGAACGGCACGTACGGTGGTGTGAGAGGTTGGGGCCGTGAGGCCCCCGCCTACTCGATTGGACCTTTTCTCCAAGACTCTATTCCATCATTCCGGACTTGATACACCTCAGGCTTTACGGTTCACGGTAAGCGATTGAAAATAACCATGTCTTGTGTTATTTATACTTTAACCTATTTCAATCCTTCCTGAGCGTTTCTCCCAAGGTAGTGATCTCTTAGTTTTCCAAAGATCATTCCTGAGATTCGTCTGATTTCCGGGGGCAGTTATGTCACTCGAAGATCAACAGGGAAGTTTTTAGATGAGAGGAAAGGAATTCTATGAAACTCGGTCTGGTGGGTTTTCCTCAGGTTGGCAAACGCACACTCTTCCGGCTGTTGACAGGCAAAGAGCCGAATTCAGAAGGCAAGAAGGGGAACGGCTTGGGGTTGGCGAAGGTCCGGGATGCACGCTTCGATCGCCTCGTGGAGATTTATGCTCCACGTCAGGAGACCCCGGCCCATATTGAATTTATTCTTCTCCCTGACTTAGACCAACAGGCCTCTCATAATGACCAGATCCTGCGGGACCTGGAGCATGTGGATGTGATCTGCTACCTGGTTCGAGGTTTTCAGGACGATACGGTCTTCCACATCCATGGCATCGTTGACCCTCACCGCGATACGCTTTTCTTCAATGAAGCATTGCAACTGAATGATCTCCTTTTCATCGAGAAGCGCCTTGAGCGGCTCGTCAAAGAGCAAAACAAGAAGAGAGATGTTCAAAAGGCTTCCGTGGAAACGGATCTTCTTACGCGCATGAGAGTCCATCTTGAAGCCGGCCGTTTCTTGAGAGGCTTTCCCCTGACAGAGGCAGAAGAGAGACTCATTGCCAGCTACCCTTTGCTCACCCGCAAAGCGGTGATCATTATTCTCAACGTCAGCGAGGAGGGCCTGGCAGATCAGGAGAGGATCGGTAAATTACAGGAAGACTTTCGTGAACAGGAGTTCCAGTGGATCGCTGTGTCTGCCAAAATCGAGCAGGAGCTCTGTCAGCTCGATGCGGAAGAGCGCCAGACCTTTCTTGAGGAGCTCCAGCTTGATCAGCCGGCGCTGGACAGATTGACGATGCTTTGCTACAAGACACTTGGCCTCATCTCATTTTTCACCGTTGGCCCCGACGAGGTACGGGCCTGGACCGACCGGCAGGGATCCCTCGCCCCTCAAGCAGCAGGTGTCATTCATTCCGACTTTGAGCGCGGATTCATCCGGGCAGAGGTGATGAAATATCAGGACCTGGTTAAGATGGGAAGCGAGCAGAAGGTCAGAGAGGTGGGGAGATATATGCAGAAGGGCAGGGACTATGTTGTTGAAGACGGCGACATCATCAATTTTCTGTTCAATGTCTGAGAGAAATCAATATTAGTCATTAAATCATTCAGTCATTAGTTATTCAGTCATTAAGTCATTAGTCACTAAGTCATTCAGTGGTCAACCTAGACCAGCTTTGAGCTTTCAGCTTTCACCTTTAGCTTTCAACTTTCAGCCTGGTCTGATTTTAGCTTTCAGTTTTGAGAATTCTGCGAAAATACTTGTTCCTTCATGTAAAAATACAGCATTCACCTCATTTTCTTTTCCGACATACCATTGGTAAACTTGGGATATCCCCACTCGGCAAAACAACCATACTAAGAGGTGCAACATGGCAAATCCATTTGTTCACATTGAATTGAATACGCGAGACGTGGCCAAGTCAAAGAAGTTCTACTCAGCCATGTTCGATTGGAAAATGAAAGAAATTCCAGGCATGGACTACACGATCATCGATGTCGGAGAAGGAACCGGCGGAGGAATAATGAAAAACCCAGTGCCAGGCGCTCCGGACATCTGGCTTCCGTACGTCCTGGTGGATGATGTGACCGTATCAACAAAGAAAGCCGCGTCCCTCGGAGCTACGATTGCCCAGGATGTCACAGAGATTCCGGACATGGGGCGGTTCAGTGTGATCATAGATCCGACGGGTTCAGCGTTTGGGCTCTGGCAGCCGAAAATGACCAAGTGAAGTCCCTGCGCCTCTGCACGGGGCATCTTCGCAGCTTCGGCGATGATTTTTCGCATGGGATTCTTCCCCTATCACTTGAACTTTCAGCTTTGAGCTCTTTGCTTTGAACTTTGCCTGTCCGCCGAAACTTTAGTGCAGGCGCCTGTCCGCCGAAACTTCTTGGCCTCCGTAGCCTGGCGTAGGGGGTCAGTGTAGGCGGAAGCTTTCACCTTTGAGCTTATTGCTCTTAGCCTTGAGCTTTGAGCTTGCTTTCTCCCTCGTACGCTTGCCTTAGAGTTGCAAGGTCAATCTTATTCATCTTAAGGATTGCTTCCATGACTCTTCTTGATTTCTTCGGATCCTTGTCTTGCAGCATTTTGCCCAAAACAGTAGGAACGATTTGCCATGACACGCCATACTTGTCTTTAAGCCAGCCGCATCGGTCTTTTTCTCCGCCCTCCGAAAGCTTCTCCCATAACCGGTCAATCTCTTTTTGAGTTTTGCAGTTCACTACGAAAGATATCGCTGGCGAAAAAGTGAATACCGGCCCACCATTCAATGCGATAAATTCCTGACCTTCAAGCGTAAATAGAATGGTCATTACCGATCCCTTTGGTCTTCCGGCAGCCTTTGCCCCCTCTTCCTCATAGCGGGTGGCACTTAATATTTTTGAATTTTTAAAAATGGAGGTATAAAACCTCACTGCCTCTTCGGCTTTATCATCGAACCACAAAAATGGTGTGATTTTTTGCATAGCATTCTCCTAGAATAAGCCCCTGAATTTCAGGTTTCAGCTTTGCTTGGCTGTCACCTCATTCACGCATTAACGCATCAGCTGATCTACACAATCACTTTCAGCTTTTAGCTCTGCTTGCCCGCCGAAGCCTTTTAATTTCCGCGTGACTTGTTGTGCGCCATCTTTATGCTCTGTGCATTGCCTCTACGGGTTCGCACCGAAACGTCGGCTCCTTCCAGCTGCAAACCTTCCCCGCCACCGCAATTCGCATTGCCTGATAAAGCGAAGCAAGATGCAGCATGAGAAAGAGTGGTACCAGGAACGCTGGGATAAGAACCAGCGGCATTCTACTCATCGGGAAGGTCGTAATCTCGGGGGAAATCCCGATGCCCAGTACTGCGCTTAACGCTCCGAGGCTCACCGCAACAACCAGGTCCAACATCCCAAACAGGTTCCAGATCCAAAAGAGCCTGCTGGCTGCAAAGGCTGGCCGCCGTCTGAGGGCGAATATAACCAGAGGAGCAGCAACACCGATTGCTATGTCACCGAGTCCGGCAGGCCAGGCAAACAGACCGGGCAATACGCCATACGCATATAATGCAATGAACCCCAGCCCTGCGAATCTCCATGCTTGTATCCCTGCCATCACCGGAAGATCGATGGACATCACGAAGTCACGAAACGGACCCAGTGTCCAAAATGCGATGAGGAAAACAAGAATAGGCGTAAGAAACTCTGCCAGTATTGGAAGAGGCAATGCCCCCGGCCCTCTTGCAAAGGCGTCGCCGGCACCGAGAATAATCACTACCGCCAACCAGAGCAATAGCACGACTCCGACAACCCACCCTATCCTCTTATCTGTTATATGTTTTGAATCATTCATGACATCTCTCCTCCTAAAGCTTCACTCCTCTTCAGCTTGATCATCGAGCCCCAACCGAGGCTTCATGGTTTTAATTCTCCCTATCTCCGCGTCTCCGTTTCTCCCCATCTGCTGGGTCAAGGCCCCCCGTGACGGCTGGAGCATGGTTACCCGATTGCCTTCTGTGTCAATAAACGCCACGTACAATCCGATCCCTGGAATTTCCGCCGGCTCTCCCAGCACCTTGCCGCCTGCTTTCTTCACTTCCTTCATGTGCTCTTGAATATCTTCAACTGCAATCACCACTGAAGGATATTGCCCGGGGTTGTCATCCGACTTTGGGAGGAAACCGCCATTGATGGCGCCCGGGTTCTTTGGACGACCCGTTTCGTCAGACTCCGTCGTCCTGGCAATAACATAGTCTCCCATTTCTGGGCCTAACATTTCTGTCTTCCAGCCGAAAACGCTTGCATAGAATTCTGCCATTCGTTTTCTATCTTCCGCCGGCATCTCGAAGTGAACAACCGGATCTATATTTGTATGTTTCTTTGCCATGTCGCACCGCTCCTTTGCCATCGGCAATTTTACCCTTAATATAAACGTAATCCGTCTTCCACCATTGTCAAGGAGCGGAAATTTCTGTTATCCTAACTTGAGCTTTTAACTTTAGATTAGCTTTGAGCTTTTGAACTTTGAGATCTTATTGACTTAATGACCCAATGACTTAATGACTGATCGTATTACCAATGGCCAATGACCTAATGACCAGTGACTTAATGACTTTCTTTAACCCTCGGCACATCGCCATTGTCGGCGTGACGCGGTCGGAGTCGAGCTTCGGAGGCATGAGCTTTTTGCAGAAGCTCCAGGAGAGCAGCTTCCCCGGGACGCTCTACTGCATCAACCCGAAAGCAACCGAAATCAGGGGACTTCCGTCCTATCCAAATCTCTCTTCCCTACCCCTGGTGCCTGATCTTGCCATGGTTTGCGTCCCCGCAGCACACGTGCCATCTGTTCTGGAGGAATGCGGCCGGATCGGCCTGCGTCACATTCATATCCTGACCTCCGGGTTCAAAGAAATCGGAACAGAGCAAGGAAGGCAACTTGAAGAACAGATTGCTTCCATCGCAAAAGAAAAAAGGCTTCTCATCATCGGACCGAATTGCATGGGCCCATACTGTCCGGCCTCAGGCCTTACTGCGTGGGGAGCGATACCCGGCGCACCCGGTCCTTTGGGAGTCATTTCCCAGAGCGGGTCCATCACGCAGCGCTTGACCGAATATGCCTATTCCCTCGGTATCGGAACAGACAAAGCCGTCAGTGTCGGCAATGGAACTGTTCTCGATACCCTGGACTTCCTGGAGTTCATGGGCCAGGATGAGGCCATCCGGGTGATTGCTCTGTACATTGAGAACATGAAGGATGGAAGAAGGTTCTTTGACCTGGCATGGGAGATAAGCAAAAGGAAACCCATCATCGCCTGGAAAGGCGGGAAGACCGAGGTCGGTGCACGCACGGCGGCTTCTCATACCGGTGGAATGGCGGGTGAGCAGGTAATATGGGAGGCTGTTTTTCGTCAGGCGGGAGTAATCCAGGTGAACTCCCTCGACGAGTGGATGGATGCAGTCTCTGCGTTTGCATTCTTGCCTCCACCCGGTAGCCGTGGGGTATTTTTGATCGGCGGCGGCGGAGGCTCCAGTGTAGTGAGCAGCGACACATGCATCCACGAGGGCCTCGATGTCCCCTCCCCTTCATCTGCCACCATGGAAAAGCTTCGAGAGACCGTACCGGTTGCAGGTTCTATTGCGGGAAATCCCCTGGATGACTGGCAGACTTTTGTGAGCCCCGATTACCTCGGAGCCATCTTGGATCTTGTTTGCGCCGAACCGGCCATGGGCATGGTCATCGTGAGTCGGCTCATTCCAAGAATGGCCTTCCACACGTCAAGCAACCCCGAGTCCATTCCGGCGACGATCGAACAGGTGAAGCAGAGAAACAAACAAAAGCCTGTGGTCTTTGTGGTTGACTCCGAGGGCGGCGATCCTGAGCTAGCTGCGCAGGGCGCAAGCCTGCGGCAGGAGCTTGGTAAAGGGGGCATTCCCGCCTACCCTTCAGTCAAGCGCGCGGCACGCGCCCTCATGCACCTGTATCGCTACCATAACCGGTTAGACCAGATTGGGGTCTGAAGGCAGGAAGAAAGTAGATAATTCAATTAAGCGGCTTTCATCCTGGAAATTCTTTTCTTCCGATCTATGGATACTTTCTTTTCCATATCCTTCCAGAATTCTCTGTGAGAGATTCCCCCAGTGGCTTGAATTTGATTTCGGGCCGCCGAAAGGATCTTCCGCAATCGGGGTGAATAAGCAAGTAATAGCCGCTCCAGTTCTTCCTCATCCTCCACGGACAGCAGGACTCCCACCGGTTTCCCATTTCTGGTAACAATAACCGGTCCTTCTTGGGATCCTCTCAAATAGGCACTCAATTTCGCTTTAACGTCTGCAACGGATGCAATCTTCACAATACAATCTCCTCTCCACCGATAAAAAGCCGGCTCCCCTTCTTAACACCAATAGCCAGAATATGGATCTCATGGTTCTTTATATCTATTGCGTAAAATACTCGAAACCGATTCTCAGGGCCAAAGCGAAGTTCCCATTCCCCTTCAAAGTCAGCTCGTTGCTTTAAGGGTTTTCGGTTTCTTGCTTCGACAGTCGGCTCAAGCCTCAATTGAGTCTCAATTTTAGTACGAATCAATGAAAAATGTTTTGGTTCGATCGCTTTCAAATGCTGCTTCACTTGAGGAGCATAAACTAACTTATAGGGAATGCTCATGACCATAATTATAGTCACATTTCATAACACTGTCAACACCACTCAGAGGGAAGTGCAGATTCTCCGGGTGACCGGATCATTTTTATTGATACCAGCGGTGTGCACTCTGCATGAACGTCCCCTCTCTGCGCCCGACGCCGACACCGGCCCCGGACGGGTAAAAAGAAGTGAAGGGATTCAACTACGTTCTCTCCTGCCGTCCAACCTAGTTGAACAGGCTCCCTTCCGCTCGATTGATTGACTCCTGATCTATTAATCGAATTATGTTATGCTTTTGTTTCCCTTGCAGTTCTGAAGGGGGAAGGATAGGAGATCGGTCTGTGAACTTCCTTACTCACCTGTTTCTCTCGAGCGGTGTTCCGGAACTCCTTGTCGGAAATCTCATGGGTGACTTTGTCAAAGGGAGGCTGGACGGGCGTTTCCCGCCCGGTATCGAACAAGGGATTTTACTTCACCGGGAGATCGATTGCTTCGCAGGACAGAACTGGCATTTCCTTCGCAGCAAGCGGCGGCTCGATCAATCCTTCGGTCTTTACCGGGGAGTGTTAGTCGATCTTTTCTATGACCATTTTCTTGCCGCACACTGGGAGGATTATGCTGACGTGCCATTATCCGTTTTTATATCAGACGCCTGGCGGGTCCTTTGCGAGCACAAGGAATTTCTTCCGGATAAACTGCAGCGCATCATGCCCTTCATGTTCAGGGACTGGCTGCCGTCCTATAGCACCATTGGGGGGATTGCCGCAGTCCTGCACAGGATATCTCGTTTCAGGCTTAAAAGGGCGAACCCTCTCGGGGAAGGGGCTGAAGCATTGAGCAGACACTATGTGGAACTTTACGGGGACTTCCGGAAGTTTATCCCGGAATTGATAGCCTTCTCACGAGTTAATTCCGAGGGATCATTTAGTCACTGACTCCGCGTCCGTCGCTGCAAGTCTTTTTGAAATCTCCTTCATCATCCCGTTTCTATCTTTCCGGATTTCTCGTGCCAGCCGATGAACACGTTCCGGAATTTCGAAATATTTGTCACCCCATGAGATGATCTCAAACAGGATAGGCATTAGATCGATCCCCTTGGGAGTTAATTGGTAAAGGTTTTTTACCTTATTCCCGGGGAAGGCCATTTTTTCGACGATCCCGTTCTCTTCCAGAATGAGTAGACGATCGGCAAGGATATTCGTCGCGATCTTTTCTTCGGATTGCAAAAACTCGCCGTACGTTCTTTTTCCCTTGAACATCAAGTCCCGTATGATGAGCAGTGTCCACTTATCGCCCAAAATGTCGAGAGTGGTACTGATAGGACACCTCGATCTCCTGGTGATTTTTTTCATACTTAAAGAATATACGAATTACTTGCAAAAAACAAGTAGATGTTTTATAGTAGTTGTAATTCGCTGGTATGTTGCCGAGAGAACTCGGTGATAAAGCCGGATATTCCGCGAAAAGTGCGTGTGCTTCAGAAAATTGATTGTCAGAAGGAGGAGTTGTGATTATGGAAAACGAAATAAGGGAAACGGCTCTGAAACTTGGATACGAGGACTGCGGTATTATTAGAGTCGGCGCTCTGGCCGGTTATCGCGAAAAGGTGGAGGAGCGCATCTCACGGATACCCATGGGAGAGCAAATATATGGGCGCTTTAGGAGTTATGCGGACCCCTCGGCGGACAATCCCGAGATAAAATCCATCATAGTCGCTATCGTTCCTACCTACAGGTACAACGTGCCCGGCGAATTCGAAGGCGTCTACGGCAAGGCCTACATGTTCGACAGCAGAACGGATGAACAGGCGCCCTTTTTCAGGATACGCAGGGAATTCTCCACGTTTCTCGAGAGCCTCGGTCTTAAATGCATGTTGGGCGGCAGTTATGGAATCGCAGCGCCAGCCCGCTGGGCAGCGTATCAGGCAGGGCTCGGCATTATCCGCCAGAATAATTTCTTCTACACCAAAAACGGGTCACATATTCGCATAGAGATGTTCGGAGTAGACCGGGAGCTCGAACTCATTCGCGACGTGAAACTCAAAGAGTGTTCAAAAGACTGCAACAAATGCATCGGAGCCTGCCCTACCCATACACTGGGCGCACCCTATACCATGTCGATGATCGGGTGCGCTAGCTTTCAGACTAATCTGTCGGCGAATATGGGAATGGGCGTACCATCTCCTGAGATGGCGGAGCAAATAGGTTGCAGGCTGTACGGCTGCGACGTGTGCCAGGACGTATGCCCCTTTAATAAGGGCAAATGGACAGGCGGCGAGGACTTCCCGGGGCTTGAGGCGCTGGCGCCCTCAATGCGTCCGGAACGTATCATGGAGATGAGCTATGATGAGATCGGCCGCACGTTGGCTCCCAAATATTGGTACATCAAGCTGGAAAACCTCTGGAAATGGAAACTGAACGCGCTGACCGTCATGATGAATGGGTACAGCGAGAAATATGAAGCGCCAATCAAGCTCGGCCTTGAAGACCCCAACGAAACCGTGCGAGACTTCACGCGCCGCATCTGCTCGAAGCTGGGGATATCGTTTAAAGGCGTGTATCGTAAACGCTGACGCGCCATACGGAACTCTGGATCGGGTATCTCGACATTTGACAAAATCCATCTGATTTCGATCTACAGTCACATTTCAAGGCACGGTTCGACCCCATTTGTAGCACATTTCTGTTCCCTGATAAGTTGCCTTCCCCACGTTTGCCAGGCTCACTTCGCCACCGCTTTCACTTCCCTGGCGGCCTTTTCGATGAGCGCGGCCACCGCATTCGGCTGCGACACGTAGATCGCGTGACTGCCCGCGACCTCGACGACAACCGAACCCGCGCGCTTGGACATGAAGCGCTGAGCCGCCGGTGGGATCATCTTGTCGTCGGTAGCAACAAGGTACCAGCTCGGCTTGGTCTTCCAAGCCGGCTCGCTGATCGTGCCGCTGAGAGCGTCCACGCCCCATGGGACTTGGGAGTCTGCCATGAACGCAGCCCTTTCTTTGTCCACGTCACCCGCGAATGAGGCAGGGAACTTCGCCTTGTCGAGGAATAGATAGCCGTCCTGCAGCGGCAGTATCGGAGGCACAGGCGCGCCCGGCAGTGGATCCTTGATAAGCGTGGACACCGACTCGCCCTTGTCCGGGGCAAAGGCGGTGATATAGACAAGCCCCGCTACCTTTGGATCGTTGCCGGCTTCGGTGATCACTGCTCCGCCGTAGGAGTGGCCGACGAGAACCACTGGGCCATTCTGCACGGCAATAATGCGCTTGGTTGCGGCGACATCGTCGGCCAGAGATATCGTCGGATTCTGAACGACGCTGACCGTGAAGCCTTTCTTCGTCAGGATCTTATAGACACCTTCCCAACCAGAGCCGTCCACGAACCCACCGTGAACGAGGACAACGTTCGTTATTTTCAAACCTAGTATTTCTCCCATGGTTTTCCTCCTTTCTCACGGGCTGAAATTCCTAAAGTAATCTTAATAAAAACCTAATCCCTCTTTATCCATTGTCAAGAAACAGCACGATCGAGTGGCGTAATTTTGTTGACAAAACTCCCCCGGATGGGCAGCTTTATATAACAAATTAGGAGAGCATGATTGAGGATGCTGGAGGCCAAATGGCCGCGACTATTAAAGAGAGAACTACAGGAGGATTGATATGAAATACGTTGATGGATATGTGTTACCTGTCCCGAAGAAAAATCTGAAGGCCTATGTCCGGATGGCTCGGATGGGGGAAAAACTGTGGCGGAAGTACGGCGCGCTTGACTATAAAGAATGCGTTGGCGATGACCTCAAAACGAAGTGGGGAACCCCGTTCCCGCGAATGATGAAGTTGAAACCCGGCGAGACAGTGGTTTTCTCGTATATCGTGTTCAAGTCTCGGGCGCATCGTGATCGCGTCAATGCAAAGGTCATGAAAGAAATGGAAAAAATGTCCGAGCCGCAGGAGATGCCCTTCGACGTCAAGCGCATGGTCTACGGCGGTTTCAAGGTTCTGCTCGACTCTGCCTCAGTAAAATCGTCGATTTGACTGCCGATATTTAATTATTTACGCCCGACCCCGAACCAGCCAAAAGTCGAAGGACCGGCTAATATCTTCCAGCTCAAGGATACTTTAGCAATTTCCCCCTTCCACTGGACGGGGGGCGTGGGAGTGGACGACCTCATCGCCTACCTCAAAGTCTTCTGATCAAGAAGTATGCTTCTGCTTGACATTTACATAAGCATATCCTAATATGACTTTAAGAGATGATTCTGGAGGCATCAATGAGGACGACCTTAGCCGTAAGAGAAGACCTGATCGAGGAAGTGAAGGCCCTATCAGGAGTAAAAACAAAGAAAGATGCGGTAGAAATAGCACTTGAAGAGTTTGTCCGGAGAAGAAAGGCAAAAAAATTACTTGATCTTGAAGGGAAAGTAGAACTCTCCTTTACACTTGAAGAATTCATAGGAAGAAGAAAAAGGGATGTTCCTCATCGATAGCTCTGCATGGATTGAATATCTTCGTCCGAAAGGGTCCAAGAAAATCAAAGAAAGGGTTAAGGAAATCCTTCAAAAGGAAGAGGCGGTTTCCTGTGGAGTCGTTGTTGTAGAGATTCTGAGGGGCGCCAAAAATGAGAAGGACTTCCGATCTTTGCATGAATCGCTTACATCTCTTCCACAAATTCCAATAGATGGTGCTGTTATCGAAAGGGCTTCCCAATGGGGATTCTTATTGGATAGAAGAGGCAAATCGGTTTCCACGACCGACCTGCTTATCGCTGCAGCAGCCTATAAGAAAGCCTGCCTATTACATGCAGACAGAGATTTCGGGATCATCTCATCCCTGCTCGAACTGGATGAGGAAAGAATAGAATTATCCTGAGTCCCACCGTCTTCAGTTCTCTCACTAAGGCGCTCCGTTACCCAAATTTCCGGGATAAAGAGACGAATATCTTCAGCGTGGTATCGTCGCGGATTACCAGAGGTCTTGCCTGCCCTGACCACGAAATTGAAGGAGCTAAAATAATAAGCCGCGGATTTGCTAGTGTCATGAGTTATAAATACGTTGACAAAGTATCCTTTATCCTGTATAGTGGTAGGAGAAAGGAGAACGACGATGACTATTGGACGTCCAATTCCTCCCCTCCACTTGAACCATGACGAACGGG
>Ga0335070_10009120_pt1 | contig 11652 bp, 7 predicted proteins | sample Lox_Sample_13_FD_206722 | JGI IMG/M metagenome (GOLD analysis project Ga0335070, IMG submission 206722) | Soil microbial communities from Loxahatchee National Wildlife Refuge, Florida, United States - Lox_Sample_1.3 | ecosystem: Environmental > Terrestrial > Soil > Wetlands | place: USA: Florida...
TTCTTGTACCCCAGTTCCGCCGGCTCCATTCGGTACTTTTTTCTGACCCATTCAGCGAGGTAAAGGGCATACGACGGGGTGGCGTGAAGTACATTGGCATTCAGAAGTTTCGTCGTCATCACAACCCTTTCGGAAGCACCGGTTCCTATAGGGACGAACGTGGTGCCGATGTATTCGAAGGCATCTTTGCAAGGAAGACCGCCCACGAAAAACGTGAGGCCCACTGCATGGATCAGTATGTCCGATTTCCGAATACCTTGTGTGAAGAAAGATCGGGCAGTAATCTCCGTCCAGACCTGTGAATCGTGCTTCGTTATACCGACGAATGTCGGTACCCCTGTAGTTCCGGAAGAGGAGTGGAGTCTGATAATATCCTGAAGGGGCACTACCACATGGTTGCCAAGAGGGGGATGATCCTCCTGGCTCTTTCGCAACTCGTCCTTCTCGGTAAAGGGAAGTCTTGCCAGATCATCCAGGGTCTTGATGTCTCCTCTCTCCACCCCATGTGCTTTGAACTTGTCCTGATAAAATGCTGACCCCTTCCATACGTAGTCGAGCTGTTTGAGGAACTTCTGTTCCTGTAACACCCGAAGCTCGCCCGGCGACATGGTCTCCATGCGCTCGTTCAAATACTCTTCTTTCATCCATGTGCCTCCTTGAAGATCTTGTCGAAGCTCTCAACCAGTGCGTGGGCAAACTCGCGGTCTTCCAGGTTGCAATCAAACTCCTCGATTAGTACTGGGATTTCAGGCTTCAAATGAGCCTTCAATTCTTCGAAAAATACACGATCCTCTTCAGGATTGTACAGAACGCTTCCGGGCTTGTCAATCGAGGACCAGCCCCTCAAGGGGACGAGGAATTTGACAGGACTCTTGGCCCTGTTCAGCTTCTCCGCGTACAAGCGGGCTCCTTGCCTCATTTCATCCGGCTCATATCGCGTCATAAATCGTATCTCGTCGATCTTCAAAATCCGAGAACGGTTGATGAAGCGTTCTTTCATCCTACGGGTTGGTCCACAGCCGGTCACGTTAAAGGTGCAAGGGGCGAGGACGAGCGGCATCCCCCTTTCGATGGGAGCGTCGAGCCTCTCCATGCCTGCCGCCCTGTTTCCCTGGAAAAGCTCCTCGATGAGCCCGGCAGGCACTATATCTATTAGACCGTCAAGGTAACCTTGCGTGATCAGTCGCTCCATGCTCCGGTCGCTTATGCCGTTCGCATGGAATGGATAGACGTTGTAGCCCTTTTCCTCGAGGAACCTTTTCACCTCGGAGGCGCACTCCTCATTAAAGCCTATCTGGGTGATGGCAACGGAGGGGTAGGGGAGCTTGAGCGACGTGTAGTCCAGTGCCTCCTCGGCCATGCCTGAGATGGCCCCGGCGACCTGGGTAAGCATAGCCGTGAGAAGGTTATTCATGCCTGCAAACTCCATGATCACTTGCATGACCACGATATCCATCGCACCAAACCATTCAGATATGTAGGTAGGCATAGCAGCAGGCGTGGCAATGACTTTCGGGATTCCAAAGGGAAGTTTTGACATGACCCTGGAGCCAATAAGGGCCATGGTCGCCCCGCCCAGGGCCACTATCCCATCAATTTCTCCCTTCGACAGAAGCTCCAATACCTTCTGCTGCGCCCCGGCTATCATCACGTCCGTCGAAGCGGATCTATTCCGCCCTGCGACGAGTTCCTCGATGCTGCGTCCCGCGATTCGGGCAACCTCAGCAGCCGGGATGTCGGCCGGAAATGCGGGACCGGACCCCATGCTCAGGTCCAGAATCAGAGCCGTGTGTCCTCGCTTCTCAATTTTCTTCTTCAACAGGTGGAGGTGTTCGCCCTTGGTATCCAGTGTACCCAGGATCACGATTGTTTTGGCCATGATGTGTCTCACGCCCTGCGACTATACATCTGGGTTATGGCGGCTACAGCAGAAATGGCCGCTATTCTCCTTTTCTCTTCAAATAGATGGGATAGCTTTTCCTCCAACGGCTTCTCCTTCTCCATAATCCTCTTCATATCTTCTATCAGGGTGGTTTCACGATCGATAAAATGGGTTCCCAGTTCACCCTTTACAAAGCGCGGGTTTTCCATGACCGCCTTATGGAATGGGATATTGTTTTTAGTCCCGACAATAATGTATTCGTAGAGGGCCCGCTGCATTCTCCTGATTGCCTCATTCCGGTCCCTGCCCCACACGATCAGCTTCGATATCATCGGGTCGTAGAAGGGTGGTATCGTGTATGAGGCATAGACTCCGCTATCCACTCGAATTCCAGTTCCACCCGGAGAATGATAGCTCTTGATCTTACCGGGCGTGGGGACAAAGTCGTTCAAAGGATCCTCGGCGTTGATGCGACATTCGATCGCGCTACCATTCATCCGAACCTGCTTTTGTTTAATACCGAGGGGGAATCCTGAAATGATTCGTATCTGCTCTTTTACGATATCGATCCCGGTAACCATCTCTGTCACCGGATGCTCCACCTGGACTCGGGCGTTCACCTCGAGGAAGTAAAACTTCCCTTCAGAAAAAAGGAACTCTACCGTTCCTGCTCCTTCATAGCCCACAGATCTGGCGGCATTCGCGGCTATCTCTCCCATTTTGGCGCGCATCGCGGGAGTCACCGCCGCCGATGGAGATTCCTCGATCAGCTTTTGATATCTTCGCTGGATAGAACACTCTCGTTCCCCTAAGTGAATCACATTCCCCTTTGAATCTCCCAATATCTGAAACTCTATGTGACGGGGATTGGATAAGTATTTTTCAATGTAGACATCACATAAACCGAAGGTGGTCGTAGCAATCGCCTGCGAGGATTCGAGCGCCTTCAGCAATTCCCCTTCATTTGCGACAATGGTCATCCCAATCCCTCCTCCGCCGCCGGAAGGTTTGATGATCACCGGATATCCAATTTCGTTCACGATCCTCCTTGCTTGCTCAGGTTCTGCTATGCATTCATCCGTGCCAGGCACCACAGGGACGCCCGCCTTCACCATCTCTCGCCGTGCGGCTACTTTATCGCCCATGAGCTCGAGCACCCGACTTGATGGTCCGATGAACTTTAAGCCCTCTTCCTCACACGCGCGGGCAAATTTTGGATTCTCAGCAAGGAAGCCGTAACCGGGATGGATAGCGTCGGCCCCGCTTTCCTTTGCTACTTGAATCACTTTTTGGATGTTGAGATAGCTCTCGGTAGCCGGTGGAGGCCCGATGCAATAGGCCTCATCAGCGTATTTGGCAAAGAGCGCCTCCTTGTCCGCCTCAGAAAAGAGGGCGACGGATGGAATGCCCATTTCCCGGCACGCCCGCATGACACGGATAGCTATTTCACCGCGATTGGCGATGAGAATCTTATTGACCATTTTATGCCACCACCATCAAAAGATCTTCAGGTTTGACAATCTCCCCTTCCCGGACGCAAATCTCTTTTACCACTCCACCATGCGGGCTGTTGACGTGTCTTCTCATTTTCATTGCCTCGATCATTGCCACCAGATCGCCCACATTCACACTGTCCCCGACCTTCACATTAATCGAAAGTACCAAACCCGCCATCCCAGAGTGCACAGCACCTGGCGGTAATTCCTTTCGCCTCTTTGCCACCTTTATTGTCTGTGGCGTCTCTGCCTGTGAGGTCGTTTCTACTTTTCCGCCCCCATCCCACACGGGTGAGATCTTAACGCTAAATACTTCTCCATCCACATCCACGGTAAATTCCGTGGGATAGTCGGTGGGTGGGCTAATGGGGGCCGTCGCTTTGATCACAGGCGGAGTTGTCGTCTTCTTAGGCTCACCCCGCTTGATAGGTTTTCCTGGAATCAGGATCCTGAGCAAGAGATCGTCATCGGAAAGTTCGGGTCCGATTTCCCGACGTAACTCTTCAACGGATTTAAGATACCCTCCAGGCTTCCAATTGAGAAATTCTTTGGTCCTGGGCAAGCTCATCACTCTATCCACGACGTCCTGGTCTATAGGCACAACCGGCTCTCCGTAGTACCCCAGAACGTATTTGATGGCCTCATCCGTTATCTGTTTATACCGCTCACCCGAGACGAGGTTCTCTACGGCCTGGGCCCCTACGATCTGTGAATAGGGTGTTGCCATCACAGGATACCCAAACTCCTTGCGGACCTGGATGACTTCCTCCAGGATCTCGTCGAGACGGTGTTCCATCCCCACCTCCCTGAGCTGTCGTGTGAGGTTGGTCATCATCCCGCCCGGCACCTGATGCTCAAAATGAAAAAGGTCGTATTCCATCGGTACGCCGATGGGCAGCCCCTCTTTTTCGGCAATTTTTCTAAAATGAGCTGACACGGCTGCGAGAGCATCTTCATCCAGGTCTGAGGAATAGCCCAGCCGGCGGGCATTCCTTAAGATGGTTTCCGTGGCTGGCAGGGAGGTGCCATTGGCGAGAGGTGCGACTGCCGTATGCATGGTTGTCGCACCTGATTGAATGGCTTCCAGATAACAGAGAGGAGCAAGTCCTGCATTACAGTGGGAATGGAACTCGAGGGGTAGTCCCTCACAGTTCTTTTGAACTGTGGAGACCAGCTCCCGAGTGCTTTCCGGCGTTATCACTCCTGACGCATCTTCTATCATGATCCGATCGATATAGTCCTTCGCCTCTATTATCCGTCGGGTCTTTCGCGCCCAGTGCTCACTGGTATGGACAGGACTGGAGGTATACATCAATGCCGGCACGACCTCCGCTCCCTCAGCCTTGGCGATACGCGCGAAGTAAATGAATTTCTCCATATCCTCCTGGTAATCACAAATCCAGAAACTTTTTATGCCGTTGGCAACCGATCTCTTTATCCAGAGGGTAATGATGTCACGCGGGGTACTGAGATCGAAAGAGGAAAGGCTTCCAATTTGATAGGACCCGCGAAGGGGGGTTCTCGTGATCAGCTTCGAAAGAACCCTGATCCTCTCCCACGGATCCTCGTTGAGATTGCGCACCTGCACCGTAAATGCCTGAGAGCCTACCGTCGCAATGGCTCGGTATCCAACCTTATCCATCATTTCTGCAATCGGGGTCATATGATCGGTCCTCATCATATAACCCCAGAGACTCTGTTGCGCATCTCGTATAGTCTGATCGACAAAATCGATTTTATTCATGTGGTTAGGTCTTCCTTTCTGCAAATAACTATAAACCTTCAAAGGAACTACATAGGTAGAAGGTCTGCAGTGAATCGCTATTTAGGCCCGCCGCCTTTAGAGCCTCTGTTGTTACCGAGCCAGTCGATAAGGAATTAACATGAATTAATACAAAATTGAAAATTTATTGCAACATAAATTTTCTTATGAATTCATAAGCGGTTTGGCAAGCTATAGACATTTCGGTCGGGAAAATTGTAAAATGTTGTTGTGAAGTTTCCACAAATCAATGTGCAGCAACTCATCTCGTTTTATTTCGTGGCCAAGGAGAAGAGTTTCAGCGCCGCTTCTGAAAAGCTTTTCGTTACCCAACCGGCAGTAACGCAGCAAATCAAGGCCCTGGAGGCCCAGTTTGGGGTAAAGCTCATCAATGTGGAGAAAAAAAGGGCACATCTCACGAAGGCGGGGGAACGGTTACTCGACTATGCTGAGGAAGTTATTAACCATATAACGCTGGCGGAGAATTTTCTCAAAAGTTACAGACTCAACATCCTCCAGATTGGGGTAGCCATTACGCTGTCACTCTATCTCACCCCGGTAATCGACAAATTCAAGGAACTCTACCCGTCTGTAAAGGTCGCTGTACGGGAGGGGCCCTCACTCAAGCTCATCGAGGACCTGCTCGACTTCAAGCTCGACATCTGTCTCGTCGGTACGCTGAGGGAGATCAATAAGAGGTTGCAGGTACTCCGTATTCCACAAGTGGAACAGATGGTCCTTGTGGCCAACCCCAGTTATCCCTTAGTTAAAAAGAGTGAGGTGAAATGGCAGGACCTTGTTAACTACCCACTGATCATTCAGTCCGAAGGATCAATCGCAAGAGAGACGATTCTGGAACATTTCAGGAATAGAAATTTAAACCCTTTGATCGGTGCCGAGGTGGATAACGTAGAATGTGCCAAAGAACTTGCGCGGCAGAAAAAGGGTGTAGCTCTCATGTTCCTCCCTAACATAAAGGAAGAAGTAGCACTTAAGAAGCTGAAGATTATTCCCGTAAAGGACGGTGAAATAAGGCTTGGCATCGATATTGCGAGGAACCAGGAAATGGCGCTCTCACCTCTTTCAAATGCTTTTCTTAGCGTTATTGAAAAACACTTTGCTTATCTCCTTCATCGCGAAAGTCCCTTAGCCAGCATCATCTGACACCTTTAAATAGCTATCGAGGTACCCAGAGGATCATCCTCGCTTTCTTGCCCATCTCCTGAGCCAGTTCTTCTATGCCCCCATATTTCATACATCCAGCCATACAATGCATCACACATGCCGGGCCACGCGGGGACATTCATTTAATATATGGTCCCAACTTGACATTTCATTATCCTCGAACGCAGCGGACGTGGTAAACGTTACTCTTATAATAACTGAGCAGGTACGCACCGTCGAACATCAAGATCCAGGCCGTCTTTGTGTCGCGTTCGAAGGTCGTGGACGACCAATAGGATAATTCATCTCGAAAGGGAACCTCTTCCCGCATAGGAGGTCTCCCTTCAGGCCGTGCCTTTGTCCTGTCCAACAAAGACTCCAGCTCCGCCAGCGTTGGTAAGCGCCAACCTTCCTTACCGTCCAAAGAAAGCGATCCCGCATATTCCTGAGCTTCGTACCAAGTCATCTCGCCCGGAGATTCATACTGCCACTCCAGGCCGGTTCGAGGATCTTTCCAGGTAGGAGGCTTGTGTCTTTCGGAGGGCATATTATATGGAAAAGGGTTCTAGGGGTCGAGGGTCCCAGGGTTCTGGAGTAATACAGAAGAATGATTCTTTTTCGTCCCTTGAACCCTTGAATCCTCGGCCCCTTGATGTCAACTCTTATAGGACCCTATAGCTCCCTGCAAACTTCTTCGGGTCTCCCCAGAAAATACATCTCGTAGGGCAGATGGCGTAACAAGCAGGGACTTCGTTCCTCTGCCGTTTTTCGACGCAGAGGTCGCACTTGACCGCCTTCGCGACTTCGTGATTGAACTGCATGACGTCATAAGGGCAGGTCTGGACACAGCAGGTCCCGCAGGAGATACACCTCTTTGCCTCCTGAACCGTTACTCCCTTGGTAAGCCCCTTTTGGACTTCATTGAAGTTCTTCACTCTCTTCTTGGGCTCTAAGTAAGCCATCTGAGCACGCGCGGTGCGATCGTATTTCCCTTTCTGCGGTTCTTCTATTGCTTTCAATTGTATGTCTCTTGCCAATCGAAGATTCTCCCCACGGAGATATCGATCAATCGAGATAGCTGCCTGTCTTCCGTCAGCAATGGCCTCGATCACGGTCTTCGGGCCTCTTGCCGCGTCCCCTCCTGCAAAGATATCGGGGTCATCACTTTGAAGTGTCAGGGGATCGATCTTCATCGTTCCCCATCCGGTCAACCTACAGGCACACTCGGGTGTCAAGCAGCACCAATCGGATTCTTGCCCCAGGGCTGTGATCACGGCGTCTACTTTGACCGTAAACTCCGAACCCGGAATAGGTTCGGCCTTCCTCCGCCCGCTCTCATCCGGTTCTGTCAGGTGCGTTTTGACGCATTCGATCGATTTGACCCGACCATTGTTGCTGATGAAGCGCACGGGCTGAGCCAATGTCTTGATGGAAATCCTTTCTTCCCGGCACTGCTTGATCTCTTCGGGTGTGGAAGGCATCTCTTCCAGACCCCGCCGGTAAAGAATAAACGCGCTTTCAGATCCCAGCCTGCGAGCCGATCGGACGGCATCCATAGCCACATTGCCCCCCCCAATCACTGCAACCCTTTCCCCCAGTTTCACGGGTTTGCCGAGACTCAGCTGACGAAGGTAATCCAGACCTCGATAAATACCGTCCAGGTCTTCACCCGGGACGCCCAGTCGGACACTCTCCTGGGCACCGACAGCCAGGAAAAAAGCCTTGAATCCGTCTTGACGTAGTTGAGCAACCGTTTTATCCTTACCCACCTCCACGCCCGTTTTCATGGTCACGCCCATAGTGCGAACCATTTTAATCTCAGCATCGACAATGTTGCGGGGGAGACGATACGAGGGAACGCCTGCCGTAAGCATTCCGCCCAATACCTTGGCCTTTTCAAAGATCGTCACCTTGTAACCCTCTTGCGCAAGATAGTACGCACAAGTCAAACCCGCAGGACCCGATCCGACAATAGCAACTTTTTCCTTTTTCTTGGCTTTGAACTCCCGCAGATAATGCTTCTTCGCCTTTAGGTCCAGATCGCCCAGGAAACGCTCAATCGCGTGGATGGCTACGGGTTTGTCGATTTGATCCCGCTTGCAATCCGACTCACAAGGGTGGGGGCAGACCCTGCCGCAGATGGAGGGAAAGGGGCTTGCAAGCTTGATCAGCTGTAAGGCTTCCTGAAATTTTCCCTTGACGGCAAGACTCACAAACCCCTGGACGTCGATATGTGCGGGGCAGCCCACCTTACACGCAGAGGCCTGCTGTTTCTCGGCTCCAGACTTGCCCACCACCGCATTGCAGCCGTTACACTTCTCGCTGTCAACGAGAACCACCCCGGTCTTTGGATCCTTGGTAATCGCATCCTCCGGACAGGCCAGGGCACAGGGTGCATCCTCACAATGATGGCAAAATAGGGGTTTGAAATAGGGAGCCCTCTCGATCGCTTGGATCACCTTTGGACCGACACCAAGGCCATGCTCCTGTTTGCAAGCCACTTCGCAAGCATGGCACCCCATACATTCATATTCGTTCAGCATTAAGGATACTCTTCCCATCTCTTTCCTCCTGTAGAAAATGATTACACCGATTCAAAAGAGAGATTACACCGATAATATATGCCCACCCTCACCCGCGCCCTCTCCCGCCAGCGGGAGATGGGTAAACCTGATTTCCATGGTTCAAAAATGCCCTCCCCGGCATGTGGCATTATGAGAAAAATCTGTGTAATCATTCTTTAAATCTGCGGAATCATATTCTGGAATCTCTAAAATCATTATTTATTCTTCACACGGAGCTATATTACACAAGCAGACTCTCAGGTTCGTGGAGCCCATCGCAGGATCCAAAGTCTCGTAGGCGTTGTCGGTCAGAATATTGACATTTGACACGTTCCAGCCGTGACCCGGGTCTTTTTGCTCCGGGTACCACCACCCGTGCTCTGCCACCACCACCCTCGGATCAATGTTGTCATTCAATTTTGCGCGCTGTCGGATGCGCCCCCTGGGCGATGCGATATAAACCCATTGACCATCTTTGATATGATGTTTTTTGGCCGTCTCAGGATGGATCTCTACAATGGGGTTGGGTCTGATCTCTCTCAACCACGGTATATTCCGGTTCGCTGAATGGAAAAAGGTAGGAGTCCGTAATCCCGCATTGAGGATATACGGATAGTCTTTAAGGAGATTGGGCGTGGAAACTGGGCTTTCAGGAACTTCAACATATTTGGGAAGAGGGTCGTATCCCCACTTCTCCAGAATGGTCGAATAGAGTTCCACTTTCTTGGTAGGGGTGGAGAAGCCCCGCTGCTTGTATTTATAATAAACCATCTCGCCTCGGAGATAACCCTTCTCTTTGAATTGCTCCCAGGTCAGCCCGGAGGGTTCAAGAAGGTAGTCGAGCGCATCTTCCACGGTGTTCGGCCAGTCCTGGCCCATCCGTTTGCCCAATTCCAAAAAGATCTTGTGGTCCTGCCAGCACTCACCGATCTCGGCACACTTCTGTCTGGCCAACACATAGCCATGTCGTTTCCAGTTGTCTGCGACATGGTTCTGTTCGAGCCAGGTGCCCGAAGGCAGGAAGATATCGGCCAGTTCCGCGGTCGGCGTCAGGAAGAAATCAATAACCGTGAGGAACTCTATCTTCTTCAGCGCCTCGTACGCCTCTTTGGCATTGGCCCTCGTCACCACCGGATTGCTGCCGCAAAGAATTCCCGCTTTAAGAGGATAGGGTTTGCCGGTAACGATGGCGTCCCACGCTTTCTTGGGATTGATCAGGGCGACCCTGGCGCCGAGCTTGAACTGATCTCCGCCCAGCCTCTTTTTTTGCTGCTCCGGCGGAAGATCCCTGTGGCGGGAGAATTCGGCCACGGTCCGCGTGGGTGGGTTCACAAAAAGGGCATTCCCCCCGGGAGCATCAAGATTGCCTGTCACCGCCATCAGCCCCGTCGTGGCTCGTGTGTAATTGACGCAGTTGATCGTCTGCTCCGTGGGAACACCCCAATGGATACAAGTTGGCTTGGTCGTGGCATACATCCTTGCTGCTTTCCGGATGAGATCCTTATCGACCCAGGTGATCTCTTGAACTTTTTCCAGGGGATAGTCCTTCATCACCCTTTCTTTGAAGGCGTCCCAGCCGTGGATGTAGTTCCCCACAAACTCCTTGTCGAAAAGCTCCTCCTCAATGATCACGCGGTGAAATCCCAGGGAGAGTGCGGCATCGGTCCCGGGACGGATTTGAAGCCAGAGGTCCGCCTTATTCGCGATGAATCCCTTTCGGGGATCGACGCAGATCAGCTTGACCCCTTTTTTATAAGCCCTCCAAAAATTTTCTCCTTTGTATTCATCCGGGTTGTTCCACTGCGGATTGCAGGCCCACATGACGATGCATTTCGGCCCCCCTTCGTAATCGGCGATGGGCAGCGTGCCGCAGGTGATCAGGGTGGATCCGACCCTTGAGACATAGCACATATGGCCTGCTGTTAGGACATTCGGCGTTCCAAGGAGGTTGGCAAAACGGTAGAGATGGCTCTCATAATCTCTGCCCGTTCCCTGACCCACGACAATCGATTCTGCCCCGTATTCCTCTTTCACCTTTCTGAATTTTTCCGCGATGGTATTCAAGGCCTCATCCCACGAGATGCGCTGCCACTTGCCTTCACCCTTGGCTCCCGTTCTCTTCATGGGGTAGAGAATCCGATCGGGATGGTACGCCAGTTGCGTGATGGCCAGTCCCTTGCTACACAGCGTTCCATGACTGATGGGGGAATTCGGGTCACCCTCCACTTTGATCACCCTGCCGTCTTTGACGTGGGCGATGACACCGCAGCCTCCGTGGCAGCTACGGCAGGCTGTTCGGACCTTTTTAACCTCTTCCATCGGATTTCCTCCTTTTTAATAAGGGCTGCTGTTTTTCTCCTAAGCAGCACGTTCCAAAATATCTCTCCTCACATCTTTGTAAAGGGTTTTCACATCGGCACCGAGCTTATAAGAAACTCGCCGTGCAATATCCGCCGTCTTGCGACCGTATTGATCAATCAAGCTCTCAGGAAAGGTTCCTACGAGGATGATACATCCAACGATTTTTTTCCGCACATCGAATACCGGCGCGCTGACGAAATTGACCCCGGCAGTGACCTCACCCATATCCCGGGCATAACCCAGTCGTCTGCACTTTGTCAGCTCATCTCTCAGCCGCTTCATGTTCAGTCGCGAAATATCCAGGCCATGGAAGTAAACTCTTTTCTTACTCAATATCCTTTCTCGATCTGCCTCGGACATAAACGCCACAATAGCTTTCCCGTGTGCCCCCAAAGTGATATGGAACCTGTGGCCCAGACGAAT
>Ga0335070_10009122_pt1 | contig 11651 bp, 8 predicted proteins | sample Lox_Sample_13_FD_206722 | JGI IMG/M metagenome (GOLD analysis project Ga0335070, IMG submission 206722) | Soil microbial communities from Loxahatchee National Wildlife Refuge, Florida, United States - Lox_Sample_1.3 | ecosystem: Environmental > Terrestrial > Soil > Wetlands | place: USA: Florida...
TCCCTCAAGATCAAGCATGCCGATCTCGAAGCCAAGATTGCCGACGAAGAGCGTAGACCCCACCCCGACGACGACATCATCCACGATCTCAAGAAGCAAAAGCTGCGGATCAAGGACGACATGGCCCTGATCCAGCGCGCCGTGGGCCACTAACCCCTCTCAAGAATCCTCACTCCGCGACGCTCGATCCCGGGCTTCCTGTTGGAATTTCGGGTGGCGGGCGCCGCGGGCCGGAAGCTCACCTCGACGACCTGCCGGGCAACCAGTGGGACAGTGGAATTGTGCTGAGTCGCAAGGACCCTTGACCCCGGCTCCGCCATCCCGCTAATTTTATTGCATGACCGCAACCCGTTTCGGCCTGGACCTCCTTCGACTTACCGCCCCGGCGTGCTGATCGCGCCGGTCGCAGGGCTCGTCCCGAGCCCGCCCGCTGAAGTCGAACCCTCTGGCCTTCAAGAAACGGACCCCCGCCATGCGCGTTGACCCCGCCGCCAAATACCGACCGTTCCAACCCATCAATTTGCCCGACCGGAAGTGGCCGGGCCGCACCATCACCAAGGCGCCGATCTGGTGCAGCGTCGACTTGCGCGACGGCAACCAGGCGCTGATCGAGCCCATGGGGCCCGAGCGCAAGATGCGCATGTTCAAGACCTTGGTGCGCATGGGTTACAAGGAGATTGAAGTCGGCTTTCCCTCCGCCTCGCAGACCGATTTCGATTTCTGTCGCGAATTGATCGAGGGCAAGCACATCCCCTCCGACGTCACCATCCAGGTTCTGACGCAGGCCCGCGACCACCTGATCAAGCGGACCTACGAGGCGATCCTCGGCGCCAAGCGCGCCATCGTCCATGTCTACAACTCCACCTCGACCCTGCAGCGCCGGGTCGTGTTCGGCCAGGATATGGCGGGGATCAAGGCGATCGCCGTCAATGGGGCAAAGCTCGTGCGCGAGTTTGCCGAGAAGCAGCCGGGCTCGACCGAGTTCGTCTACCAGTACAGCCCGGAGAGCTTCACCGGCACCGAGATCGACTACGCGATCGAGGTCTGCGAGGCGGTGATGGACGTCTGGGAGCCGACGCCGCAGAAGCGCTGCATCCTCAACCTCCCGGCCACCGTCGAGATGGCGTCGCCGAACATCTACGCCGACCAGATCGAATACTTCTGCCGCAAGATGAGGAACCGGGAATGCGCCATCATCTCGCTCCACCCACACAATGATCGGGGCACCGGAGTCGCCGCCGCCGAACTCGGCGTGATGGCCGGCGCCGAGCGGATCGAGGGTACTCTGTTCGGCAATGGCGAGCGTACCGGCAACGTCGATCTCGTCACCTTGGGTCTCAATCTCTTTACTCAGGGCGTTGATCCTGAAGTAGATTTTTCCGACATCAACGACCTCGTGCGGACCGCGGAATACTGCAACCAGCTGCCGGTCCACCCGCGCCATCCCTACGCCGGCGACCTGGTCTTCACCGCCTTCTCCGGCTCGCACCAGGATGCGATCAAGAAGGGCTTCGCGGCCATGCGGCAATCGAACAGCGGCGAATGGGCCGTGCCCTATCTGCCGATCGACCCGCAGGACGTCGGGCGCGACTACGAGGCCGTGATCCGGATCAACAGCCAGTCCGGCAAGGGCGGCGTCGCCTATATCATGGAGAAGGATTACGGCCTCAGCCTGCCGCGCAAGTTGCAGATGGAGTTCAGCCAGATCGTCCAGGAGATCGCCGACCAGACCGGCAAGGAGATCTCCAGCGAGGTGATCTGGCGCACCTTCAACGACGAGTACCTGTCCCTCGCCGAGCCCTACGGCTTTGTCGACCACCAGAGCGTCACCGACACCCATGCCAGCGAGGTGCGGAACCTGACCGCCACCCTCCGGGAAAACGGCGGCGAGGTGCAGATTTCCGGCCGCGGCAACGGCCCGATCGACGCCTTCATGGACGCGCTCAAGCGCCACAGCGGGATCGAGCTGAAGGTGATCGATTACCGCGAGCACTCGGTCGGCCTCGGCAACGACGCGGCGGCCGTTGCCTATCTGGAGACGAGGCTGAAGGACGGGCGCACGGTCTTCGGCGTCGGCATGAACCCGAACATCGTGACCGCGAGCCTGATGGCGGTGGTCTCGGCCGCCAACCGGGCCAAGCTCGGCAAGATCCGCGAACTCCAGGGCGCGGCCGAGTAGCGACACCCGGGGTGCGACCGAAGCCGAAGCTCGGGTGGCGGCGTACCAAGGCCGCGCTGATCTCGCCCGTCGTCTGGCGGCGGCGGGCGGTCTTTCTGCTGGGCGCTGTGGCCGTCGGTGCCGCCGCGGTCGGTTTCGCCAGGGGCTCCGATCTTGCCCAGCTGCTGTTCCGCGACATGGCGGCGCGCTGGCCCTGGTCGCCGCTCATCGTGACCCCGCTCGGCTTCGCCCTGCTGGCTTGGCTCACCCGGCGCTGGTTCGACGGGGCCCAGGGGAGCGGCATCCCCCAGGCCATCGCAGCCCGCCGCAGCACCGACGAGATGCATCGCGCCCGGTTGATGAGCGCGCGGGTGACGCTGGGCAAGATCGTCTTCACCATGCTCGGTCTTGCCGCCGGCGCCTCGGTCGGCCGCGAGGGGCCGACGGTGCAGGTCGGCGCGGCGATCATGTTCGCCATCGGACGGTATTCCGGCCTCGGCCGCCAGCCGGGTTTGATCCTGGCGGGTGCCGCGGCCGGCGTCGCCGGCGCCTTCAACACGCCCCTGGCCGGCATCGTCTTTGCGATTGAGGAGATGGCGAAGGCCTTCGACCGGCGCATGAACGTGCTGGTGATCGCCGCGGTGATCCTGGCCGGCCTCACCAGCCTCGCCCTGATCGGCGACTACAGCTATTTCGGCCAGGTCTCGACCCGGCTTGCCGATTGGTCGGATTGGGTCGCGGTCCTGCTCTGCGCCGTCATCTGCGGCGCCCTCGGCGGTCTCTTCAGCCGGGGCGTGATCCTGGTCGCGAGCGCGCGGGCGGGTTGGATCGTCGCGGCGAAGCGTCAACCGCTCCTGTTCGCGGCCGGCTGCGGGCTCGTCGTCGCACTGCTCGGTCTCGCGACCGAGGGCTTCGCCAACGGCACCGGTTATGCGCCGACACGCACGATTCTGGAGGCCGGTGCCCTGCCGCCGTTCTGGTATGGACCGGCTAAGCTGATCGCCACCATGCTTTCCTCGGTGAGCGGCATTCCCGGCGGCCTGTTTTCGCCCTCGCTCTCGGTCGGCGCCGCCTTCGCGACCGTCATCCACGCGATCCTGCCGGACACGAATATGCAGGCGGTCGCGCTGCTCGCGATGGTCGCCTATTTCGCGGGCGTCGTGCAGTCGCCCCTGACCGCCTTCGTCATCGTGCTGGAGATGACCAGCGACCGCGGCATGGCGATGCCTTTGATGGCGGCGGCGCTGCTGGCATCCGGCATGTCGCGCCTGATCTGCCCGGAACCGCTCTATCATGCACTGTCCTACGCCTACGACGTCCCGCGCCGCGACTCCTGACACGTACTGACCGAGGCGCAGGCTATCCCTATGCTGTCGAAGACGGGCGGAGCGAGAGAGGCGCGCATGTCTTGGGTCGGGAGCCGGTCATACGGCGCGACGTTGGTCGCGACCGCCGCGGTGCTGTGGAGCACCGGCGGCCTCTTCGTCCGCGCGCTCGACCTCGACCTCTGGACCATGCTGGTCTGGCGCGCCGTGTTCGCCGCCCTGGCGCTGGCGGTCGTGGTGTTCGCGCGGCATGGCGCGCAAAGCGCGACGCGCCTGCGCCGCTTGGGCTGGCCGGGCCTGGTCGCGATCCCGATCGCGACGGTCTCGATGACCTCCTTCGTGGCGGCGGTGAAGCTCACCACCGTCGCCAACGTGATGATCGTCTATGCGACGGTGCCGTTCATCGCGGCGGCCATCGGCTATGCCTGGATCGGCGAACGGCCGAGCCGCAGGATGCTGATCGCGAGCGGCATCGCCTTCCTCGGCATCGCGCTCATGGCCGGCGCCGCACCGAGCGTCCGGGACCTCGCCGGCGACGCCGTGGCGCTGCTGATGACCGTGACCTTCGGCACCCAGCTGGTGATGGCGCGGCGCTACCCCACGCTCGAGATGGCTCCGGTCAACGGTGCAGGTTCCGCGCTCTGTGCGCTCCTTCTTTGGCCGCTCGCCTCGGCGCAAATGCCGGACTTGGCGCAGCTCGGAATCCTGTTGCTGTTCGGCATCGCGACCACGGCCGGTGCCTATGTGCTGTTCTTGATCGGCGGGCGCTACATCCCGTCGGGCGAGGCCGGGCTCATCGGCATGCTGGACGTCGTCCTGGCGCCGATCTGGGTCTGGCTGCTGTTCGACGAGCGCCCCGACACCGCGGCGCTGATCGGCGGCGCGCTCGTGCTCGCCGCGGTGCTCTGGTATCTCGCGGCGCAGCTGACGCGGCGCGCCGCGGCGGCCACCTAGCTACCGCTGGTCGAGCTTGAACTCGATGCGGCGGTTCTTGGTGTAGGCTTCGTCGGTATCCGCGTCGTCGAGCGGGCTGAACTCGGCGAAGCCGGCGGCGGCCAGGCGCTCGGCGGGGATGCCGCGGCTCATCAGATACTTCACGACCGCGATCGCGCGCGCGGTCGAGAGCTCCCAGTTCGAGGGGAATTGCGGCGTCGAGATCGGGCGCTTGTCGGTGAAGCCGTCCACGCGCAGCACCCAGTTGATGTCGTCCGGGATCTCCTTGGAGATCAGGATCAGCGTGGTCGCCAGCGTGTCGAGCTGCTGCTGGCCGTCGGCGCCGATATCGGCGGAGCCGCTCTCGAACAGGATCTCCGACTGGAACACGAAGCGGTCGCCGACGATGCGGATGTCCTGCCGGTCGCCCAGCGCCTCTCTCAAGCGCCCGAAGAACTCGGAGCGGTAGCGCGCCAGCTCCTCGACCTTGGAGGCGAGCGCGGCGTTGAGCTTGCTGCCGAGATCGGAAATCTGCACCTGCTGCTGCTCGTCCTTCTTTTGGGAGGCATCGAGCTCGGCCGAGAGCTGGGAGAGCTGGTCGCGCATCGCCAGGATCTGCGCGTTGAGCAGGGCCACCTCGGCTTCCGACTGGCTGGTTATCTTCCTGGCGTTCTCGTCCGCGGTGAGCAGCTTCTGCTGCAGGTCGTCGCGCAGGCTCTCGAGTGCGGCGATGTCGGTGATCATCGCGGTGATCTTCTCCTTGTCGGCGTCGATCGCCTTGTAGGCGTCCTCGAGCTTCTTCTCCTGGTCCTGGCTCAATTGCTGGGCGTTGGCAATCTGCACCTGGAGATCGGCCAGCTGCTTCTGCTGCGCCTTGTCGGCGTCGGCGTTGGCGGCGAGCTGTTGCTGGGCCGCGTTGAGCTGGCCCTTCAAGGCGTCGCGCTCGCCGATGATGACCGTGATCTTGCTCTGCAGCGCGTCGCGCTCGGCGGTGGACTTGGTGAGAGCCGAGGAGAGCTGCGAGAGCTGCACTTTCAGCTGCTGCGAGTTGCCGCGCTCCATCGACAACATCTCGCCCAATTCGGAGATCTGCTTGGAGAGCTTGGCGAGCGTCTCGTCCTTACCGGTCAGCGCCTGGCTGAGATAGAGCTGCGCCACGACGAAGATCATCAGCACGAAGACGATGACCATGAGCAGGGTCGACAGCACGTCGACGTAGCCCGGCCAGGCTTCGAGATTGCGTCCGCGGCGGCGTGAAGCGACGGCCATGGCGTCCTCCTCGCTCTAACTCTGACGTTCCAGGCCCGCTGCCACCGCGATGGTCCGGGTCAGCACCTTGATCTCGGAGCGCAGGTCCTGCACCGCGATGGTGCGACCCTGGGCGAGATCGTCGGCTAGGCGGCTCAGCAGGCCGTCGATGTTGCGCAGGTGATTGCGGCTGTTGGCGTCGAGGCCGAAGCCGCCGCCGGCGGCCAGCTCGCCGAGGCGTTGCAGGAACATCCGGGTCTCGCCCTGGGAATCGGCGAGCCGCTGCATCAGCTGCTGCTCGGAGCGGAGCTGGTCGGTCAAGGCCAGCATCTGGTCGGCCAGCATCTTGAAGTTGGCGTTGGACTGGTGCCGGTTCTCCTCGGCGCGCGCGATGGTGCGCTGCAGCTCGCCCAGGCTCTCCGCGGTCTGCTCCAGGAGGGCCTGGATATAGGCCGGCACCGGCTGGTCGCCCTCGACGATCGAGCCGCCGCTGGAGATCCGGGTCTGGCCGGAGAGCCAATCCTCGAGCTCGTTGAAGAACCGGTTCTGGGCCTGGCCGGCGCGGAGGTCGAGATAGCCCAGCAGCAGCGAACCCGAGAGGCCGAACAGGGAGGCGGAGAAGGCGATGCCCATGCCCGAGAGCGGGCCTTCGAGACTCTGCTTCAGGCTCTCGAACATGCTGGCCGGGTCGCCGCCGCTCGCCACCTTCATGTCGCGGATCGCCCTGGCGACCGAATCGATGGTGCCGAGCAGACCCCAGAAAGTGCCGAGCAGGCCGAGGAAGATGAGGAGGGCGGTCAAGTAACGCGAGAGCTCGCGGCCCTCGTCGAGCCGCGCCTGGATGCCGTCCAAGAGCGTGCGCATCGCCGAGGCCGAAAGGCTCAGCTTGCCGCCCGTCTTGTCCTTCAACATCGCGGCCATGGGTGCCAGCAGCCGGGGCTGAGCGGCGCTGGCGCGATGCCCGCCGGTGCGGAAGTTCTCGACCCAGGAGATGTCGGCATTGAGCCGGATCACCTGCCAGAACAGATAGATGGCGCCGACCGCGAGCACGCCAAGGATGAAGGAGTTGAGGAACGGGTTGTGCAGGAAGGCGGCGACGATCGGATCCCACAGCCAGCCGGCAATGAATGCGGCTGCGATCAGGCCGACGATCATCCACAGCAGCTGGCTTGTCGGTCGGCTCATGCGCTCGGTCTAGGTCTGGAGCTGTTCAGCGGGGCCAAATCGCGAGGGTTCCGGAATCGCGTCACGCCGGATCAGGAGGTCGGGATGACATCGACGCGGTCGGCCGGCCCGCCCTCGGCCTTGGTGCCGAGCGCCCGCACATCGATCCGGGTCGAGCGGACGCCCGCCTTGATCAGGTAGGAGCGGATGGCTAGGCCGCGCGCCAGCGACTTCCGTCGCGCCTTGCTCTCGGTGTCCTCGGTGCCGGCGGCATAGGCCATGACCTGCACGCGCATGTTCTCGTCCGCCTGCATCTGCTGCGCGACCTTGTCGAGTTCCGCCGTTGCATTGGCCGGCACATCGTCGGACTCGCCGGTATAAAGAACGCGGAAAGCGCCGGCCGGAAGCGCTGCGCCGCCGCCGTTCCCTGTGGCCGCGGGCGCTGCCGCACCGCCGGCAGGCGCCGGCGGTGTCGTGGCGGCCTGCTGCTCGGTGCCGGTCTGGTTCGTATCGGGCGACGGCGTCGTCGGGGCTTGGCCCGAATTGTCGGTCGAGGGCGCGGCCGGTGCGGTCGCGGTCTCGTTGGTCGTTCCTGCTTCCGGCTGACTCGTTGCCGGCTGATTCTCGGTCGAGGCCGGCTGGCTCTCGGTCGAGGACGATTGACTCTCGGTCCCGGGCGCCGGGCTCGTCGCGGGTTGGGTCGCTTGTTCGGTCGTCGAAGGCGTCGTCGCCGGCGGCGTGGTGGTCGGCGCCTCGGCGGTCTGCTGCTGTTGCACCGGCGAGGGCACGCTGGTCGGCATCTGATCGGGCTGGGCCGGCGGCGTGGCACTGCCGGTGCTTTCAGTGCCCGCCTCCGAACCGCCGTTCATCGCGGGAGGCATGCTCGCCGCATTCTGCGTGGGCGTGGTCGTCGGCAGCGTGGCGTTGGAAGCGGCGCTCGATTCGCTCTGGGTCGGCGTGGTGGCCGGCAGAGGGCCCGTCGGAGCCGGGGTCGGACTCTCGGTCGAAGGTGGCATGGCGGCCATAGCAGGCTCCGCCTCGCTGGGCGGATGCAGCACGACGCGCTGGCCGGCACTCGACATCATGGTCGAGCCCATGTCGCTCGAACCCACGGCTTGGGCATAGGTCAGGAAACCGGGCGGCACGGCCGGTGCCTGGGAGACCTGCGCGGCCCCGAACGGATTGCTGAAGGTCGGCTGCGGCGCCGATGCGATCACGCCGAGCGGCGCGCTGCCGCAGCTGCAAGTGCCGACCGGCAGGCCCGCGCCCGCGACACCCGGCCGCGCACCGGCCGGTCCGGCGACGCCGAGCACGCCATAGTCGACCGAGACCGAGCCGCTGCTGGCATCGCTGAGATAGCTCTGCGCCGCCGCGGGAAGAGTGGCACCGGCGCCCAGCAGGGCGGCGACGGCGAAACCGACAGCGCAGCGACCCGCGCGAAACGTCATCATGGCCTGCCAGAGCGAATCTGTCATGAATCCCCGAGGACTATAACGCATCCCCTTGAAAAGCCACAACGACGATCGGGCCAGCCCAAGTTGCGGTGGCGGCTTGGGTTTTCCCGCCCAAGGCCGTCTCGATCGCGGTGTGGCGCTCACGGTGTTCCGAGCAGCGCCTGGAGCGGCGCATGCAACGATCCGTTGGTGGCGAGGACCGAGCCGGTCTGCAGCATCGTCTGCCCGCCCTTGAGGTCGCTGATATAGCCGCCGGCTTCCTTCACCAGCAGAATCCCGGCGGCGATATCCCAGGTCGAGAGTCCCTCCTCCCAGAATCCCTCGTAGCGGCCGGCGGCGACATAAGCGAGGTCGAGTGCCGCGGCGCCGAGCCGGCGCACGCCGGCGGTCTCGCGCATCGCGGCGTCGAGCTGGCGCAGGAAGCGGGGATGGTCGCCATGGCCGATGAAGGGGATGCCGGTCGCCAGCAGCGAGTCCGGCAGGTGCTTGCGGCCCGAGACCCGCATGCGGCGGTCGTTGCAGAAGGCGCCGCCGCCTTTCTCGGCCCAGAACAGCTCGTCCTTGGCGGGATCGTAGACCAGGCCGGCGACGATCTCGCCCTTGTGCTCCAACGCGATCGAGATCGCGAAATGCGGCAAGCCGTGCAGGAAGTTGGTGGTGCCGTCCAGCGGATCGACGATCCAACGATGATCGGGATCGCTGCCCGCCGCCGCGCCGCTCTCCTCCATCAGGAAGCCGAAGGCCGGCCGCGCCTTGCCGAGCTCCTCGCGCAAGGTGCGCTCCGACTTCAAATCGGCATTGGAGACGAAGTCGCCGGGCCCTTTCAGTGAGACCTGCAGCTGGCCGATCTCGCCGAAATCGCGCTTCAGGGAACGCGCCGCCTTGTCGGCGGCCTTGGCCATCACGTTGATGATGGCGGAGCGGGTCGCCATGATGCTTGATCAGTCTGCTGTTCGGGTTTGGCGCGTTCAGTCCTTGGCGCGCTCGACGTAGCTCGAATCCGAGGTGTTCACGACGATCCGCGTGCCGGTGCCGATATGCGGCGGCACCATGACACGGACGCCGTTCTCCAGCTTCGCCGGCTTATAGGAGGAGGAGGCGGTCTGGCCTTTGACCACCGCATCGGCTTCGACGATCTCCATCACCACGGTCTCCGGCAGGCTGACCGAGATGGGCGAGCCTTCGTAGCTCTCCAGCGTCACCACCATGCCTTCCTGGAGGAAGACCGCCGGCTCGCCGATCAGATCGACGTTGAGGGTGATCTGCTCGAAGGTCTCCTGGTCCATGAAGGTGTAGTCGTCGCCGTCCGAGAACAGGAACTGGTACTCGTGCTCGTCGAGGCGCACCCGCTCGACCGTCTCCGAGGAGCGGAAGCGCTCGTTCAGCTTGGTGCCGTCGCGAATGTCCTTCAGTTCGACCTGGAGATAGGCGCCGCCCTTGCCGGGCTGGGTGTGCATGGTCTTGACCGCGCGCCACAGCCGGCCCTGATGCTCGATGATGTTGCCGATCTTGATGGCGTTGCCGTTGATCTTCATCGCAGAAATCCGCTCACGAGATTGATCTTTTTGGGAAAATCGGCGCGGAAACTACCAGGAACGTCTGGCGAGGTAAACCGGGCCGTGCGCCTGCTCCGGGCGCGGGCCTACCCTGCAGATTCACCGCGGGATTCCGGCACCGATTCCTGGTTGGTTGGCAAAGGGTTAGTGTGATACTCGAAGCCTCAGCCCAGCGACCCTCGGAGTACCCCGACGATGGCCAACTATCGCTCCCGCACCTCCACCCATGGCCGCAACATGGCCGGTGCCCGCGGCCTCTGGCGGGCGACCGGCATGAAGGACGGCGATTTCGGCAAGCCGATCATCGCCATCGCCAATTCCTTCACCCAGTTCGTGCCCGGCCATGTGCATCTCAAAGACCTGGGTCAGCTGGTCGCGCGCGAGATCGAGGCGAACGGCGGCGTGGCCAAGGAGTTCAACACCATCGCGGTCGATGACGGCATCGCCATGGGCCATGACGGCATGCTCTACAGCCTGCCTTCGCGCGAGATCATCGCCGACGCGGTCGAGTACATGGCGAATGCGCATTGCGCCGACGCGCTCGTCTGCATCTCCAACTGCGATAAGATCACGCCCGGCATGCTGATGGCCGCACTCCGCTTGAACATCCCGACCGTGTTCGTCTCGGGCGGGCCGATGGAGGCGGGCAAGCTCGTCATGAAGGATGGCAAGCTGCAAGCGATCGATCTGATCGACGCCATGGTGGCGGCGGCCGACGACAAGAAGAGCGACGCCGAGGTCGCCGTGCTCGAGCGCAGCGCCTGCCCGACCTGCGGCTCCTGTTCCGGCATGTTCACCGCGAACTCGATGAACTGCCTGACCGAGGCTCTGGGACTGGCGCTGCCGGGCAACGGCACGACGCTCGCGACCCATGCCGACCGCAAGCACCTCTTCCTCGAAGCGGCGCGCACGGTGATGAAGCTCACCAAGCGTTTCTACGAGGGCAACGACGAGACCGCGCTGCCGCGCGCGATCGCCTCGTTCGCCGCTTTCGAGAACGCGATGACTCTCGACATCGCCATGGGCGGCTCGACCAACACGGTGCTGCATCTCCTCGCCGCGGCCTATGAAGGCGAGGTCAACTTCACCATGAAGGACATCGACCGCCTGTCGCGCCGCGTGCCGAACGTCTGCAAGGTGGCGCCCGCGGTCAGCCACGTCCATATCGAGGACGTGCATCGCGCCGGTGGCATCATGTCGATCCTCGGCGAGCTCGATCGCGGAGGTTTGATCCATCGCGACGTCGCGACCGTGCATTCCGCCACCATGGGCGACGCCATCGACGCCTGGGACGTAACCCGTGCCAACGATCCCAAGGTGCATCATTTCTTCAAGGCCGCACCCGGCGGCGTGCCGACGCAGGTGGCGTTCAGCCAGGACCAGCGGTTCGACAGCCTCGACCTCGATCGCGCCAAGGGCGTCATCCGCAACATCGAACACGCCTTCAGCAAGGACGGCGGCCTCGCCGTGCTCTACGGCAACATCGCCCTCGAGGGCTGCATCGTGAAGACCGCGGGCGTCGATCAATCCATCCTGAAATTCTCCGGCCCGGCGCGGATCTTCGAGAGCCAGGACGGCGCGGTCGAAGCCATCCTGTTGAACCAGATCAAAGCGGGCGACGTGGTGGTGATCCGCTACGAGGGACCGAAGGGCGGGCCGGGCATGCAGGAGATGCTCTATCCCACGAGCTATCTGAAGTCGAAGGGTCTCGGCAAGCAATGCGCGCTGGTGACCGACGGCCGCTTCTCCGGCGGCACCTCCGGCCTCTCGATCGGCCATGTCTCGCCGGAAGCGGCGGAAGGCGGTGCCATCG
>Ga0335070_10009123_pt1 | contig 11650 bp, 13 predicted proteins | sample Lox_Sample_13_FD_206722 | JGI IMG/M metagenome (GOLD analysis project Ga0335070, IMG submission 206722) | Soil microbial communities from Loxahatchee National Wildlife Refuge, Florida, United States - Lox_Sample_1.3 | ecosystem: Environmental > Terrestrial > Soil > Wetlands | place: USA...
GGGAAGATGAAGATGACCGGGCGACCGTTGTAGCGCAGGTAAGCGTTGCGCGAGGCGACGGCGTTCGGTCCGATGTACTTGTCGTAGGCGTACTGAAGATCGACGACGACCGCGTCGGTCGAGGAATTCGGGTCGGAAGTATCCTCGTCGTACATGATCGCCGTCTGAAAGTCGTTCTCTGCCGCAGCTTTTTGCAGCAGAGCATAGCTTTGATCTTCGTACGGATGACGCGGCCCATACCAGTTCACGATGAACGCCGCGATGCCGAGGCTTTTAGCCTTCTGCACCTGTTGCTCGAGGATCTTGGGATCCTGCGACGAATAGCCGACGTTGATATGGTTGGTCCGCCCGAACCATGGCTGATAAGCGGCAAGCACCTTGGGCGAGCCTTCTGGCGCCTGCAGTTGTGCCGCGTTGAGGCTCTGGCGATAGTCCGTGGTCTTGTGACAGGCCGTAACCAGGCCCAGCAAACACACGAGAATTGGCAGATGAATTCCGAATTTCACGCGTGTTATTGGATGAAGAATGGAGCAGAGGTGTTGGTTCAGAGCTTCTGGCGCCGGAATCCACTACGGAGACGCTTCGCCGCATCCTATGGGCGAGAATGAAGAGAGTCTGAAGGGTGAGGCTTAGCTGAGCATGCTGGGAGCGACGGTTCAGGGAAATCAGACTGAGTTCCGGGTTTGGGGGCCAAAAGCGCAGCGGGCGACTGTACGCCTGCTGCGGCGCGACGGCAGCAAACAAGATCTCGCGATGGAACGCGCTGATGGCGGCGAGTTCCGCCAGACGGCAAAGGCAAGCGCTGGAGATAAGTATTTCTACCTGCTCGATGACGGTCCGCAAGAAATTCCCGATCCGGTGTCGCGGTTGCTGCCAAATGGTGTGCACGGCGCAACTGAGATCGTCGATCCGGCCCGGTTTCAATGGAGCGACGAGAACTGGCGAGGAATCTCCTACCGCGACTACGTGATCTACGAGTTGCACATTGGAACGTTTACGCCGGAAGGCACGTTCCATGCGGCGATTGAGAAGCTCGATTACCTGAAGCAGCTTGGCGTTACGGCTATCGAGATCATGCCCGTCGCGGCGTTTCCTGGAAAGCGCAACTGGGGATACGACGGTGTGTCGATGTACGCGGTACAGGAAAGCTACGGGGGACCGGAGGGGATGAAGCAATTCGTCGATGCGGCGCACGCACGAGGGCTCGCGGTGGTGCTGGACGTTGTGTACAACCACCTGGGCAATGAAGGTAATTATCTCGCAAAGTTCGGCCCGTATTTCACGCACAAGCACACGACGCCTTGGGGTGATGCTATTAACTTCGACGATGCGGATTGCCGGCATGTCCGCGATTACGTGATCGAGAACGCGTTGTACTGGGCCCGTGAATACCACATAGACGGGTTGCGAATGGATGCGGTACACGCGATCAAAGATGATTCTCCGACCCATGTGATCGCCGAATTGCGGGACCGGGTGCAGCAATTTGCCGGCGACGTCGGGCGCGAGATCACGCTGGTTGCCGAATCCGACGAAAACTCGCCGCGCTATGTTCGCCCACGCGATCGAGCCGGCTACGGTTTGAATGGCGTTTGGAGCGACGACTTCCATCATGCCGCACACGCGTTGTTCACCGGCGAACGCGAAGGCTACTACCAGGATTTCGGCAGCCCCGAACAACTGGTGAGGGCCATCAATGAGGGGTTCGCGTTCCAGGGAGAGATGTTCAACTTCTGGAAGCGGCCGCGCGGGGAAAAAGCCGGCGACGTGCCGCTCGTGACCCACGTCATCTGCATACAGAATCACGACCAGGTGGGCAACCGCGCGTTGGGCGAACGGCTGACAGCGTTGGTGCCCCGAGGCGTGCGCAAGTTGCTGGCCACGCTCTTGTTATTGGCCCCCGAGACGCCCCTGCTTTGGATGGGACAAGAGTACGACGAGGAACACCCATTTCAGTTCTTCACCGATTACGGAGATCCCGTGCTGCAGAAGGCTGTGAGCGAAGGACGCCGAAATGAATTCAAGCACTTCAAGAGCTTTGGGGCGGATTTCCCAGACCCGCAGGATCCCGCTACCTTTGAGCGATCGAGGCTCAATTGGCAGCACACGCCGGAGCAGCAGGACATACTGAACTGGTATCGGAAACTGCTGTGCCTGCGGCGGAACTCGTATTCGGAAGTGGAAAGAAGAACGGCGCGAGCCAGAGTTACCGGGGAGCAGTCAATCGAAGTTCAGATTCCCGCGGAGTCGCCACAGATCGTGGTACGGGCACGTTGGGGCGGCGATTACAGGCGAAGTTCCGACGGGAATGTGCTGATCTCTTCGGATGAAGATGGGGTGCTGATCGAGATCGTCGCTAAAGCGCAGCATGCCGACAGATTCAAGCGACTTTGCTAGAGACTGACTTGCGTACGAGTTGTGCGGAATGATGGCGGCGATCGATACGAACATAATAGTGCGAGCAGCAGCTGTCGCAAAGCCAGATCACCTTCTGCTTCACATGCAGGGAGAGTCCCCAGGCTTGTGGGTCAGTGATCGGAAACACGAAAAGCTCGCCGCTGCCGAGCCGCACGAACTTCTCTCGACAAGTCGGGTTGGCACAAGTCGATACGTCTGCCTTGACGTTCATCCGCAGTCTCCTACCTTACGGTTTCACTCAGTAAGATGCGAGAAGGCAACCGTTGGTAACGATGCAGAGCTCGATTTGCGATTACCCTTTGGCAATTAACGCTGGAGCTAATTACGGTCAGAACACGGAGCTGGGCTCCGCCCGAAGCAGAAGGGAGCCCGGTCCTACTCGCTCAAGTACGGGCTAAGGCGTTGGGTAGAGCTTTTTGTAAACGCTGGCGTTGCGCAGAATGGCCTGCACGTACTCGCGCGTTTCGGTGAACGGTATCGACTCGACGAACTCCTGCGGGTCACGGAAATTGCCTTCCGTCAGCCAGGCCTGGACACGATCGGATCCGGCATTGTAGGCGGCCAGGGCGTACTCGGGCGTCCCATTGAACTGATCGAGCAGTTCCTTGAAATATCGTGTTCCGATCTGCATGTTGGTTCCGGGCAAGAGCAGTTGCTCGGAACTAAAATGACGAAGCTTCTCTTCGCGCGCAAGCTTCTTGCCCGTTACCGGCAGCACCTGCATCAGCCCCAAAGCGTTGGCGTGCGAAATCGCGGTGGGATTAAATTCGGATTCCTGCCGGATCAGCGAAGCCACGAGATACGGATCGAGGTTGTTGGCGACACTATAGCGTTTGAGGTCGGTCCAGAACGGACGCGGGAACAATGTCTCCCAGTAAAAGCGCGGCAGCGCACTATAGTCGAGCGAGAAATAGCTGGGGACGGTGCGCTTCATGTAGTTGAGTGCGCGGTTGTAGCCGCCGGATTCCTGGTACAGACGGGCGATTTCACCGGCGGTCCAGTCGGGTCCGTCCCGGGGCGTGGCCTTCTGCAGCTCCTTGATGGCGAAGTCGTAGAGCGCGCAGTTCTCGAGCAGGTGGGCCTTATCGGCATGCAAGTCGTCGTCCGGGACAGTGCCGAATTGCGTCTTCGGAACGGTTACCGGAGGAACGTGGTCGAGTAAAGCGACTGTGGCAACACTCCCCTGTCCCAGCAACGCCATGCGCTCACGCGCGCGATCGGCGTAGTAGTAGTTTGGGAAGCGATCAATGAGCTTGCGATAGTAGGCGCGTGCTAGCGGAATATCGTGAGCGTCTTCGCCGATGCGTCCGCGCCAGTACAGGGCGGCGGGAATTTCGGCCGAATCGGGATACTTAGAGATCTGATCCTCGAAGCCTTGCCGGGCGGTGTCGATGCGCCCCTGGCGGAGGCTCAGCCATGTGGCCTTCCAGTGCGCGTAATGGGCGAGCTTCCCGTCGGGGAACCGCTGCTCGAGTTCGCGATAGTAATCGATGGCATGGTCGTAGTCTTTCTTCAGCAGGTACATGTTGCCGGCCGAGAGCAACGACTGTTCGAAAAATGGGCTTGCCGGTGCGGACTGCCGCATTTGGGCCATCAGGTCGTTCAGCCGGTTTTCGTCATGCTCGTCGCGCGCGATATCGGCCAGGAAGTACAGGCGTTGCGCGTTGGCATCACCAGTCACTTGCAAACTCTCGAGTGTCTGCCGTGCCGCGCGATTGTCTCCCGCATGATATTGCGCGATGGCCATGGAAACCTGGATGGCGTCGCGCTGTTCGGGGCTGGGAGCGAGGCTCAAGATGCTGGAGTATTCGCGCGTGGCATCACGGTAGCGCTTCCCTTGTGCGAGCAGATCGGCGCGGGTTTTCCGCTCGGGGAACGAAGCGTCCAAAGCGCCGAGTCCGCTGAGCGTGACGCCGGCGGCGTCGGCCTGTTCGGATAGAGGCATGGTGTAGTACAGGTGGCGGAGAGTCTCAACACCGCTTTGTGTATCCCCCGTCTTGAGATACGCCCGGCCGAGCGCGAGTTCGATATCAGCTCGCTGGGGAGCGCGATATTTAAGGGCCGTCAGGATAGCGCTCTGCGGTTGGTTGGCAGCAAGCAGGGCATTGATGTTGAGGGCTGCCGCGTCGCGAGCGAAGATCGAATCGGAATACTTCTGTTCGAAATCGTGCAGGGTGGCAGCAACGGCCTCGTTGTCCGACTGGCCGCTCTGAGCGAGTGCCGTGAAATAAGTTACGTAATCGCCGAGCTCGCCAGATTTGGGCTGCGCTTTCTTCAGGTACGTCAATGCCTGCGGATACTCATGGTCGAGGATGTGAGCGTACCCGAGGACGAGATTGGCCATCGCCCCCTCGTCGGTTGCGGCGTGTCGGGTCGCGTACGACTGCACGCCGGCATAGGCGGGCGCGGTGCGCATATCGAGAAGCTGCTTGGCCATCGGCTTAAGCGTGCTCGAGGCCACAAAGGCTCGATTCATTCGCTGCATGCGGCGAATGGCTTCCGGGCTGAGCGCAGTCTTCTTCTTCGACTTGGCAGCAGATTTCTTATGCGGGGATGACTTGGAAGTTTTACTCGCCGTATGTTGAACGCCGGACGCGGTCGAAGAAGATGACGACGATTGCGAAAACGCAGAACCGCAGAAGAATAGCAACCACAAGAGCAGCAGTACCGACGGGAAACTCACGACTTAATCTTAACGCCGATCACCTGCGGAAGTTGTTGCCCAAAAGTGCCGAGTCGTTGTCAGCCAAGATACGCACCAGTTCCTGATTGAAATAATCGCCTTCTTTGGCGGCAGAATTCCCGTACCGCTTCTCGTAGCTGGCGCGACTCTTTTCGATGTCTTCTTTCAGGCGATCGTAAAGATCGCGATTCTGGCGCCCTTCGGTGACCTTGGACTGGTTGTAGAGCTTGATTTCATCCACGAGGAGCTTGGCGAAACGACGCGCCTTTTTGTGGATTTCAGCCTCTTCTCCCGTTGGCGCTGGTGGAGGCACCGGAACTTCGACGGGTTTCGCTTCTTCGATCGGAACGGGCTCCGGCTGGTGAGGCTGAGGCTCTGCAACCCGGGCGGGTGCGGCAACAGACGCCGCGGCGGCAGCTGCCATGGCTTGTTCGGCTGGGTGAGCTACCGGAGCGGAAGCTGAAATTGGGGAAACACCGCCTGCTTTTCTGGTGGCAAAGACTTCAAGCCACAGGCCGGTGGTGCGAACCAGCGATTGCAGGGCTGCAGGATCCAGTTGATGCTCGCCGAGACCTCCATCGCCATAAAGCAGCGCAACAGCCTTGTCGCGAACCATCAGCGGCAGCATCACGCTGTCCTGGTTGGACACTCCGTGTTTCTCGGCAAAATCGACTGCGAACTCAGAAGCGGTTCCGGAGACCATGGTCCTTGCTTCGATGGCTTTGCCGGCGAGCCCTTCTCTCAGTTCCAGCGGACTGCTACGGACTGACTCATTGTCGTCGAAACCGCGTGCGCGCCAGCCCACCGCGCTTGCGCCACGAACCACGAAAAGGGCGGTGCGGGCGGCAAACTTGGAGGCGCCTTCGATCATGGCGTCGAGGATCTCGACTTGAGTGGTACCGGATTGGATCGCAGCAAACGCCGTGTTGAGCTTGCTGGTGTCGTCGGCGGGCGCAGGAGCCGGCTGCGCCGCAGCGGCGAGTTCGGGTGCAAGAGCCTGCAGCACCTTATGGATCAGTTGCTCTCGAAGACCCGGGAGCAGGCTGCTCAGGACATCGTCGACGGACTGCGCGACAAGATTCTCTAGATTTTTCGGATCGGCCATGCCAGGTTCTAGCGCGTGATTATAGTGGATTTATCGCCGCTTAGCCCCCCGGTTTCCCACTTAAGTAACGACAAATAGTCAGAGTTGAAACCGATCGGGTAGGATTTTCGTACTCCTACAGAAGCGCATTCCGGCGCGGAGGCCGGGTGTTGGTTACAATGGTCGTTAGACGGAAGTTTTCTGCAACTTCCTGAATCGGGAGCGTAATGCCTACCATCAAACAGGTGAACGAGCCTGAACCAGCCACCGAAGAGCTGACGTTAGTAACGGCAGCGAAAGCCGGTGATATGGGGGCGTTCGAGGAGTTGGTCAAGCGCTACGACCGGAACGTGTTCCGGATAGCGCAGCACATCACGCAGAACCGCGAAGACGCGGAAGATGTCGTGCAGGACGCATTTTTGAAGGCGTATCAAAACCTGCCGAACTTCCAGATGCAGTCGAAGTTTTACACCTGGCTGGTGCGGATCGCGGTGAACGAAGCGCTGATGAAGCTGCGTAAACGGCGCCCCGAACGCTTTGTTTCGCTGGACGAGGATGTTAAGACGGAAGAAGATTCCATGCCGCGCGAAATCGCGGATTGGAACCCGAACCCGGAACAGCAATATGATCAGGCTGAGTTAAAGGATATCTTGGGCAAAACGATCAACGGGTTGCCCCCCAGTTTTCGGACGGTGTTTGTGCTACGCGACGTGGAAGGTTTATCGACGGAAGAAACAGCCGAGGCGCTGGACCTGAGTATACCCGCCGTTAAGTCCCGCTTGCTGCGTGCGCGGTTACAATTACGCGAACGGCTGAACAAATACTTTAAATCTCGTAGAAGCGGAGACGGAAATAAGTGACCTGCCGTGATTTTCTGAAGGAGCTAACAGATTATCTCGACGACGCCATCGATACAAAAACGAAGGCGGAGTTGGAGGATCACCTCCAGTGGTGCCACAACTGCTACGTCATCTGCAACACCACCAAGAAAACTATCGAGATCTATCGCGAATCCCGCCTTTACGAACTTCCCGAAGATTTACGAGGCCGACTGCGTTCGGCAATCATGTCGAAATGCGGCAAGAAGGAACCCACCGCTTAGAGTAAGTACCTCGTTATTACCTCATCTTCGCATTTTGATACACCTTGGTTGTTGTGTCTTCAACAACTTCCAGCCTTTTTTCGGGTTACGAAACCCAAGGCCAAGCTGCTGAATCTAAGTAGTTGAAGCGAGAACCTGCGCTTCATGGCCGACCGAGGTTTTCCTGGTTCAGCAAAGGGGTAGAGCTCATGTTCGCCAAAGTGGTAGACATGTTTTTCGGTTGTTGGCATAGACGGTACAGTTTCCCCATCAGCGCGCGCGCAGGACAGCGCCGTGCGTCGGCTGCAATTCCGACCGGAACCTACGTGGTCTGTCTGGACTGCGGCAAAGAGTTCCCTTACGACTGGAAAGCCATGAAAATCGTATCGCCGTCGCACAAGCCCGCAACCGCGCTCGCCGAAGTCGAGACGCGAGCGGCCTAGCGAGGTTGTGTGGCAGGGCGAACCTGCCCTGCCAACTGACCGTTCCTGCGAAGTTTTGGCTTTCACGCTGTGTCGAAGGCAAATCTGTGCTTTGCGACATCAATTCGGTCAGCGGCTTTTAACCGGTGCTAGCTATAATGGGCCTTCCCCAAGAGGCTCGCGTGGCGGACTTGGATCGTAGTCTTCGCGACATTGCGTTACTGCATGAGTCTTCGCAGATGATTTTGTCTGGTGGGGACCTGGACTCGGTCTTACACCAGATTCTGCTGATCGTCCGCAATTACTTCGCTACCACAAGTTGCGCCGTTTTCCTGGTGGATGAGAGTGGCACCGAACTGCACTGTAAGGCTCGCAACGGATACGAGGAGTCGCGCGGCAAATATCGAGTCGGAATCGACGGGATTATCGGCTGGGCAGCCAAGGCGAAACAACTGGTGTCGGTGCCGGATGTCCGTCAAGAAGCACGTTACCTGATGGGCGATCCAGCGGTACAGAGTGAATTGGCGGTTCCGCTGCTGGTGCGCGGCGAACTTCTCGGCGTGCTCGACGTCGAGAGCGATAAGCTCGGCTTCTTTGCTCCGGATATGGTGCAGCTGTTGTCGGTTTTTGCCGGCCAGGCGGCCATCGCGATTGACAATACGCGACTGTACGAAAATGAGCGCCGGCGCATGCGCCAGATCGAGCTGATCAATCTCATCGCGCGCTCGGCTTCTTCTACATCGCGCACACGAGAGCTGCTGGTTACGCTGTGTGAGCTGATCTCCGATACGTTCGAGAATGCTGATACCGCCATTTTGCTCGCGGAGCCGGACGGAAGCCTCTCGATGCAGGCGCGCGTCGGCAATCGAAAGCCGGAAAAGCAGGTCATTCCAGCAGGCTTGAATTGGAGTTCATTGCAGGAGTCTGCCCCTCGCATCCACAATGCGACGCCTGGCAGCGCAGGTTATTGGCCGGGGGTGTTTGGCACGAACACTCGCGAGATTACCGTTCCCCTGATCACTTGCGGGCAGATGCTCGGTGTAATTGTCATCGCGCCGCTGGCGGATGTCGAAATCTCAGACGAGGATCTCTACATCGCGCGGGCGAGTTCGGATGTGTGCGCAACTGCGATTCGCAACGTTCAGCTGACCGAGGAACTGAACCGCGTTGCCAATAATGACAGGCTCACCGGCCTACGCAATCAGCGCTACTTCCATTCGGCCGTAGAGTTTGAATTGAATCGCGCCCGGCGCTACGGAAAACCACTGGTACTGGCTCTGCTGCAATTGCGGAACTTCACGCGGATCTCGGAAGCGTCGGGGTTCAACGTGGCTGACGACTATCTGCGTAACCTGGCCCGCAATTTGCAAACGCAGGTACGTTCCAACGATGTCGTGTGCCGGTTCTCCACCGATCGCTTCACGTTTATCTTCCCGGAAACGGACGGAAACCAATTCCGTGCCATCGAGCGCAAGCTCAAGAGCGCGGTTGAGGCGGTCTCCTACGGCCAGACGGATGGGAACAAGTCGCTCGAAGCGTTCATCTGGTCCGCGATTTTCCCCAGCGAAGGCACATCGGCGGCTGAGTTGCTGCGCTTGCTGATGACACGTTCACAGGCGAGCGAACGAAAGGTTGCCGTCGCTTCCTGGTGACAGCCAACGGCTGGAAGCAAATCTCACTCCTAGGAAATGGGCCTACGATGACCAATCCCAACAAATACTCCTGGCTTCGCAAGCAAGGCTTCTTGCTCATCCTGCTTCTTGCCTATGTTTTCACGACCACGCTAGTCATCGAACAGGAACGCACGATCGAATCGCAAAGGGCACTTATTCGCGACTTGTTCCGCGACAGCCTCGAGCTGACGCAGATGAAGATGAAACAGGCGGCCACAAAGCACCAATAGCGCAGTTCCCGATGCCGAGACTTGGAGATCAGATCTCTACAAAAAAATGTCTGCGGCTTTAGTCTGAACTACATGTTGCGATCGAGTTCGAGGACGATCACCTCCGCCATGTCGACCATCGACTTGTCCGTTTCCAACATGATGCGGACGATGTGGCCGTCACTCAGGTTCTCGAACTCGTGGACGTCGCGCCACCATTCCGCGTCGCGGCGGGTGGCAAATTGCGCCGCTGCGTCGCAGCGGAAGCACTCGACGTGCCAGGGGTGACTGATCGGCCGGCGTAGAGGTACTCCAGGCACACGTATTAGTGCGTTTCCAGAATCATGGAGAAACTCCCCATTGGCAGTGAAAGCAATGCGGCGCTGCACGAGATACGGGAATTGTTCGCGACGCGCTTCGTCGAGAGCGTCGGTCAAGGTCAGGTTATCGGAGAGATGCCAGATATCCGCATCGTAAGGGGCAACGGTGAGAGACCAACGAATGATTTGTTGCACAGCACTCCGCCAACTTCAGAATTGGTTTCGTACTAGCGTGCAAGCCGATTGTGAGCGTGGGCCGTCCTGGCGTCAATTGCTTTTGAAATACTCCGGTCGAAGTACCTGCCACGAAATTTCCCGACGCGAAAAGCAACGCTACTGCGCCGACAATCCATTCGAGCGATGCGTCTGATAATCGATCCGTCCTGACATAGCATCCACAGTAGCATCTTTGAGCGCTATATTGATGCGCTCGACAGCGTCGTTCGAGGCTTTGATTGCCTCTTCGTTCCCAGTCCTCTGCACCGCGAGGCAGAGAGGAAATACCGCGTTGCGGACGTGATGGTTCAGTTCAGCCACAATGGCGGCCCGATCCATGGCAGACTGGTAGTGGATTTCCTCTTGCCGCAGTTGAATGGCAAGACACACGATGATCGCGGTGAGGCCGGCAATGAGATCTCCGATAGCGACATGGCGGAAGCTGATGTCATGCGAAATGGTCGCGAAATGGACACCCAAAGCCATTAGCGTCACCGTGAGGCCGCACAATATCGACAAGGAAACTTTGGCTTGTCGCGAAGGCTTTGCCATGGTCCACCAACCTTAAAGATTGTCACCAATGGGGACAGCCAAAACGAGTGCTGTCCGGTGGTTCATTCGGCCCGGCATGGTTCAACTCGACTACAGGTTTGATGCTCGTAACTGCCATCCGGAGTTCACCAATTTCGGCTTGGTTGAACCGGACTGCGCCGCTCCCAAAAGCGCGGCTGTGCGATACTGTTGGTCCCAGCAATGAATCGCTGTGATCAGCGCCCGGATGGCGAAATCGGCAGACGCAGCGGACTTAAAATCCGCAGGACCGAAAGGTCTGTGGGGGTTCAAGTCCCCCTCCGGGCACCACGTCCTTCCCTGAAAGCGCGCTCTTCGGTTTGGCAACGAGGAGCGCATAGCGAGCTCCTGATCATCTACCATGAGGAGCCCGCTATCGCTAACTTTCACTTTGTAAAGAGACCGTGTTCCTGGTCGTACCGCTGTTCGGTTTTGCTGGCCGCCTCTGCCATTTCGTCGGCTTCTTGTTCCAGGCGCTCGTCTATTTCGGATTGGTCAGGCGAAGGCTGGCTGGCTTGTGGTTGAGTTGGGTTTGCTGAATCTTTTTTGTCGGACATAACACACCTCACACCACCTTCGATGCTTAACCGGACAAAGAGACTCCTCTAATCTGCTCGCGCCGGAAAAAAGGCCTTCACGGCAAGATCATTCCGCGTCGCGATATCATGATACGGGCCTCACGATGACCCTTCGCTCGCGCGCTTTCTTTGTGATTTCCCGGATTGCGTATTTCCTCTATTCGCGGTTCCCTGTTTTTGGCACGCTCAAGGGCGCCGTTGCGATCATCCGGCGCGATGGTGGGTTCGTGGTTACCGAACGCGGCGACGGCACAGGGCTCGGCTTTCCAGGAGGCTTTGCGGGCTTTGGTGAGAACCTGGAAAAGACGGTTCGGCGCGAAGTACGGGAGGAAACCGGCTTGAACCTGCTCACCGCCGAATATAAGTTTGATTTCTTCCACCCACGTCCAGTCCCGA
>Ga0335070_10009124_pt1 | contig 11650 bp, 8 predicted proteins | sample Lox_Sample_13_FD_206722 | JGI IMG/M metagenome (GOLD analysis project Ga0335070, IMG submission 206722) | Soil microbial communities from Loxahatchee National Wildlife Refuge, Florida, United States - Lox_Sample_1.3 | ecosystem: Environmental > Terrestrial > Soil > Wetlands | place: USA: Florida...
GGCTCGGGCGGCCAGGTGCCTTCGTTCAAGCCGCCGAGCACGACGAACTCGGCCTGCTGCAACCGCGCCTCCAGCGGGCCCCAGATGAAGAGCCGCGGATGGAGGCCATAGCGCGGCCGAACCGCGATCCCTTCCATGAGCTCGGGCAGCAGCGCGGCATAGCCGGCGCGGTCGAGGGCCGGCATGTCGCGGCCGGCCTGCAGCAGGTCCTGGATGAAGCCGGCGAGCGCCTCGCCGGCCTCCTCGCGCCAGAGCCGCGCGACGCCGCTCTCCGTGTCGCTCGCCGCCAGCGCCTCGGCGAAGCGCACCTGCATCTCCAGCCGTTCTGCGATGGCGTGCCTGCCATCGAGCTGGTCGAACTCATTTGCGAGCGCGATGAGCGCGTCGGCGAATTGCCCAGCCGCGCGGAGTGCGATGCGCTCGCTGTCGAAGGTCGCGGCCTTGCGCGCGCTCTCGATGGTCTCGCGCAATCCTGCGAGGCCCGGCGCCGGCCGTGGGCCGCGCAGAATCGCGCGCTCCAGGGCGCGGACCTGGTGGCGGAACTCCGCAGGCGCCATGCCGGCGGCGGCGAGCGGATGCTTCAGCACCGCGAGCAGCGGCACCGGCGCCCATTCCACCGCGGCCGCTTCGGCGATCAGCAGGAAAAAGACGGCGGGCGGGGTCAGGCGCAAAGGCTCGCCGGCGGAATCGTCGATCGCGATGCCCCAGCGCAGCAGCTCGGCCTTGACGCGCCGCGCGAGACCGCGATCCGGGGTGACGAGGGCCGCGCGTTCCGGCGCCGGGCGTTCGACTGCATCGCGCAGCAGCAGCGCGATGACGCCCGCCTCCTCCTGCTCGGTCGCGCAATCGATGCGCATCACGTCGCGCCAGGCGAGCCGCGTCGCCTCCCGCCCGGCGGTATCGGCGATGCGGGCGGCGGCGCGCTGCGCCCAGCGCTCGGTCGCCGCGGCTGGCAGCAGCGCATCGGCGACGATGCGCGACCGGACCGGCGGCGCGCCGGTGAACCCCTCGCTCGGCCAGAGCGCCACGGATTTCGGCGCGAGCTCGAGGCGCGCCAGCAGCTGGCCGAGGCCGAATTGCGGATGGCTCTGGTCCTCGGCGATGGCGGCCCAGGTCTCCGGATCGGCCTCGCGATCGAGGCCGGGCAACACGACCATGCCCTGCGGCAACGTCGCCACCAAAGCGATCAGCTCGGCGCTGGCCGGGATCGAGCCGGTCGATCCGGCCGCGATCACCGGTCCCTGCGGCGGCTGCCGGCGCCAGAGCGCACATTGCCGCTCCAGGAGCAGGTTGCGCCGCGCGGGCGGATCGAGCGCCCCTTCGTCCTCCAGGATGTGCGGCCAGTTCGCCTGCACCAGATCGAGGAAGCGCACCGTCAGCTGCCAGTACTCGGAATCCGCGGGTGCCAGATCCTTGACCTTGGAGAAGTCGAGACGCTCGGTCGCCACCTGGTCGATCAGCCGCGCCAGCTCGGCGGCAAGGCGCACCGCCTGGTCGAAGGGCAACGGCCCGGTCCCCTCGCCGAGCCTTGCCTGCGGCGAGTGATGGATCAACCGCGCGAGCAGCATGCGGCGGCGCAGCTCGCCGATCGCCGGTGGAATCTCCGCGGCATCGGCGCCGGCGACACCGGCTTCCGCGATCGACTGACTCTCCTCGTCGGGCTCGCCGATCGGCAGCAGCTTCGGGAGCAGCAGGCCGCGGCGCAGGAGTCCTCCGCGGCTTCCGGCCTGGCGCAGGAAAGCCTCGGCCAGTGCACGGCAGGCGCGGCGGTTGGGCAGCAGCACGGTCATGCGCGAAAGCGCCGCCGGATCGTCCCCGGAAGCAGTGCGGGCGCGTGCGATCAGGCCCGCCGCCAGCGCATCGGCGAACGGGATGCCGGTCGGGATGGTGAAGACCTTGTCGGATGTCGCCGCGCGCGGATCGCTCATCCGCGGGATGATCGCCTAGATTCGAATCCCGTGGAAGCCGAGTTCGCGCTCGACCTCCTTCAAGTGCTGGGGCGTGCTGACGTGATACCACTCGCCGTCATGGCGGATGCCGTAGAGCCGCTCCTGCTCGATGGCGCGGTTCCAGAGGAGGTTGACCGAGAAGGCGCCCTCCGGCGAATCGGCGAACAGGCGCGGATGGCAGATATAGATGCCGGAGAAGAGAAAGGGCGCCACCCCCCATTCCGGCCGGCGCCTGAGGCGCCCCTCCTGGTCCATGGCGAAATCGCCGGGCCCGTCATAGCCGATGGCGGTCACGGTCGGCTGCAGGAGCAGCAGCGAATCCATGCGCGCATCGTCCCAGGCATTGGCGAGGCGATGCAGCGCGTCCTCGCGCCCGTTGAGCCAGACGATCTTGGCGTTGACCACGAAGAAGGGATCGGCGCCGAGCAGCGGCAGCGCCTGCCTGATGCCGCCGCCGGTCTCCAGGATCTCCCGCTCTTCGGAATAGACGATCTCGATGTCGGTGCGGGTCTTCAGGTGGTCGCGGATCACATCGCCGAGGTGATGCAGGTTCACGACCGCGCGCGTGACGCCCGCCGCCACCAGCCGGTCGAGCACGCCGTCGATCATCGGCCGCCCGAGCACCTTCACCATCGGCTTCGGCGTGGTCTCGGTCAGCGGACGCAGCCGCTTGCCGTAGCCGGCCGCCAGCACCATCGCGGTCTTCGGGAAATTGCTGCTCAAGCCTTGCTCCGAACCTCTTCCGGGGTGAGAACCCGCCGGTCGGCGGGCGGCAAATGGCGTCGGTACCATTCGGCGACGGGCGCCAGCGCCGGATGCCGGATGTGGCGCGCCACCAGCTCCCAGACCCGCGGCATGAACCTCTGATACCCGGCCTTGCCGTCGCGCCGCAACAGCCGCGCGAAGGTGCCGACGATCCGCGTGTTCCAATGGGCGGTCTTGACCGCGAAGGCCGTCATGAAGGCGTCATGATCGAGCGCAGGGAAGGCCGCGAGGTAGCGCGCGATCAGCGCCTCGCGCAGGGCATCGGGAATCGTGCGCCGGTCATTCTCGAGCAGCGTCGCCAGGTCGAACACCACCGGTGCGCGCACGGCGTCCTGGAAATCGAGCAGGCCGCAGGCGGCGAGGCCCGGCCGATCGAGGCGCATCAGGTTGTCGGTGTGATAGTCGAAGAGTGCCATCGACTCCGGCACAAGCCGCATCGCCGGCAGCACGGCGCGCCAGGCGGAGTCGAAATCGCGCCGCATGGACTGCGGCGCCGCCGCGCCGTGGATCGCCGGCCAGTACCAGTCGAGCATGCGTGTGAGGCCGTCGAGCGCGCGGGCGTCGTCGAACGGCGGCAGGCTTGCCAACGCTTCCGGCGTCGCGCGGCGATGGAGATCGATGAGCACATCGACCGCGAGGGTGTAGAGCGATGCCTCGTCCGCGCCGGCGGCGAGCAGGCGGCTGAAAGTGTCGTCGCCGAAATCCTCCAGCAGGACGAGGCCGGCGCCGGCATCGGTCGCATAGATCTCCGGCGCGCTGAGGTCGAGTTTGCGCAGCATCGCGTCGACCTTCACGAACGGCGCGATCGGGAGCTCCGGCGGGCATTGCATCAGCAGCGCGCGCCGGCCCTTGTCGACCAGGCGCAGATAGCGCCGCACCGAACCGTCGCCGGAGAGCGGCTCCTTCCGCGCGTCGCCCCAGCCTTGGGCGATGAGGAAAGCGGCGACCGGATCAGCCACCGGCGAAGTCCTGCATGATCGCAGTGAGACGGTCGCGCCAGGAATCGGTCGCGCGCAACTTCACCCGTCGCGCGATGCCGTCGGCGGCGATGGAAAGCTGCAGCTCCAGGTATTCCCGCGGTGCGAAGGCGCCCAGGCGGTCGGGCCATTCCACCAGCGCGATGCCCTCGGCGAAGGCCTCGTCGATGCCGAGCTCCAAGGTCTCCTCCGGCGACTTCAGGCGATAGAGATCGAAATGCCAGATCTCGACCGGCTCGCCGGCTGCCTCGGCATCATAGGTCTGGACCAGGGTGAAGGTGGGACTCGGCACCTCCTCCGGCGCCCGGGCCAGCGTATTGATGAAGGCCCGGGCGAAATGCGTCTTGCCCGCGCCGAGGTCGCCGGAAAGCAGAATCGCGTCGCCGCCGCGCGCTTTCCCGGCGATGATCGCCGCCAGTCTCTCGGTCGCCGCGGGGTTCGGCAGGGTCGCGTCGCTTTCGATCAAGTCGCCCAATCCGGCTTGCGAAAAGGTCCCGAGCGCAGGGGCCGGCCAAGCTTGTAGCGGGCGGGCATGGTGCTGGCAACCATGCACCATGGCATGCTCGCCGATCGGCAAAAGGGTGGTCGGCCAGAGGCCGGCTTGATCGGGCGCGCTGCGGCGGTGCAGGATGCGCAGCCTTTGTGGGAGAGAGTCGCGATGAGTGCCCAAGTCCACAAGACCGATGTGGCGATCATCGGCGCGGGTCCGGTCGGCCTGTTCGCCGTGTTCGAATGCGGCATGCTGAAGATGCAATGCCATGTGATCGACGCGCTCGAAGGCGCCGGCGGGCAATGCGTCGCGCTCTATCCCGAGAAGCCGATCTTCGACATTCCCGGCCATCCGGCGATCGATGCCGCCGAGCTGATCGCCAAGCTCGAACAGCAGGCGGCACCGTTCCATCCCACCTATCACCTCGGCCACCGGGTCGAGAAGCTGGTGCCGAACGGCGACGGCTGGCGCGTCGAGACCGACCAGGGCGCCGCGATCGAGGCGCGCACCGTCGTGATCGCCGCCGGCTGCGGTGCCTTCGGCCCCAACCGCCCGCCCTTGAAGGACCTCGAGCAGTATGAGGGGACGAGCGTCTTCTATCTCGTGAAGCGGCGCGAGGATTTCCGCGGCAAGCGCGTGGTGATTGCCGGCGGCGGCGATTCGGCGCTCGACTGGACCCTGGGCCTCGCGGACGTCGCCGAGCGAATCTACGTCGTGCATCGCCGGCCGAAATTCCGCGGCGCGCCGGAAACGGTCGCCAAGATGGAGAAACTGGCGAAGGACGGCCGCATCGATCTCGTGGTGCCCTATCAGCTGCATGGGCTTGTCGGCGAGGGCGGGCGGCTCGCGGCGGTCGAGGTCGCGACCCTGGACGGCGCGGTGAAGCGGCTGGAGGCGGATATCCTGCTGCCCTTCTTCGGCCTCGCCATGGACCTGGGGCCGATCGCCCATTGGGGCCTCAACCTCGATCGCAGCCATATCGCGGTCGATCCCAAATCCTGCGCCACCAGCGCACCCGGCATCTTCGCGATCGGCGATATCGCCAACTATCCGGGCAAGCTGAAGCTGATCCTCTGCGGCTTCTCCGAGGCGGCGATGGCAGCCCATGCCATCTATCCGCTGGTCCATCCGGGCGAGGCGCTGCACTTCGAATACTCGACAACGAAAGGCGTGCCAGGCGAATAACGCCTCAGGCGACGGCGGCGGGAGTCTTCGCCACGGCCTCTTGCGGAAGGTGGCAGACCACCATGCGATAGCCGGGACCGCCGCGGCTTTCCAGCGCGCCGCCGTGGAGCTCGATCAGCGTCTTCACCAGCGACATGCCCAGGCCGCGGCCAGTGCCGCGGCCGAGGGTGGCGCGGGCGGTAGAGCCGACGCCGAAATCCGTCGCCTCGCCGCCGCCGATCACGCCGCCGCCCTGGAATCCTGTCTGCTTCACCGAGATGTCCACATGGCCGCCAACGCTGACGGCCGCGATCTCGATCCGACTGCCGACCGAGCCCGAGCCGACGGCGTTGCTGATCAGGTTGGCGAGCGCCTGCTTCAGGCGCTGCTCGTCGGCCTTGAGCGTGAGCTGGTCGGCGACCTGGTCCATCACGAGCTCGATCTCGCGGCTGTGGGCGCGCTGCTGATAGAGCCGCAGCACCGATTCCAGCACCGGCCGCAAGCGGATCTCGGCAATGTCGAGGCGGATGTAGCCGGCTTCGATCGCCGCCACGTCGATCACGTCGCCCACCATCAGCAGCAGGCCCTGCGCCGCGTCGAGGATGCTGGCGGCATATTCCGCCTGGCGCGTGTTCAGGGCGCCGAAATACTGGCGGATCAGCAGCTCGGCATAGCCGATGATGACGTTCAATGGCGTGCGGAACTCGTAGGAGACGTTGGCGATGAATTCCGACTTCAGGCGATCGGCGGCGATCAGCGCCTCGTTGCGGTCGCGGAGCGCGCGCTCCATGTTGAGGCTGTCGGTCACGTCGGCGTATTTGAAGAGCTTGCCGCCGTCGGGCAGCGGGATGCCGGCGATGTCGATGATGGTGCCGTCCTTGCGCTCGAGCCGCAGGCTGCGCGGCGTTCGCTCGACCGCATCGCTGACAATGCGGCGCCGGACCTCGCCCCAGTCGCTCGGCCCGTCGAAATAGGCGCGCACCAGATCGACGATCTTGGCCACATGCGGCTCGCCGGCGAGATCCTCGTCGCTCAGGTTCCAGAGCTTGGCATAGGCCGGGTTGTAGATCTTCAGGCGCCCGTCGCTGCCGAAGACGGCGATGCCTTCATAGAGATGGTCGATGGTCTCCTTCTGCACCGCGATCAAGGTGTTGTAGTTGCGCTCCAGGGTGAGCTTGTCGGTCACGTCCTCGAAGGTCAGCGTGACGCCGCCGAAGGGATGCGGCGTCGCCACCATGCGGAAGGTGGCGCCACCCGGGGTGTGGATCAGGTCCTCGAACGGCTCGATCAGGGTCATCACATGGCGGATGAACTCCTGCTTGTAGGAGCGGAAGTCCGCCTGCTCGGTGATCTGCCGCCGCTCGCGCTTCGATTCCAGCACCTGGTCGAGGGTCGGCTCCGAGCGCAGGAAGGCGGCGTCGAGGCCGAACTGCTCGCGATAGGCGGCGTTGAAGAACTTGACCCGCCGGTCCGGGCCCAGGATCACGATGCCGGTGCCGAGCGACTGCAGCACGTCGTCATGGGCGGCGATGTGGCGCACCAGCTCGGCGTGGCTCTCCTCGAGCGCCGTCTGGTCGAGCGCGTAGCCCACCATGCTGCCGTCCTCGAGCGGCACCTCGTTGAAGTCGAACAGCCGCCGGTGGCCCTTCACCACCAGCTGCTGGCTCTCCGACTGGGCGAGGCCGAGCTTGCGCGCGCGCTTCGCCAGCGCCTTCGCCGCCGAGCTGATCTCGCGGCCGCGGGCGATCACCTCCGCGACCGGCAGGTCGAAGAGCTGCGCATGGGCCTGGTTGCAATAGGTCATCGCCATGTCGGCGCTGCGGCGCCAGACCGGATAGGGCAGGCGGTCGAGCAGAGCCGCGAACTCCCGGGCCTCGGCCAGCGTGCGCTCGAAGGGCGCCGTCCCCGCGCGCATCAAGGCGTCGACATCCTCGATCCAGAGGTGGCGCGTGCCGTCGGGCGCGGCGAAGCCGGAAAGCTTCAGGCTGCGGCCGTCGAGCCGCCTCGCGGCCCGAACGAAACCCAGGCCATCCGAGTCGAGGCGGCCGAGATCCGCCCGCAGCGGCGCGCGCTCGGCTTCGGCAAACAGGACCGCGAGCGCTTCGACGCCGCTGGGAACACCTGAAAGCAGGCCCCGCGCCTTCTCGTCCGCCGCTTGGGCCTCGCCGCGCGACCAGTGAATCCGCCCGACCGGCGCGGCCTGCTCGGTCTCCCGGGCGGCGTCGAGCCGACGGGTCGCCGCCGCCAGTTCAGATTGCGCCTTGCGTTGCTTCCGGAACGCCCAGGCGGCTGCGGCCAAGGCAACCAGCGCGATCAGGAGGAAGATCCAGCCGAGAGGACCGATCGCAGTCCCGGGAGCGGCGTCGGGCGACGCCTCAGCCAGGGCGCCGGTCGCGGTCGAAACCAGGACCGGAGCCGCCGAGAGCGTTCGAATGATCGGGATCCCGCCGCGACTGCCCATTTCCGACAGTTTAGCGCCGATTCCCGTGGGAGACCATAAGCCGCAAAGCAAACGGGGGAACGGTCGCCCGTCCCCCCGCATCGTCGATATGATCCGCGGCATTCGCCGCGAATTTTAGTACCGGTACTGGTCCGACTTGAACGGGCCGGCCTGGGCGACGCCGAGATAGCTGGCCTGCTTCTCCGAGAGCTTGGTCAGCTTGGCCCCGACCTTGGCGAGGTGCAGGGAGGCGACCTTCTCGTCCAGGTGCTTCGGCAGGACGTAGACTTGGTTCTGGTACTTGCCGTGGTTGGTCCAGAGCTCGATCTGGGCCAGCACCTGGTTGGTGAAGGAGGCGGACATGACGAAGCTCGGATGGCCGGTGGCGCAGCCGAGGTTGACCAGCCGGCCCTCGGCCAGCAGCAGGATGCGCTTGCCGCCGGCGAACTCGACCTCGTCCACCTGGGGCTTCACGTTGTGCCACTTCAGGTTCCTGAGCGCCGCGACCTGGATCTCGCTGTCGAAGTGGCCGATGTTGCAGACGATCGCCCGGTCCTTCATCTCGCGCATGTGGTCGAGGGTGATGACATCGACGCAGCCGGTCGCGGTCACGAAGATGTCGGCGCGCGGGGCGGCGTCCTCCATGGTCACGACCTCGTAGCCTTCCATCGCCGCCTGCAGCGCGCAGATCGGGTCGGCCTCGGTCACCATCACGCGGCAGCCGGCGTGGCGGAGCGATTCCGCCGAGCCCTTGCCGACGTCGCCGAAGCCGGCGACCACGGCGACCTTGCCGGCCATCATCACGTCGGTGGCGCGGCGGATCGCGTCCACCAGGCTCTCGCGGCAGCCGTATTTGTTGTCGAACTTCGACTTGGTGACGGAGTCGTTGACGTTGATCGCCGGGACCTTCAGCGTGCCGTCCCGCGCCATCTCATAGAGGCGATGGACGCCGGTGGTGGTCTCCTCGGAGATGCCCTTCACCTTGGCGAGGAGCTGCGGATACTTGTCGTGCATCACCTGGGTCAAGTCGCCGCCGTCGTCGAGGATCATGTTCGGCGTCCAGCCGTTCGGCCCCTGGATGGTCTGCTCGACGCACCACCAGTATTCCTCCTCGGTCTCGCCCTTCCAGGCGAAGACCGGCACGCCGGTCGCGGCGATCGCGGCGGCGGCATGATCCTGGGTCGAGAAGATGTTGCAGGAGGACCAGCGCACCTCGGCGCCGAGCGCGGTCAGCGTCTCGATCAGCGCCGCGGTCTGGATCGTCATGTGCAGGCAGCCGGCGATGCGGGCGCCCTTCAGCGGCTTCGAGGTGCCGTACTCCTTGCGCAGAGCCATCAGGCCCGGCATCTCGGTCTCGGCGATGTTCAATTCCTTGCGGCCCCAATCGGCGAGGCTCAAATCCTTGACCTTGAAATCTTGCGGCTTCGAATCACGGGCGACGGACATGCGAATCTCCTGCGCGTCTAAATCGGGGGCGGGGCGTCGAATTGCGTGCAGGCCTATAGCAGGCGAGGCGCGATCGGGCAAGGTCGCGGTGCACGTTCGGATGGTGAAATCTTCTTTTGGTCTTAAGGATTTAGCGACGCTAATGGGGTTGATTAGAAATGGCTCAGCACCTGGAACGCAAAGGGCGTCCAGAGCCCGGTCGGCAGCCCTGCCGCCTGCAAGCCTTGCCCCACCCAGACGTTGCAGCTCTCGAAGAGGCTGAAGTGCCCCCGGGCGGGATAGAAGAGATCGGTCGTGCCGTAGCCCGGCGCCGACGGCTCCGGCCCGGCCATGGCGGCGGCGATGTAGTTGGCGAGGGCGCGATACTGCACGGCGCTGACCGCGAGGCGCCCGCAGCGCTCGACAGGCCCCGGCGCCGGCCGATACTGGACGTGCAAGGCCGAGGGGCCGAGGCCCAGCACCGCATGGAGCGCCGTGCCGATGCGGAAGTCGCTCCAGCGCGGCGTCGATCGGTAGAAGTCGAGATTGCCCCAGCCGATACCGACATGGTCGAACCCGGTGACATCCACCGGATAATGCCGCGGCAGAAAGATCGCCGACCAGACGACCTCCGCGGTCTTCACCGGCAGCACGAAATCCGTGTGCACGCCGTTGGAGCAGACGAAGACCTCGATCCCACCGGGCGTCGGCTGGAAGTCGCGGTTGACGGGGAAGGCGCCGAGCAGCAGAGCCGCGGCGAGGTAAGCGAGTGCAAGCGCGACCACAGCCGCAAAGGCGCGACTGAACAGCTTCAGGACGAACATGAGTTCCCCCGCCCGACCTTTATCACGACACGATGATCGGCGGGGATTGCGGCGCGGAAGCGGCGGGGCGGCGGAATGTTCAGGGCCGGCTCAAGTCGCCAGTGCGTTGAAGTCGTCGAGCAGCATGGCGATGCGGCCGGAATCGGTCTGCTCCATGATGATCCGGGCGCATCGGGCCGCCGCGGCGAAGTCGAGGCCGCGGACCCGCTGCTTGATGCGCGGGATGTTGCCGACCGCCATGGAGAGCTCCTGGATGCCGAGCCCGAGGAGCAGCGGCACGAACTTCGGGTCGCCGGCGATCTCGCCGCAGACGCTGATCGGGATGCGTGCCCTCAATGCCGCCTCGGTGGCGAACTGGATCAGGCGCAGCACTGCCGGGTGCAGCGGATTGTAGAGATGCGCCACCTGCTCCTCGCCGCGGTCGATGGCGAGGGTGTACATGGTGAGATCGTTGGAGCCGATGGCGAAGAAGTCCGAGCACTGCGCCAGCGCGTCGGCGGCCAAGGCCGCGCCAGGGATCTCGATCATGACGCCGAGCGGCGGCATGGGATCGGCGATCTTCACGCCGCGCCGCTTCAGCCGTTTCGCCACCTGCTCCAAGGCGGCGCGGGTCTGCTTCACCTCGCTCACCGCCGAGATCATCGGCAGCAGGATGCGCACCGGACCGTGGACGCCGGCGCGCAGGATCGCGCCGAGCTGGGCGTCCAGCAGCTCGCGGTCGCGCAGGCTCAAGCGGATCGCCCGCAATCCCAGCGCCGGATTGGCGGTCTCGACCATGTGGTCCTTCAGCGCCGGCGCGAGCTTGTCGTTGCCGATGTCGAGGGTGCGAACGGTGACCGGGCGGCCCGCCATGCCCTCGACGATCTCGCGCAGGATCTCATATTGCTGGTCCTCGCTGGGGAGGTCGGCGCGGTTCATGTAGAAGAACTCGGTGCGCAGCAGTCCGACGCCGGCCGCACCGGCCTCCAGCGCGTTCTCGACCTCGCGCGGCAGCTCCAGGTTGGCGAAAAGGCCGATGCGCCGGCCGTCGGTGGTCATCGACGGCAACTTGCGGAGGCGCGTGAGCTGCCGCGCCTCCTGGGCGATCTCGGCGGCGCGTCGCTCATATTCCAGCAGCCGCTCGCGGGTCGGGCGGATCACGACCCGGCCGGTGTAGCCGTCGATCACCACCGGATCGCCGCTCCTGACCCGGGTCAGGAGCTCCGGGATGCCGAGCACTGCGGGGAGCTCCAGCGATCGCGCCATGATCGCGGTGTGGCTCTGGGCGCCGCCGATTGCCGTCGCGAAGCCGCCGACCTGCTTCGGGTCGAGCAAAGCCGTGTCGGCGGGCGTCAGCTCCTCGGCGATGACGATGGCGCCTTCGGGAAGGTGCTTGAACGCCTCGTAGGGCGTCTTCGTTAGGTTCCGCAGCAGGCGATTGCCGACCTCGCGCACGTCGGCGGCGCGGGCCGCGAGATAGGCGTCGTCCAGCCCCTCGAACTCCTCGGCTACGGCGGAGATCGCCGCCTGCACCGCCGCCTCGGCATTGATGCGGTCGCGCTTGATGCGCTGCTCGACGCCGCGGATGATGCGGGAGCCGGAGAGCATCTGCATATGCGCCTCAAGGAGGAACCCCA
>Ga0335070_10009125_pt1 | contig 11650 bp, 13 predicted proteins | sample Lox_Sample_13_FD_206722 | JGI IMG/M metagenome (GOLD analysis project Ga0335070, IMG submission 206722) | Soil microbial communities from Loxahatchee National Wildlife Refuge, Florida, United States - Lox_Sample_1.3 | ecosystem: Environmental > Terrestrial > Soil > Wetlands | place: USA...
ACGGCTGCGAGACCTGCCGGCGGCCGAGCGCCATGAAAAAACCGCGCGGCTGCAGGGCGCCTTCGACATCAGGCTGGCCGAGCTTTACACCAAAGTGGCCAAGGAATACCCGGGTGAGCGGCGCAAGAAAGCCCGTTCCCTGGCCGACCCGCGGTAACCCGAGGCCGCCGCCGGCCTTACGTCACAGCTGAAAACAGGGAACCAGAGAAAGAGCATTGAGCGGCCCTGAGCGCACCATCAGTATCCGCGGGGCGCGTACCCACAATCTCAAAGGCATCTCGCTTGACTTGCCGCACAACCGGTTGATTGTGGTCACCGGAGTGTCGGGGTCGGGCAAATCAAGCCTGGTTTTCGACACTCTCTACGCGGAAGGCCAGCGGCGCTTCGTACAGAGCCTCTCGACTTATGCCCGGCTGTTCCTGCAGCGGATGGATCGGCCGGACGTGGACTCGATTTCCGAAATCCCGCCCGCCCTCGCGCTGCGCCAGAAAAACACGATCAAAAACGCCCGTTCGACCGTCGGCACGGTAACCGAGATAAGCGACTACCTGCGGCTGCTGTTCGCGACGCTCGGACGGACCATCTGCCCCCGATGCGGCGGCGAGGTTACACGCGACACGGTCGAGAGCGCCGCGGCCTATGCGCTCGCCGAGCCCGGGATGCGCCTGTATCTCGCGCCCTTCGACCCCGGCTCACGCTCGGCCGCGGCGGCCTGCGAGTTCCTGGCGCAGAACGGGTACCATCGGCTTTTCGTCGAGGGCGCGATCGTCGAAACCGCCGAGCTGCTGGCGCGCGAGGTCCAAGGCGTCGTGCGCGACGCCGCGTCCGACGGGACGCAAAATTTCGCAAGTAGCGTAGCCGTTGACGCCGGGCCCGATACCGCGCCGGAAGCAGTCGCGGATACCGAGTCCGGTAATTCTCCGTCTTATGCGAACGGAACCGCCGGTGGAGCCCGCAGCGCCCCGCCCTCCGCGTCGCCCGCCGCCCGCAACGGCGACGGCGCGGTTGCTGGCGGGCGGCCGCTGATGGTCGTAACGGACCGCGTCGCGAACGATTCCGCCGACGCTCCTGCGCGCGTGCGCGAAGCACTGGAGAAAGCCTTTTATCTCGGCGGCGGGCGCGCCCGCGTGGTCAGCGTAGTGCGCGACAACGGGCGGATAGTGCCGGTAGCGGAGGCTGCCTTCGATCGCCGCTTCAATTGCTCGCGCTGCGGCACGCTTTTTCCGGAACCTACGCCGGCGCTGTTCTCCGCCAACAGTCCGATCGGCGCGTGCCCCGAATGCGAAGGCTTCGGACGCACGGTCGAGCTCGACCTTGAAAAGGTTATCCCCGACCCGGGACTTTCGCTACGCCAGGGCCTGATCGCGCCCTGGCGAACGCCTGCCTACGTCGAAATGAAGACCTGGATGCTCAAGTGCGCGCGCCGCGCCCGGGTGCGTACCGCAGTGCCATTTCGCGAGATGACCGATACCGAGCGCACCTGGCTGCTCGACGGCGAGCCGCGCGGCAGCGCCGGCGAAAACTCGCACGGCGACGACTGGGAGCGATGGCCGGGCGTGCGCGGATTTTTCCGGTGGATGGAAAAGCGGCGTTACAAGACCCACGTCCGTATCCTGCTCGCCCGCTATCGCCGTTTCGTCCCCTGCCCCGCCTGCGCCGGCGCGAAGCTCAAGCCCGAGGCGCTCAACGTGCGCGTGGACGGGATGACGATCGCGGAAGCCGGACAGCTCGCGGTACGCGAACTCAAACAGTGGCTTAAGCAAATCGGCGATCAGCCGCGCGCGGCAGAGCGCGCCGGCGCTGTGCTGCGCGAGCTCAAAAGCCGCGTCGGCTACCTCGACGAAGTCGGGCTTGGCTACCTGACGGTCGAACGCCAGGCGCGCACGCTCTCGGGCGGCGAGGCCCAGCGTATCCATCTCGCAAGCGCGCTCGGCAGCCTGCTGACGGCCACGATGTACGCGCTCGACGAGCCGACCGTGGGATTACACGCCGGCGACGTTCGCCGATTGCTCGGCGTGCTGCGCCATCTGCGCGACCTCGGCAATACCGTGGTGGTGGTCGAGCACGATCCGATGATGATCGCCGGCGCCGACTTCACGGTCGAACTCGGACCCGGCGGCGGCCGCGACGGCGGCAGCCTGATTCGCGCCGGCGCACGTGCGCGCGGGCGCAAAAAAGACGCTAACGGCGCGAAGGCGGGCGCCAATGCGAACGGAGCGACGCCGGGGCGGGTGATCCTGATGCGCACGCTCTCCCGCGAGCGGCGCTTTAACCGTCGCGACCCGGCGCTCAGGATCGTCGGCGCGCGCGAGCACAACCTCAAGAATCTCGACCTGCGAATTCCGCTCGGACGGATGGTCTGTATCACCGGGGTCTCGGGCTCGGGGAAATCCACGTTGATCGAGGATGTGCTCTACAACAACTATCTGCGCCGGCGCGGCGAGCCCGTGAGCGACGTCGGCGCCTGCGACCGGATCGAAGGCCTCGAACTGATCGGCGAGATGGTCCACATGGGCCAGGAACTGCCGGCGCGCTCGCTGCGCTCCAATCCCGCGACCTATCTCAAAATCTACGACGACATCCGCCGCCTGTTCGCGCAAAGCAACGAGGCGCGCCGCCTCGGTATCCAGGCCCGCCATTTCTCCTTCAACGTCGACGGCGGACGATGCGAGAAATGCCACGGCACCGGCACCGTGACGATCGAGATGCACTTCATGGCCGATCTCGAAGTGCAATGCGACGCGTGCGACGGCCGCCGCTTCCAGAGCCATATCCTGGCCATCCGCTACCAGGGCCGCAACGTCAACGAGGTGCTGGCGCTCACCGTCGATGAGGCGCGCGGTTTCTTCGCCAAGTCGCCGGCAGTGACGCGGCGGCTCGAGGCGCTGAGCTCGGTCGGCCTCGGTTACCTGTGCCTCGGGCAGGCGACTTCGACGCTATCGGGTGGCGAGGCGCAGCGCCTGAAGCTCGCGCGCTTTCTGCTCGCCGACCTCGAACCGCTGCCGGCGGGCGACGACGGCAAGCTTCAGGGCCGCGTCTTTCTGCTCGACGAACCGACCACCGGCCTCAGCTCCGCCGATATCCGCCAGTTGCTGCGCGTATTCGGGCGCCTCGTGACTGACGGCAACACGCTGATCGTGATCGAGCATCATCTCGAGTTCATCGCGCACGCCGACTACGTGATCGATCTAGGCCCGGGCGGCGGCGAAGACGGCGGACGCGTGGTCGCGGCGGGGCCGCCGCTCAAGGTCGCGGGGGCCGCCGGGTCGCTTACGGGGCGCGAGCTGCGCGGACTGTTTGGATTGCCGGCGAGCGCGCAGGGCGCCGCAGCGCGCTCGGCAAAGCTTCGAGCGAGTGCCGGATGAGGCGGCGCCTTCGCCGGGCATATCGCGGAGCGACGCGGATCGGATTCGTCGATATCCTGGTCATCGCGATCGTGATGGCGCTGCTGCTGTTTGCTGCGTGGAAACAGTTCCCCGCCTATAATCGTCCTTTCACGCCTCGCACGATTCTCACTCCCGCACCCAGAGTGCCAATGAGACCGCCGACGCCCGGGGGCATCCGCACTCCAGTGCCCCACTAACAAGTCTTCTTTGCAAAAGGCCGCGACGATTTCGGCCGTCGATTTTCATCTTCTTCGGCCAGGTGGTCCACCCTTTTTCGGAAACCGGATCGCAACGTAAAAACTGTTCTGATAAAGTCTTTGTTAAATCGTCCCGTCGGGGGCGAAACGCCCCGGCGGCCCTCGCCTGGGAGTGGAGCATGCTTCCCGATCCCTCTTCCATCAAACGTCTGAAAGACTTCTTTCTTGCAATGACGCGCACCAGCTTCGGCCAGCTCGGACTCGCCGATCAGCAGGTAGTTGACTACGTCGCGTCGGTGCTGACCGATTTCAGCACGGCCGGCCGATGGCTTGCGCTGCGCGACGCCGAGGGCCGTCGGCTGACCAGCGTGGTCGAGATGCTCGTCTCGCAGACCGGCGCGCCGCAAACTCGCCGGCGCGTCATCGGCGAACGCGAGTTACGCAAGTACGTCGGCGATTATACGCTCTTCATGTCAGGCCTCTTCCGCAGCTTCGTCGAGCGCGGCGGCTACCTCGATTACTATTTCGAGGAGGGCAAGCGCTCTTACCAGACCGTCTCCGAACTCGACGTCGCGCTCTATCGGCCGGGCTTCCTGATGTTCGAAGAGTTGAGCCGCAGCTTCGAGAACTACTCGGGCGCGCTCGACTACATGCGCAAGTGTTTCTTCAAGCCCACGCCCAACGAAGACCCTTTTGCCGGCTTCGCGGCGAAAATCGACGGCTGGGTACGGCTGCGGCTAGCTCCGAATTGATGCCCGCCGACGCGCCCGAGCGCCTCGACCATTACCTCGTGCGCCTTGGCTGGGCGCCGTCGCGCCGCGCCGCGCGCGAGATGCTCGCGGGCGGGATGGTTCGTGTTAACGGCCGTATCCTGCGCAAAGGCGAAATGGTCGGCAGCGGCGACACGGTAGAAATCGGCGAGGCCCCGGAGCTGCCCGCGCTCGCCCCCGACGCTCAAGTAAAAATTGAAATTCTGTTTCGCGATCCCGCGATGCTGGTGGTCAACAAGCCGGCGCCGATGGCGTGTCATCCCCTGCGTCCGGGCGAACGGGGCACGGTGATGAACGGAGTCGTCGCTCAATTTCCGGAAGCTCGCGCGTCGGGCGACGATCCGCGCGAGGGCGGCCTCGTGCATCGTCTCGACAATGGCACTTCGGGCGCACTGATTGTCGCGCTTCAGCGTGACACGTTCGCGGCGCTCCGCGAAGCGATTCGCGCCGGACGTATCCGCCGCGTTTACCAGTCACTGGTCGCGGGAAATCTTAAAAAATCACTTGAAATTAAAACACCGATCGCGCATGATCCGCGCAACGCTCGCCGCATGCTCGCGGCTTCATCAGCGCGCGCCCGCCCCGCCGCAACCGAGGTTGAGCCGATAAGGCGCTTCGGGAACTTCACCCTGGTCGTGGCGCGTCCGCGCACCGGAATGCGCCATCAGATTCGCGTCCATCTGGCCGAGGCCGGGCATCCGATTGCCGGCGACACGCTTTACGGCGGACCGCCGCTCGACGCGCTCGCGAAGGGCCGTTTCTGGCTTCATCTGACGGAAATCGAATTTCGCTCGCCGATCTCGGGGCCGGCGCGAGTGCGGTCGCCGCTTCCGCGCGATCTCGAAAGCGCGCTCAGGGAACCGACCCGCCGCGGCTAGGGCCGGTCGCGCAATCTATTTATCGACGTAAACCTTCCGATGGGCAAAGCGCCAGTCGCCGTTGACCCTGCGCAGTTCGTCGCGATAACCGCCGACCGCAGTCAGCTCGGTCTTGCCGCCCTTGATGTGGAAATAGATCAGATTGCAGGTGCCGTGAGCGTGATCGCCGTGAACGTCGAAGCTCACGTTCACCATCATGTGCCGCACCTGCGCGCCCGCCCAAGACTCCTTGTACGACGCGCAGAACTTGCGCAGCGCGTCATGGCCGGCGTGCTTGCCGAGCGACGGACTTTCGAAAACGCCGTCATCGGTGAAGCAGTTGACCCACTCCTCGAACTTGCTCGAATCGATGTACAACGCGTAACGGGCATACAGCTCGCGAATCTGCTCGCGATCCTCGACGGTTCCGGTAATCGCCGACATAGTCCTTCCTCCCGTGCGCGGCACCGGCGGGCGCGCCGCCTTGTATTCAGATTACACCCGCCTCTTTGAGGCGCGCCACGTCCTCCCAGCTATAGCCGAGCATCTCGGTGAGCAGCGTCTCGGTATGTTCGCCCAGTTCGGGCGCGTGGCCGCGCGGATTGGCCGGCGTTTGGCTGAGCTTGACCGGGAACCCGACCAGCTTCATCGCGCCGAGCCCCGGATGTTCGTAGTCAACGACGTAGTCGTTGGCCAGCACCTGGGAATCGTCCGGCAGGTCGGATACTCGATTGACGACCGTGTAGATGAAGTCACCGCCCGCCTTCAGCAGTTTCATCCACTCGTCGCGGGGTTTGGTCATGAACACCTTGTCGAAGATCGCAACCAGCTCTTTGCAATGCTTGCCGCGCACGCTGATGTCCTTGAAGCGCGGATCCTCGATCAGCTCGGGCAGGCCGAGCGTGTTGCACAGATCCTTCCAGTAGCGATCGGCCTGCAGCATCCCGAGCGTCAGCCACTTGCCGTCGGCGCATCGGTAGTGGTTCCACAGCGGGTTGAAGGCGTTCTCGCGGGTGTTGCGGCGGAACTCTGTGCCCATGATGTTGCGGCACGCGAGGTTCAGCCCCTGCAGCGCGATCATGGAGCCCAAGTGCGAGGCGTTAACCTCCTGCCCGACGCCGTAGCGCTCGCGCGCGAGCAGCGCCGTGATCACGCCGTACGACAACATGATCGCACCCATCTGGTCGGCCACGCCGCCGAACAGGTACACCGGCTCGTCGCCGTCGATTCCCGCGATGTGCATCACGCCCGAGCGCGACTGCGCGAGATAGTCGAATGATGGCTCGCCGCTGTCGGGCCCTTCCGGGCCGTAGCCCGAGGCGGTCGCATAGATGAGCCGCGGGTTCTTCTCACGCAGCGTCTGGTAGTCGAGACCGAGACGCTGGGCGACGCCCTTGCGGTAGTTCTGGACAAAGACGTCGCTCTTGGCCACGAGTTGATATACAACCTCGCGCGCCTCGGGCTTCTTTAGGTCGAGCGTGATGCTCTTTTTGTGGCGGTTGTTGGCTTCGAAGTAGAAGTTCTTGCCGTTGCGCGCGGTGGTCGCGCCCGACACTGCGAATATCGCACGGCCCGGATCGCCGTCGAGCGTTTCCAGCTTGATTACCTCGGCGCCCAGGTCGCCCAGCAGCGCGGTCGAGTACGGCCCCTGTTGCCAAATGGTCCAGTCGATGACTCTTATTCCATCAAGTGGCCTTTTCATGTTTTCCCTATACCACAAGACGGGCCGCTACGGATCGCCCTCGCCTAAGCGCCGCCGTGGCTCCCGTCCACAGGATCGGGCGCCACGCGAGATCGATCTGCGGCTTAAATTGACCGGGGTGCGCTTGAGTTACCGAGCCGGAGGCTTCATCAATAGAAACGGGGCCATGCTGCATTACCTGCTCAACCTTCTCTTTCCGCAGCGATGCGCGGCGCGCGATGCGAGCATGCCGATCGACGCGAAGCGCTGCATCTGTGCGCCCTGCCTGGCCGCGATCGAGCCGCCGCGCCCTCCGCTTTGCCAAATCTGCGGTGCTTCGCTCAATACCGGCGAGGACGGGCGCTGCGGTCGTTGCCGTGAGGCACCGCCGGCTTTCGATTCAGCCCGCGCGATCACGCGGTACCGCGCCAGCGGAACCGATTTCGCGGGCGGCGGATCGAGCGCGTTCGCAACGCTGCTCAGAAGGCACAAGTACGGCCTCGACCAATCGACGGGTCGCGCGCTGGCAGAATATATTGACGCCGCGCCACCGATTGACGCCGGCGCCTACGACCTTGTTATTCCCGTGCCGCTCCATCGCAGGCGGCTTCGATGGCGCGGTTTCAATCAGGCCGCACTTTTGGGCGCGGCGCTCGCCCGCCGCCTCAAATGCCCGCTCGACGCTGCGACGCTCGCGCGCATCCGCTCGACGCCGCCGCAGACCGCCCGTGACCGCGCGCAACGCGTGCGCAACGTCCGCAATGCGTTCGCCGTGCTCCGCCCCACGCGCGTAGCCGGCCGGCGGATTTTGCTGGTTGACGACGTGATGACGACCGGCGCGACCGCCGACGAATGTGCGCGCGTGCTGCACGCGGCCGGCGCCCGGCGCATCGACGTCCTCACCCTGGCGCGCGTGTCATGAACGGCGGAGCACTGAGCCCCCTGGACAAGCGCCGCGATTGGGAAGAGCGCCAGCGCGCGAGCGCCGGTCCGCGCCCGCCCGAGCCGTCGGTAGGCGGGATGCTTGACCTTCTGCCGCGCGGCCTCGCTCTCGACGTAGCGGCCGGCACCGGGCGGCACAGTCTGATGCTCGCGCGCGCGGGCTTCAACGTCGTCGCGATCGACTATGCCGAGCCTGGACTCCGCATCCTGCAATCGATCGCACGCGCCGAAAAACTCCCGGTATGGCCATTGACCGCCGATCTCGCGACCTTTCCCCTGCCGCGCGGCCGCTTCGATACGATCCTCAATCTCAACTTTCTGGACCGCGCCCTGGTGCCGAGGCTTATCGACGCGCTGCGGCCGGGCGGCGCGATGCTCTTCGACACCTTTCTCATCGACCAGGCGGCGACCGGCCATCCGCGCAACCCCGATTTTCTCCTCGCGCACTACGAACTGCGCGAAATGTTGAGCGGGATGGACCTCGTGCGTTACCGCGAAGGTCTCGTCATTTATCCGGACGGCAAGAGCGCCTGGCGCGCGGCGGCCCTGGCAATCCGCAGGGGCGCCTCTTAAATGGCGCGCGGACCCAGCTACAAATCGGCCGGGGTCGATATCGATCTCAAGGAGCGGCTGGTGCCGATGCTGCGCCGGCTCGCGCGCAAGACGCTCGGGCCGCACGTGCTGGGCGGGATCGGCGGGTTCGGCGCGCTGGTCGCGCTTAACGGCGGGCGGGCGATGCGCTCGCCGGTGCTGGTCGCAGGGACCGATGGCGTCGGAACGAAGCTCAAAATCGCATTCATGACCGGGCGCCACGACACGGTCGGAATCGACTGCGTCGCGATGTGCGTCAACGACATCGTGTGTCACGCCGCGCGACCGTTGTTCTTTCTCGACTACATCGCAACCGGCAAGCTCAAGAGCGCGGTCGCGCTGGCGCTGGTGAAAGGAGTCGCGCGCGGATGCAGGCTCGCCGGGATGAGCCTCGTCGGTGGCGAGACGGCGCAGATGCCCGGCTTCTATCGCTCCGGCGAATACGATATCGCCGGCTTCGCCGTCGGCGTGGCCGAGCGCGCCGCGATTCCGCGCCCCGAGCACATCCGCCCGGGCGACGTGCTGATCGGCCTTGCTTCGAGCGGCCTTCATTCCAACGGCTTCTCGCTCGCCCGGCGAGTCCTGCTCGAGCGCGCGCGCCTGAAACTCAACGCGCGCGTGGCGGAATTGGGCTGCACGCTTGCCGACGAACTGCTGCGGCCGACGAAAATTTACGCCGCCGCCGCGTCATCGCTGTTCGAGCATTTTCCGATTCGCGGGCTCGCCAACATTACCGGCGGCGGGATCCTGGAAAATCTCCCGCGCGTGTTGCCGGCCGGAATCGAGGCGATAATGCGCCGCGGGAGTTGGCCGGTTCCGCCGATCTTCGACCTGATTGCGCGGCTCGGACGAATCGGCCGGTCCGAAATGGATCGCACCTTTAATAACGGCCTCGGCATGATAGCGGTGGTGCCCGCGCGGCAGGCCAATGCCGTTATCGCTCATTTGCGGGGTCTGCGCACTCGGGCTTATCTTGTCGGCGAGCTGCGCCGCGGCAAGCGCGGAGTCAGACTGCTCTAGGCGGCCAGGCCGCGGCGGCAGCCAGGAGCGCGCGATGGCAGAGCGAGCGCCGGTAAAATTGGGAGTGCTTATCTCCGGCACCGGCACCAACTTGCAGGCGATCATCGACGCGGTCGAGCGCGGCGAACTGCGCGCCGAAATTCGCCTCGTAATATCCAACCGCGCGAACGTGCAGGGTCTCGAGCGCGCCCGGCGGCATGGCGTCCCGACCCGCGTCATCGAGCATCGCCGCTTCACTTCGCGCGAGGATTTCGACCGCGCGCTGGCCGCGGCGCTGACCGAGCACGGCGTCGAGCTCGTCGTATGCGCCGGCTTCATGCGCCTGTTGTCGCCGGTGATGCTGTCCGCGTTTCCGGATCGCGTGATGAACATCCATCCGGCGCTGCTGCCGGCCTTTCCCGGCGTGCACGCGCAAAAGGCGGCGCTGGAATACGGCGTCCGCTTCAGCGGATGCACCGTGTTCTTCGTGCGCGAGGGCGTCGACGACGGCCCGATCATCGCGCAGGCGGTCGTGCCGGTTATGCCCGGCGACACCGAAGAAAGCCTGAGCGAGCGCATCCGCGCGCAGGAGCATCGCCTCTACCCCTGGGCGATTCAGCTTTTCCAGGCAGGCCGCCTGACGATCGAGGGCCGCACCGTGCGTGTCGCCGATTTCCCGGCCGGCGATGAATCGCTCGCGCTCATAAATCCGCGCTCGCCCAATCGCCGCGCCTGAAATACCCCCACTGAACCACCGCAGTGAACGCGCTTTCCGTGATCGTCCCGATGCTCAACGAGGAGCGCACGATCGTGCGCACGCTGGAATCGATCGCCGCCGCCGCATCCGGCGCGGAAGCGGGCGTCGAGGTTATCGTCGTGGACGGGGGAAGTTCCGATCGCAGCCGCGACCGGGCGCGACCGCGATGCGCGACGCTGATGGTAGCGCCGCGCGGTCTCGCCCGTCAGATGAACGCCGGCGCCGCGACGGCCCATGGCGACGTGCTGGCGTTCGTCCACGCCGACACGCTGGTGCCGCAAAGTTTCGCAAGTGACATCGCTGCGGCGCTCGACGACCCGTCGGTGGTCGGCGGCCGCTTCGACGTGCGCCTGGACGACGACGCTCTGCTGCTCCGCCTTGTGGGACGGCTAATCAGCGTGCGTTCGCGCCTTAGCCGGACGGCCACCGGCGACCAGGCGATCTTCGTACGCCGCGAGGTCTTCGAGCAGCTCGGCCGCTACCGCAATATCGAGCTGTGCGAGGACCTCGACCTGGCGCGCCGGCTAAAGCGCGCCGGCCGCGTCGCCTGCCTGCGCTCCTGCGTCACGACCTCGGCGCGGCGATGGCGCGAGCGCGGCGTGATGGCGACGACGTTGCGGATGTGGTTCATCCGCGCCGCCTTCCTGCTCGGCGTCTCGCCCGCGCGGCTGACCCGCCTTTACAAGCGTGGCGGGCCGGCCGAAAATGAAGCCGGAGGCCGCTAAGTGGCAAAGGTCGAGGTTTACACGACGTCATATTGTCCCTACTGCATCCGTGCAAAATCGCTACTGAAAAGCAAAGGCGTCGCATTCGAAGAGATCGACGTTGCGGGCGATCCGGCGCTCCGCGAGAAGATGATCGAACTCTCCGGCGGACGGCGCACGGTCCCCGAGATTTTCATCAACGGCAGGATAATCGGCGGCTACGACGAGTTGCGCGCGCTGGAGGCCGCAGGCAGACTCGATAAGCTGCTGAGCGAGCCCGGCTGAGCCGGCCGCGCGATCACGATGAGCGACGAGTACGATGCCGAACGGTTTCCGGGCAATTTCTATCGCGGGATGATTTTGCGCCTGGACCGCGCCCGCGGCCGCGGCGTCGTGCGTTCGCATCAGGGGCGTGAGTTCGCGTTCAACTTCCCCTTCGTCGAAGTCGCCGGCGCGCCGCTCGGTGGCCGGTTTCCAGGCATCGAACTGCTGAGCGAAGGCGACAGCGTCGGCTTCGACGTCGGATGGACCTCGGGTGGACTGGTCATCACGGTGATCAAGCCAGCGCGCACTTCGAGCGGCGCGGCGCAGGATTAGCGTAGCAGTGCCGAATTAGCGCCGCAGCGACGGACTAACGGTCGCGCCGCGCCTGAAACATCCGCCACATTCTGCATCCCAGCGGATAGAACTCGCCGATCACTTCGTAGCCGTGACGTGCGTAGTAGGCGACGTTGGCCTCGGTCGCCGTCTCCAGGTAGACGCCGTC
>Ga0335070_10009126_pt1 | contig 11650 bp, 12 predicted proteins | sample Lox_Sample_13_FD_206722 | JGI IMG/M metagenome (GOLD analysis project Ga0335070, IMG submission 206722) | Soil microbial communities from Loxahatchee National Wildlife Refuge, Florida, United States - Lox_Sample_1.3 | ecosystem: Environmental > Terrestrial > Soil > Wetlands | place: USA...
CGATATCCCGGATGCGGAGATGGCGGCGATGGCGCGCGAGATCGGCGCCGCCTACGCCGCGCTCGCCTAGCGCAGGATCGGCCGGAACGCCCCGTCCCAGTCCGTGCCGGGCGGGTTCTCCTTGAAATACTGGATGCGTGCGAGATGCAGGTCGTAGAGCTTCTGGCTCGCGCCCGACAGCTTGCGGCACTGCTCGATGAGCTCGCGGGCCCTGTCCCATTGCTGCGTTCGCAGCGACTGGAAGATGTGCTCGTGGAACGTCAGGAGCGCACGGAACTTCGGGCTCGCCCGCATCACCGGGCTTCCCAGCATCGCATAGAGCTTGAGCGGCTCGTCGTGCGCGCCGGCGGCGATGTAGTCGACCTCCAGGAATGCGAAGCCGCGCTCGGCCGCCTTGCGCGTATCCTCGGCGACGATCACGGCGGGACCGTACTGCGCCGACAGTTCCTGGATGCGGCCGGCTTCGATCGCGCAGTCGCCGGTCACCGAGTATGCCGTGCGGCCATGCGCGCTGAAACCGCCGGCGATCGCCTGACTCGTCGAGATGCCGATGCCGATCGCAACCGGCGCGAAGGCGACGCCGTCATTGCGCCGCTCATGGGTGATGACGTCGTTGCTCTTCGCGATCGCTTCCATCATCGCGTTCGCCGCTTCGCAGGCGTGGATCGCGTGCTCGGGATCGTCGAGCGGCGCATTCCAGAAAGCGCTGAAGCCGTCGGCGGTCAGCCGGTCGATCGTGCCGCCGCGCGCCAGCGCGACGTCCATCAGCGGCACCAGCACGCGCTGCATCAGCCGCGTGAAGGCGGCGGGATCGTCCTTGAACGATTCGGCAAGGCCGCCGAATTCCCGCACGCCGCACTGCAGGTAGGTCACCGTGCGGCTGACTCCGTCGAGCCTGAGCAGCTCGGGCCTGCGCGCGATCTGCTCAATGACGTTTGCCGGGAGCGAATCCGCGAAGGCCGTCCGCACGCGTGCGCGGGCGCTCGTCACCTGGAGTGCGCGCATCGTGGCGCAGGTCCCGAAGGTGAGCGCCAGACCAAGGCCCGGTCCCAAGGCGTCGAACAGCACGCGATCGGCGGAATAGAGGCGCCAGGAGATGAAGCCGGCCCCGGCAATGCTCGCTACCGTGAACGCGCCTGACCAGAGAAGCCCGAAGCGTGCGAACAGGATGATGATCGCAAGACCGAAGATGGCGAGGCAGACCAGCTCCGCCTCGATCGCCGAGGCGGGACGGCGAAGCGATGTATTGGTCAGGATGTTCTCCAGCGCTTCGGCATAGACAGCGGCGACGCTGCGCATTCCATCCGGCGTGGCGATGATCCTTCCGGGGGGTCCCAGGATGACGACGGCATTCGCGAGCCGGGCCGCGGGAACCGTATGGGCGTCCAACGCGGCGGCGGAGACAGCGCGCGCCGGGTTGTCGCCGGAATAGGCAATCCAGAGGGAGCCGTCCGGCGCGGTCGGAACGTCCACGTTCTCTGCCTCGACGGACGCGATCCCAGCTCGTGAACCCAGCAGGCCATAATCGCCCTCGTCGCTCCGCATCGCCAAGGCACGCTTGTTCTGAAGCACACGGAGCATTTCCGCCGTCAGGCCCGGCACGGCAGTATGCCCGAGGCGGAACGCCAGCGGCATGCGCCTGAGCTTGCCGTCGGCATCGACCGGCAGATTGAGCGCGCCGTAGCCGAGACTCACGCGTTCGACGCCGGCGATCGCGCCGTCCGCCGCGGCGAAGGAAGGCGCACGGTCAAATGGATCCTTGGTGCCGATGAACCGCAAGGGCGCACGGATCACCGGCGTGTGCGCGGCATCGGCGGCGCCGAGCGTGAATCCCGTCACTGTTGCGAGCTGCGACATCGCCGCAACGAGCCCGTCATCGGGAGATGCCACCCCGGCGAGGAAGGAGCGGGCGGAGTCGTACTCCGGCCCTGGCGGCACCTGCGCCAAAAGGTTCTTCGGCGAGACAGGATCCGGCGTGTCGAGCGGAAAGGCGAAGACCGCCATCGACGCGCCCTGCATCTTGAGCTCGCGCGTCAGCCTGGCGAGGACCGAATGCGGCCACGGCCACGGGCCGAAGCGCTCGAGACTCGCCTTGTCCGCGTCAAGGGTGCGGATGGCGAAGCCGGCACGGGCGCTGGTGTCCTGATAACCGCGCGGAAGCGAATGCTGGTAGGCATCGAACAAAATGCCGCGCAGCCTGGTCGCGATCGTGCCGGCATCGCTGCCCAGTACCAGGAGCGCCGCGGCAAGCACGAGTGCCGGCGCCGCCCAAATGGCAAACGGTCTGTCACGAAGGTTCATTGAGGGCCCTACACGCGAATCCTATGCCGTGCTTTGCCCGTTCGCGGAAGCGGCGCGGACGCCGGCGGCCGCGCAAACGCGCTGTCCCGCCCGCGGGATGTCCCTGTCTCTCGCAACCAGGAGAGGGCCCGCAGCTCCACGATTCTGATTAACACTTTGACGAGTATAAGTTATCTTGGACACACATTTTCTTGACGGTACCGTCATTTTTGCTTGCTCTGGGAATCGGTCGGCGTATCCTTACGTTCAAACAACCCACTTGCGTATCAAGGGAGTGCCGCGCATGGACAACATCACCAAGGATCCGGCCTACAACGCTGTCGATCCGCACGATTTTCCCGCGATGCTGAATCCGGCGCGCTATGGCGAGCGCTCCACCGCGTTCGACAAGATCATATCCGCGACCCACGATCATTTCTGGGATCCGCTCGACAAGAAGTACATCGACTTCTCCGCGCCCTTCGACATCACGAAGGAATACATCGTCAATCCGCAGATGAACGGCGACCTCAAGACCGCAATCGGCGACAAGCTGGACGAAGGTCAGAAGATCAAGCTCGCAAACCTCGACACGCTGTGGTCGATGTCGTCGATCCTGCACGGCGAGCAGGGCGCGCTGTCGCTCTCGGCTTCGCTCTGCCACATCCTGCGCGATCCCGGCGCCCAGGAATACGCCGCGAACCAGACGCGCGAGGAAGCCCGCCACGTCACCGGCTTCTCGAAGTACATTCACGCTCGCTGGGGTGCGCCGTGCCCGGTCGGGCCCGCGCTCGGCAACCTCCTCAACGAGATGGTCTCCTCGCCGCTCGTCTGGAAGAAGATCGTCGGCATGCAGATGCTGATCGAAGGCCTCGCGATGGGCGCCTTTGCGTCGCTCTACAAGGAGGCGCGCGATCCGCTGCTGCGCCATCTCTGCCAGCTGGTGATGACCGATGAGGCATTCCACCACAAGTTCGGAAAGATCTGGGCCGATCGCACGATCCCGAATCTTTCGAAGTCCGAGCATGAGCTGATCGAGGACTGGGCGGCGCAGGTGTTCCAGGTGCTGCTCTACAATCTCGGTTCGCCGGACCAGAAGGCGTGGATCTACGAAGCCGTCGGCCTTGACCCGGCGTGGTGCCAGCAGGCGTTCATGGAAGCGATCACCGATGCGGCGATCCGTGAGGACATGCAGGACGCGACCAATATTTTCCGCGTCCTGATCAAGACCCTGCTCAAGGCCGGCATCATCACCGACCGGACGCGCGGCGTGTACGCCGCCTATATCGACATGGCCGAGCTCTACAACGAGGGCGATCGGATGGTCGGTGACGACATTGCCGAAGAGGGCATCAAGTACCTGGTCAAGCTGAACGGCGGGAAGATGATCCTGCCTTCGTCGACGCTGGTGGCCGCGGAATAGCGCGCCATACGTCGGATATGAGCGGAAGGGCGGGTCGCAAGGCCCGCCCTTTCTGCTGTGACGCTTGCAAGACGCGGCCCTCGGCGTAGGCTTTCGCCATCCTTTGGAACCTCCCGCGTCGCCCAATGAGCAAATCGAAAATCGGCGAGTTCGTCTCGATAGAGCGCGACGGCGCGATTGCAACCGTCACCATAGACCGCGGCGACGGGCGCAATGCCATGTCGCGTCAACTGATCCTGGAGATGACGGAAGCCGCGCGCAGTTTCGCCGATGACCTCCAGACCCAGGCGGTCATTGTCACCGGCAAGGGCGCATTCACCGCGGGCGCGGACCTCAAGGACCCGGCGATGGACCGCCGGCGTGCCGCCGGCCTGCTGGAGCGCCGTCACATGACGAGAATCGGCCCCGATCTCTGCGACGCCTGGGAGAAGGTCGAACAGGTCACGATCTGCGCCATCGAGAAGTACTGCATCGGCGGCGGCGGCGCGCTCGCTGCGGCCTGCGACTTCCGCATCATGGGCAGGGGCTCGCACATGCGCCTTCCCGAGATTCCGCTCGGCATGAACATGAGCTGGCATTCCGTGCCGCGACTGGTTTCGCTGATCGGCCCGTCGCGTGCCAAGCAGTTCGTGATCTTCGGCGAGCGCGTCGAGGCGGAGCAGGCGTTCGCCTGGGGACTTTGCGACGAGGTCACGCCCGATGGCGAGGCGCTCGCTGCGGCGCGGCGCTGGGCAGACAAGATCGCCAAGCTCCCGCCCAATGCGGTGCGCATGTCGAAGCAGAGCGTGAACGCGGCGGCAAACGCGCTGCACCATGCCAGCACCTTCATGGACCTCGACCAGTACGCGCTCGCCACCACGAGCGAGGACTATCGCGAGGCGATCAAGGCGTTCCTCGAGAAGCGCGAACCGAAATTCACCGGGAGATAGCAATGGCGGGCCGGGTCGACGGAAAGATCGCGCTGGTGACCGGCGGCGCGCAGGGTCTGGGCGAGGCGGCTTCGCGCATGCTGGCGCGCGAAGGCGCGCGCGTCGCGGTGACCGACATCAATGTCCCGGGCGCCGAGAAGGTTGCGGCATCCATCAACGAGACGCGCAAGGGCGCAGCGATCGCGCTCGACCACGACGTCACCGAGCCGGACGACTGGACGCGCGTCCTGACCGAGGTCGAGAGGGCGTTTGGCGGACTGCACGTCCTCGTCAACAACGCCGGTATCGGCGGCGGCAGCGACGTCGAATCGACCAGCCTCGAGACCTGGCGGCAGGTGCATCTCGTCGATCTCGAAAGCGTGTTCCTGGGCTGCAAGCTCGCAATCCCGCTGATGGCGCGCACGGTGAAAGCGACGGGGCTCGGCGGCTCGATCGTGAACATCTCCTCGATCGCCGGGATCATCGCCGGCCACAACATGGCGGCGTACAACTCGGCGAAGGCGGGTGTACGGCATCTCTCGAAGTCGGTGGCGCTGCATTGCGCGCGGCGCGGCTACAACATCCGCTCCAACTCCGTTCATCCCGTCTTCATCAAGACGCCGATCCTCGACGGCCTCATCGGCCGCTTCGGCGAGGAGGAAGGCATCGCCAAGCTGGCGCGCCAGGTGCCGCTCGGCAAGATCGGCGAGCCCGACGACATCGCCTATGCCGTGCTCTATCTCGCGAGCGACGAATCCAAGTTCGTCACCGGCTCCGAACTCAAGGTCGATGGCGGCATAAGCGCAATGTGAGGCGCTGCCCTAGTTGTTCGCCCTTATCGCGACCTGTGCCAGGAGAAGCTTCGCGCCCTTGCGGCCAAGCGCCCGGTCCGTCACGCCCTGAAGCCGGTCGGCGATTTCCGCGACGTCGGGCTGATGCTCAACGCGCGCCGCGGTCGTCCCGTAGCTCATCAGGCTGCGCAGGAAGGCGTCGCGCAGCACCGGCATCGCATGGACCGCTTCGGCGCGCAGCTTGGCGTCGGGAATGTCGAGGCCGACGCCAACCATCAGCAAGCCGACTGGCCTGTCGCCATCGAGGATGGTGGCGTACATGGGATCGATCATCAGATAGGAGTCGGATTGCGTCACCTTGTGCGTCGGCCGCTTGGTGGGGCCATCGTCATCCGCGCTGTCGTCGGCGCGCGCCGGCATGGCGAGAACCGCCGCAAGGACGAAAGCAGAGAGGAGGCGGATGGATCGCATGTGGACACTGAGGCGTTGCATGGCAGGTTTAAGCTGCCGCGGTAAACCTTTCCTTGATGAAGCGCTGCCGGAGATTTCATGACCTGCCGAAGCACTCTTGCCCCGATCGCAATCTCGCTCTTCCTCGCGACCTCGTGGGCGCTTGCAGCAGATATCCCCGGCCAGAAATTCAATATTTCCGTCAACGACTTGCCGAAACCCTATGCGACCCCCGCCGTCGACAATTCCTCACATGTGATCGCGCGTCCGCCGGGCGCGCTGCCCAGCGTGCCGCCGGGCTTCAAGATCGAGGTCTATGCGTCGGGGCTCTCCAATCCGCGTTGGATGGCGGTTGCGCCCAATGGCGACGTATTTCTTGCCGAGCCAAGAGCCGGCCGCGTCACCTTGCTGCGTGAAACGGACGGAAAGGTCCAGGCGAGCCTGTTTGCCGACGGCTTCCGCACGCCGCACGGCCTCGCGCTCGTGAACGACGCACTCTATGTCGGCGATCTCGAGGCCGTATGGCGCGTTCCCTTCGACAGCGCCATGAAGGCCGGGCAGCGCATGCGCGTGACGAGCGCGCCGGATCTGAGCCCCGCCGGCTATCACGTGACGCGCGATCTCGCGATCGATTCGAAAGGCACGATCTACGTCGCGATCGGCAGCGCCTCCAATGTCGGAGAGGATGGACCCACCCGCGCGACAGTGCAGACGGTCGCGAAGGACGGCTCGCTCAAGCCATTCGCGACCGGCCTGCGCAACCCGGTCGGCATTGCGTTCTATCCGGGGACGGACAATCTCTTCGTGACGGTCAACGAGCGCGATGGGCTCGGCGACGAGCTCGTGCCCGACTATCTCACCTTTGTGAAGCCGGGCGGCTTTTATGGCTGGCCGTACAGCTATCTCGGCGATCATCCGGATCCGGACTGGGGCAGCAGGCGCCCCGACATGGTCGCGAAGGCGATCATGCCCGACCTGTTGTTCCATGCGCATTCCGCGCCACTTGGCCTCGTGTTCTACGAGGGTTCGCAGTTTCCGGCCGCCTACAAGGGCGACGCCTTCGTCGCGCTGCACGGTTCATGGAACTCGGCGGCGCCGACGGGCTACAAGGTCGTGCGCGTGCCGTTCCGGAGCGGCCGGCCGTCCGGCGGCTACGAGAATTTCGTGACCGGCTTCTGGAGCGGCGCCGACAAGCCGGGAGCGCCGGCGCGGGTTTGGGGACGTCCCGCCGGCCTCGCGGTCGCGAAGGACGGCAGCCTGCTGATCGCCGATGACGCCGGGAAGGTCGTCTGGCGCGTGAGCTATGCAGGGAAATAGGTTGCGGTTCGGCCTGCCAGCCATTGTCCCTGGGGGAAGGCTGGTGGAGCTGAGCGGAATCGAACCGCTGGCCTCCTCATTGCGAACGAGGCGCTCTCCCAACTGAGCTACAGCCCCGAACCACATGGCGCCCGGATACGCCGGCGCGGCGGGTATGTAGGGAGCGGGGGCTTCGCGTGTCAAGGCGGCGAAATCCGCGCCTGCACCGCGGCCCGGGACGAGCCCCCGAGCGCGCTTGGAAAGGTTGTTTTGAGCCGGTACAAGCAAGGCCCTCGCGTGATTTGAGGAAAGGGAACGGCCCCATTCGATGTACTTCGTGGTTATCGACACGCTGGCGTGGCTGGTCGGCGCGCTCTTGAACCTGTGCTGGTTCGTCGTGATCGCGGCGGTCGTGGCCAGCTGGCTGATCGCCTTCGGCGTGCTCAACATGCAGAACCAGTTCGTACGCCAGGTCGTGCGCACGCTCGATGCGATCACCGATCCGGTGTTCCGCCAGTTCCGCCGGATCATCCCGCCGATCGGCGGCCTCGACATCTCGCCGGTGTTCGTTCTGCTGGTGATCGGCCTGCTGCAGGTCTTCTTCGATCGTCTCTTCATCTATCTGAGGTTCCAAGTGTGAACATGGCGGCGCGGCTCGGCATGCGCGGCAGCCGTCTCGTGTTCCATGTCAGGGTGACGCCGCGGAGCAGCCGTGACGCCGTCGAGCGCTGGGAACGCGGCGCCGACGGCCGCGAATATCTCAAGGTGCGCGTCACGGCGCCGCCGGAGGGCGGCAAGGCCAATGCGCAGCTGATCGCGCTTCTGGCCAGGACGTTCGATCTGCCCAGATCGGCCATCGAGATCGCCGCGGGCGAGAGCGCGCGGTTGAAGACGATTTCCATTCCCGCGGCGGCGCCAGCGCTTCGCGCGCGGATCGAGGCATTCGGAGGACCAGGATGAGCGCCAGGATCATCGACGGAAAAGCCCTCGCCGCGAAATTGCGCGAGCGCGTCGCAGCGGAGACCGCGAAGCTGAGGGCGAACCACGGGATCGTGCCCGGCCTCGCGACGGTGCTGGTGGGCAACGATCCCGCGAGCGAGATCTACATCCGCAACAAGGGCAAGGCGGCCGAGGCGCTGGGCCTCAAGTCCCTGCACCGCACGATGCCTGCCGACGCGCCCGAGGCGGACGTGCTGGCGCATGTGAAGGCACTGAACGCCGACAAATCCGTCCACGGCATTTTGGTGCAGATGCCTTTGCCCAAGCAGGTGCGTGACGCCGCAGTGCTCGACACGCTCGACCCGAGGAAGGACGTCGACGCGTTGACGCCGACCAATGCCGGGCTGCTTCTCGGCGGGCGCGCCGCGCTCGTCTCCTGCACGCCGCTCGGGGTTATGATGCTGCTCAAGGAATATGTCGGCGACGTCGCCGGGATGGACGTCCTGGTGATCGGACGCTCGCTCCTGTTCGGCAAGCCGTCGGCGCAGCTCTTCCTCGCGGCGAACGCCACGGTGACGATGGCGCACTCGAAGACCCGCGATCTCGCCGGCCACGCGCGCCGCGCCGACATCCTGGTCGCGGCGATCGGCAAGCCCAACACGGTGCAGGGCGACTGGATCAAGCCTGGCGGCATTGTCGTCGATGTCGGCATAAACCGGATCGATGCCGGCGGCGGCAAGACGAAGGTCGTCGGCGATGTGGACTACCAAGCGGCGGCGAAGGTCGCGGGCTTCATCACGCCGGTGCCGGGCGGCGTCGGCGCGATGACCATCGTCTGCCTGATGCGCAACACGCTGATCGCGGCGGCGTTGCAGAACGGCCTGGCTCCGCCCGACGTCTAGAGGCGGCTGCGCAGCTCGTCCGCGAGCTGGTCGGGTCCGATGGCGGTGTCGTCCCAATAGGCGACGAACCTTCCATCGGGGCCCATCAGATAGATCACGCTCGAATGGTCGAGGCCGTAGTTGCCGCCGGGGAGCGGATGCTTGCGGAAGTAGACGCGATACGCTGCGGCGACCTTCGAGATGGTCGCGAGATCGCCGGTAAGACCCACGAAGCGCGGGCCGAACGAGGCCATGTAGGGCTTGAGCTTCGCCGGCGTGTCCCGCTCGGGGTCGATGGTGATGAAGATCGGAACGACGCGCTCCGCTCCGGGCCCGAGCTTCGCAAGCGCATCGCCCATCAGTGCGAGCGTCGTCGGGCAGACGTCGGGACATTGCGCATAGCCGAAATAGATCAGCATGTAGCGGCCGGCGAAATCGGCGGACGATCGCCGGTGGCCGTCCTGGTCGATCAGCGTGAACGGCGCGCCGATGGCTGGCGTTCCGCTGCCCACGACGCGGCCGAGGCCGGGCAGCGCGTCGCTCGCGCGCCAGAGATAGACGCCCAGCACCAGCGCGATCAGCAGCAGAACCGGCATCAGAACGTAGGGCAGGCGACGCATTGCAGACCCGCGGCTAAAGGCGTATGGGCCGATTGATACCGGCCGCCGGCCGCCGGACAAAGAGGCAAATCGGCGCGTCAGAAGGCGAGAAATGAACGACACCGCCGACAGGGGTCTTCCCCGCGTGCGCATCTTCACCGCGCCGAACTCCGCGGTGCGCGGGCGGGTGCGGCTCCGGACGCTGTCGAACCTGCGCTGGCTCGCGGTCGGCGGCCAGTCGGCGGCGCTCTTCATCGTCTATTTCGGCTTCGGCTATGTTCTGCCGCTCGTGCAATGCGGCGGCGCGATCGTCGCGAGCGCGGTCCTCAACATCGCGCTGGCGCTGCGCTATCCGGCGAGCCATCGTCTCACCAACCGCGAGGCGACAGTCTATCTCGCCTTCGACGTGCTCCAGCTCGCCGCGCTCCTCTACCTGACCGGCGGGATCACCAACCCGTTCACGCTGATGTTCGTGGCGCCGGTGGTGATCGCCGCGGCGACGCTCAACCTCGGCAACACGCTGATCCTGGCCGCGATCGCTTTCATCTCGGTCTCGGCGATCTCGGTGTTCCACGAGCCGCTGCCGTGGCCGTCGGGCGAGGCGCTGCAACTGCCGACGCTCTACCAGGCCGGCATCTGGGCGTCGCTGGTGATCGGCATCGGCTTCACCTCGGTCTATGCCTGGCGCATCGCAAGCGAGAGCGCGCGGATGTCGGCGGGCCTCGCCGCGACCCAGCTCGCGCTGTCGCGCGAGCACCGCCTCGCCTCGATCGGCGCGCTGGCGACGGCGGCGGCGCACGAGCTCGGCACGCCGCTCGGAACGATCGCGGTCGTGGCGCGCGAACTCGAGCGCGCTCTGCCGCAAGCTTCCGCCGAAGCCGAGGATGCGAAGCTCCTGCGCGAGCAGGCCGAGCGCTGCCGCGCGATCCTGGCGCGGCTCGCCAACCCCGAGGAAGGGCTGCTCGGCGAGACGGCGCGGCTGCCGCTCGGCGCCTTCCTCGAGGACCTCGTCGAGCCCTATCGCGGCGACGATCTCGAGATCACGATCACGCTCACGTCCGACATCGAGGGCGATCCCCAGCCGCAGGTGTGGCGCGCGCCAGAACTGGTGCACGGGCTCGGCAACATCATCGACAACGCGTCGGACTTCGCGAACAGCCGGGTGCGGGTCAAGGCGCGCTGGAACGCGAGCCAGCTGCACATCTCGGTCGAGGACGACGGCCCGGGCTTCGCGCCCGAGATCTTCGAGCGCATCGGCGAGCCCTACATCACCTCGCGGCCCGGGCATTTCGCGCTCGGCGAGACCGAGCTCGGTCCGACCGGCGCGCTCGACAAGCACGAAGGCATGGGGCTCGGCTTCTTCATCGCCAAGACCCTGCTTGAGCAGACCGGCGCGACGGTGAGCGCGGTCAATCCGGATTCGGGCGGCGCGCGGGTCAGCGCGACCTGGCCGCGGGGCGTGATCGACGGCGAGGCGCCGCCGGGACGCGGGGAGGGGTGAGATGCAGCGGCCCTACAAACTCTCCTGTCATTGCGGCCAGATCCGCTTCGAGGTCGATGCGGAACTGGGTCCGTTCACCGAATGCAACTGCTCGACCTGCCGGCGGCACGGCTACCTGCACTGGAAGGTGCCGCTCTCGGCAGTGCGCTTCCTCAGCGAGAAGCGCGTGATGTCGGTCTATCTCTGGCGCGACGTGACGGGGCACCAGTTCTGCCCGACCTGCGGCACGGGGATGCTGCGCACCGGTTATCCCGGCGACCGCGTCTCGGTGAATGCGCGCTGCATCGAGGACATCGATGTGTTCGCGCTCAAGGTCGAGCGCTATGACGGCCGCAACGACATGCCGCCCGGCCCGTTGCCGTGAGCTGTTTCCGATTTCGGCGATTCCTCCCTCGCTGCGGACGCAATGCGAGCGCCGATCGAAACGGGCTTCTTCTAAACGCAAGAAATGATGGACGAATTTCGGGCGCAGATGTCGTCCGGCACCGGTGCTTCCGTGTGCATGCCGTGCGTTCGGGCGAGTGGAGTTATCCGTTTCCGGTCCCGGGTTCGCTGCTGTCACCAGCTACGACGGGCTTTCCC
>Ga0335070_10009127_pt1 | contig 11646 bp, 11 predicted proteins | sample Lox_Sample_13_FD_206722 | JGI IMG/M metagenome (GOLD analysis project Ga0335070, IMG submission 206722) | Soil microbial communities from Loxahatchee National Wildlife Refuge, Florida, United States - Lox_Sample_1.3 | ecosystem: Environmental > Terrestrial > Soil > Wetlands | place: USA...
CCAGAGCCACCAGCCCCACACCGATCCAAAACTGGCGGCGAGGCTCAGGATGCAGCTGGGAGAACCAGATCATCAGGACCAGATAGGCCAGAAAGTGGTGCACCTTGTCGCTTCCCGGCGCATCCAGTATGACCGGTACCTTGGGGGTCACAGAGAGGAAAATCACAAGACCGACAAGGAGCCAGCCGAGGGCACGCCAGAGTCTCGGGTAATGAAAGGGAGCCATTTGAGTTTCTGCCCGCGGTGCGCTAAGCTGGGCCAACCACGAGGTCGTCACGGCGGCCCCAACCATTGAGGAGGAACCATGAAGAAGATCCTGGTTCTCCACGGCGTCAACCTCAACATGCTCGGCAAGAGAGACCCGGTCCAGTACGGGACTTCCACCCTCGAGGAGATCAATCTCAGCCTAGCCCAACTGGGCGCGGAACTTGGCCTTCAGGTGGAGACCTTTCAGAGCAACCACGAGGGAGCGCTGGTGGAGAGGATCCAGAGGATCGCCCTGGAAGACGTCCACGGGGTGCTCATTAATCCCGGCGCCTGGACCCACTACAGCTACGCGCTCCGGGACGCGCTGGAAATGGTCAAGGTCCCTGTCATCGAGGTCCACCTATCGAACATCCATGCGCGAGAAGAGTTCAGACGCCACTCGGTCCTCGCCCCGGTGGTAAAGGGGCAGATCTGCGGGTTCGGCGTCAATAGCTATCTCCTGGCGCTCAGAGCCGTCTCCCAGCTCGTCTCGAACACCTAGCCCGCTGACGTTACTTGTGTGGAGATCAGGGGCCCCGCTTTGGGGCCAAGAGAGGTGCACCCGCGGTCGAAGAGAGCCTGAGCTGACGGGAAGGTCTCGATTTCAGGCGGCAAGGCCCTCGGCGTTGGTGGTGCCGGAGGGGGGAGTCGAACCCCCATGACCACGAGGGTCACTGGATTTTGAGTCCAGCGCGTCTACCAGTTTCACCACTCCGGCATCGTCTCCGCTAACCCTACTCCCCTTCACTTTCCTTCGGCCCGTCCGGGCTCGCAGCACATCCGCAGGCGCTCGAAGGAGGCCTCAGTTTACCCTGAATGCCGCCACCCTTGCAAGGGGTTTAACTCCGCCCGGCCCGTTTCGAAATACCTCGGCGCCGGAGGCAAGACGATATCCCTACCGTTCCTGGCCTTGCGGAGGCGCTATGGTATAATTATCTTTAAAACGATCTGTTACCTATTTTGCCTTTGGAAGAGAAATGATTTCCACACTTTGTAGAACCCTAGATACCCTAGAGCCCGACGTCGGTCGAGGCTTTGGGTACCATATGTTATGAAAAGCATGAGTGAAACGCCGGTTTGCTCCCGAGTTGGCACGGCTCTTTCATCGGGGGGAGCGGCGTGACTGTGTAGGTTACCTTCAGGAGAGGAGGAGAGACGTGGTTTCCGTATCCAATGTGCTAGGATATGTGGCACCGCTCTTGATCCTGTGTTTGACGCTCATATTCTGGAGACACTACGACGCCACCGGTATGGATCTTCGGCGGGATCGAAAGAACGTCAAACGTCGTGGGGACTTCAGAGCTGGAATCAGATGGCCTGTCGCTGCGGAAACGCCCATAGGCTCCGTCCAGGGTCGCACCCGGAACGTGAGCGCAAGCGGGGCCACCATCGTGAGCCTGCAACCTTTCGCCCGTGGCGAGATCGTTCCCATCACGCTCCAGGCACCTGCTCGGGTGATCCGGCTCCGGGGCCGGGTCATGTGGGCCGATACCTTTTACCCGCCCATGAGCCGCGTACCCCACAAGGCGGTCGGCGTCCTCTTCCAGGGACTTGCTGAGGAAGATGGGGTTTTCCTGGCATCCGCCGTCGAGGCGTGGCGGCAGGCGGAGGAGCGCAAGAGGGCCGAAGCTCCTCAGAGATCCTTCTTCGCCCAATGGCTCGGCGGCGTTCGGGGCTTTGCCGGTGAGGCGGGCGGGGGCTTCCGGCTCGAAGGTGCATTGCACTGGCTGCGCCAAAGGGTGGAGGGGGTCGTCGGTCAGACCCTTGCCCTCGTCCGCCCGTATCCGACTATGGAAGCACCGGTCCGGTCCAAAGGGCATAAGGCAGGCGCTCGCCGTTCCCGCTGAGAGCAAGTCTCGGGTAAGACTATGGCCGCCTCGGGGCGGGAGAAGAGTGCGTCTCCAGCTCCGGGCAGGTGTCGCCTTTTGGGGGCTCACCGTCTAACCCGTCTTGTTCATAAGGCCTTGAGAACTTCGGGGATAATCCAGGTTGGAGTCCAGTGAGTCGTGAAACAAACACGAAGGGCGGGGGTTATCGTCCCCGCCCTTTTATTTCATATCGCGGCCGGTTGACTACATCTGCCGCCTGCTCACCCCCGGGAGCAGACTTCTCCGTCATGGGTTGTCGGTTTTACGCGAATCGCTCCCGCTGCCGGCTGCAAGCTTTTCTGGGCTCTAGGCCCCATGCCCTCTGCTTTTCGGTTGCCTTGCGCCTTACGCCTTGCGCCTTCTGCCTACTGCTTATTGCCTCCTGATTTCTTGCCTCCAACCTCCAGCCTCAGACCACCGACCACCGACGGGCCGTCAGGCTCCCCTGCCTACTGTCTTTTCCCGCCTTTCTCTCTTTTCTCGCCGTCACGTGCCCATATCCCAGGAGGAGAGATACTTCTTCTGGTCGGGAAGCAGTTGGTCGATCTCAATGGCCATAGCGCCGAGCTTGAGAGCAGCCACTTCCCGGTCGATTTCGTCGGGGACTTCGTAAACTTGTTTCTTCAGCTTGGCGCCGTTTTTCGCCAAATAGGCCGAGCTCAAGGCCTGGTTGGCGAAGCTCATATCCATGACGCTCGGGGGATGTCCCTCGGCTGCGGCGAGGTTGACGAGTCTGCCTTCGCCCAACACGTTGAGACGCCGGCCGTCCGGCAGGGTATAGACCTGAACGTTGTCGCGAATCTCGCGCCGCTCGCTGGCCATCCCGGCGAGGGCCTCCAGATCGATCTCCACGTTGAAATGGCCGGAGTTGCACAGAATCGCGCCATCCTTCATGACAGCGAAGTGCTCCCGCCGTATGACGCGAATGTCTCCGGTCACCGTGCAGAAGAGATCGCCGATCTTGGCCGCCTGGAGCATGGGCATGACCTGGTAGCCGTCCATGACCGCCTCCAGAGCCCGAAGCGGCTCAACCTCGGTGATCACAACGTTCGCGCCCATTCCCCGGGCCCGCATCGCCACTCCACGGCCGCACCAACCATAGCCCGACACCACGAAGGTCGAACCTGCCAGGAGGCGATTCGTGGCCCGAATGATCCCGTCCAGGGTGCTCTGCCCCGTGCCGTAGCGGTTGTCGAAGAAGTGCTTGGTCTTGGCGTCGTTCACGGCGATGAGGGGGTAAGCGAGCACCCCGTCCTTCGCCATACTTCGCAGGCGGATCACGCCGGTCGTGGTTTCCTCGGTGCCGGCGATGATCTCCTCCAGAAGCTCCCGCCGCTCCGAGTGAATGGTGCTCACGAGGTCGGCACCGTCATCCATGGTGATATGCGGTCGCATGGCCAGCGCCTGATGAATGTGGCTATAGTACGTGTCGCGGTCCTCTCCCCTGATGGCGAACACCGGCACGCCCTCCTCGGCAGCAAGAAAGGCGGCCACGTCGTCCTGGGTGCTGAGAGGGTTGGAGGCGCACAGGCGGACCGTGGCGCCCCCCGCCTTCAGGGTCTGGACGAGACGGGCGGTCTCGGTCGTCACATGGAGGCAGGCGGCGAGACGTATCCCCTCCAGGGGTTTCTCGCGTTGAAAGCGTTTTGCAATGGCGTTGAGCACGGGCATACTCTGGGCCGCCCATTCCACCCGGTTACGCCCTCTCTCCGCCAGGGCCAGGTCCTTGACGTCACATTCCACAGGCACTGTATCCTCCTTTCTTGACCTCCCGCAGGATGGGCCCGCCATCCGACCCTTGGTGACTTCTAAAAAACTCGCCAAGGTAGACGGCACGTTAAAAAGCTCCAGATGCAAGGCGCGCGAATCTTGAGGAATGAGGCGCATATGAAAGCACGCCGCAATGACGAAAGATGAAGCGCAACGCCGCAGATGGACCTTTTACGAAGCCGTCATCCTTGGCTACGACCTACTCCCCTCCTCCTGGCGCTGTGCCAGGTGGCGACGCTGGCCGTTCGCCGGCCCCGTCTCCGAACGGGAGGTGGGGGTGCTGATTCCCGGGGGCGGCGATCCCGGCAGAAATGAGGAGCTTGAAGGCGTCCTCCACACTCATGCTCAGGGCGACGGTCTCGTTCTCCGGCACCATGAGGTAGAACCCCGAGGTGGGGTTCGGGGTGGTGGGGAGAAAGATGCTGACAAGCCTACGCGCCGTTCTATCCTCGATCTCCTCCGCTCCCGTCCCGGTCACGAAGCCGAGAGCGTAGATACCCTGTCTCGGGAATTCAACGAGAACCACCCGCTTGAAGGCGGCCTGAGTCTCCCCGAACATGGCCTGGGTCATCTGTTTCATCGCACTGTAGATAGGTCGAACGAGGGGGATCTTCGACAGGAGATGCTCGCCGAAGTCCACCACCCGCCGGCCCATGTAGTTCTTCGCCAACATGCCGGTGAGAACGACGACAAGGAGACTCAGAATGAGCCCGAGACCTGGAACCGGAAAAGGGAGATACGTCTGGGGGTGCAGCGGCGGCGGCATGATGTCGAGCACGTGATCCATCACCTTGAGAATGGCCCTGATCACGTACACGGTGATGCCGAGCGGCAGGATGATCAGAAGGCCGGCAAAGAAGTACCCGCGCACCCGATCCTTAAATGTCTTCAAAAACTGTATAGGCATCTACCAAACCGATCTTGTCTGACAACCCCACCCCTCCCTGCGGGAGGGAAGTTCTATGTTTTCCGTTATACGTGAATCGCTCCTCCTGCCGGCTGCAAGCTGGCAACTCTCTTCTGTCCTCTGTCCACCGTCTACTGTTTTCTGTCCCCCGCTTGCTGCGTACTGCCTACTGCTTTCTGCCCTCTGCCCCATGCTCTATGCCCTATGCCATGGACCACGGACAACTGACGGGCCGTCAGGCCCTGCTGCCCCCTGCCGGCTATTTCGGCCGGTTCTTTCCGTCAACCAGAACGACCCGGGGCCGGTGCCGCGCCACTTCCGCCTCGTCCAAGAAGGCATAGGTGGCAACGATGAGGAGATCCCCTCGATGTCCTTTCCGTGCGGCAGCGCCGTTGAGGCAGATCTCTCCCGAACCTGCCGGCGCGGCCATGACATACGTGTCAAAACGCTCGCCGTTGGTTACGTTGTACACCTTGACCTGCTCGTACGGTGCGATATCGGCAAGATCCAGGAGATTCCGGTCGATGCTCAGGCTCCCCTCGTAGTCGAGACACGCGGCCGTCACCGTGGCCCGGTGAATCTTCGCCTTCAGAAAAATCCGCTGCATGGTTTCTCTCCTCCCCGTCATATCCAACCTGGAGAACCTTGACCGCGGGAAGGACATGGAAAAAGCCTTCGAGACCGGAGTCTGGAAGGCTTGGCCACGCTGCTGGTGCGACGGCAAATGTCATGCCCTGAGTCAAGCTCGGCCTGCACCACCGGCCCTCCACCGTCTCGGTCCACCAGGTGGATCCAAGCGGAATATCATGTCGGCATAGCTTTTAACATATGCCACGACTGGGGCTCGACGTCAACTATATCCTCCCTATTCACTGTCTACTCCTATCCGGAGCGTGGTGCATAGGGCGCAGATTGACGTGGATCAACGCAGATCTCTCTTCGTCCCTCAAAACACATGACAGCCGCTCGTTTCTCGCCTTTCTCGCCTTTCTCGCCTTTCTCGCTACTGCGATAGACACAGATTTGCACAGGTCGACACGGATCGCGTTTCAGCGGCCAGTTTCTGCCGTGCGCCTTGAGCCTACTGCCTCCTGCTCACTTCCTACTGCCTATTGACTTGTTGCCTCCGACCGCAAGCGGAGCGATCCTCTAGCCTCCAGCCCACCGATAGGTGGCTGCCCTGTGCTCTATGCTTTCCCCCACTGACGACTGACCACTGACAGCGGGCGGGCTATGAGGCCCCCCGCCGAAGCCCGCTCATCGCGGCTGGACGCCGCCCCCACCGGGTTCTTCACGGCGTTGCAGCGCGACAGCGAGATTCACGTACTCCTCCACCGTGAGAGTCTCCGGCCGTCGGCGAGGCTCGATCCCTGAGTCGCCGAGAGCCTCATCGAGCCTTCTCTCTGCCAGCCCCGGGAGGGAGCCGCCCATGAGACTGTTTCTCAAGGTTTTCCGCCGGTGAGAGAACGCCGCCTTGACCACCCTGAGCAGCCACTCGGCGTCCACCCGCGGTTCCTTCGGCCAGGGCCGGAAGGCGAGATGGACCACAGTGGAATCCACCTTGGGCGGGGGGTAGAACTGGGACGGCTTCAAGCGCATCAGCCGGCGCCGATCCCAGTGATAGGCCGCCATTACCGAGAGAATGCCGTGGTCCCGATCCCCCGCCTCGGCCAGGAGCCGCTCCGCCACCTCCGCCTGAAGCATGAGCACCGCCTCTTCGATGCACGCCGCTCCTTCCATGAGCCTGAACAGGACCGGGCTGCTGATCTGATAGGGCAGGTTGCCGATCACCTTGAGTTTCCGGCACCAACGCTCGGAGAGGGCAAGGAGATCCACGTCGAGGATGTCTCTGGCGAGAACCACGACGAGATCCCGGGGGGCCTCGACCAGCACTTGCTCACGGAGAAATCGGGCGAGCTCCCCATCGATCTCCACCGCGACGACGCAGGCGCCGGTCCGCGAAAGAGGCAAGGTCAGGGCCCCCAGGCCCGCGCCGATCTCCACCACCACGTCACCGGGGCCCGGCCGGACAGCCGCAGCGATCTTCTCCGCCGTCGCCCGGTGGATGAGGAAGTGCTGACCCAAACCCTTGACGGGTCTCCGACTCAGCCGCTCCAGCGCCTTACGAGGTGAGATCATTCCACGCGCTCCGCCGTCGCACCCCGGAAGCGTTCAGAACTGACGAGCTTCAGGGTGAGCATGTATGCCACGATGGCTGGAATGATGCCCAGGATGACCCCGCCGAGCAGCATCGCACCCACGATCTTCCCACCCAGGCTTGCCATGGCCAGAAGCGAGCGGTCTTCCGGGAGACTGATAGCCGGAAACCCGAGGACGAGCTGCCCGACGCGGTAGCTGCCGTAGTAGAAGAAGGGAATGCTCAGAGGGTTGCTGACCCAGACGCCGAGGGCGGCGGCGAGCTTGCTCCCCCTGACGAGCAGGGCCAGGCTCACGGCCAGAATGGTATGCAGGGGGATGGTGGGTGTGATCCCGATGAAGACGCCGATAGCCATTCCCAGGGCGATCTCGTGGGGCTTCCCCCGGAGCTGTCTGAGCTGCCAGAGAAACTCACGCCACCACCAGCGCGGGCTCCAAAGCTGCCGCGCCCTGGCCATTCTCGACCGATCAGCCTCCAGCGTCTGTCGTTCACCCATCGTTCAGACTCACCGCCGCCCTGCCGCCTCCTGCCCGCTGCCTCCAGAGTCAAAAGCTCTCAGCTTTCAGCCCTCAGCTGTGCCTTGCACCGTATGCCTCGTGCCTTGTGCCCCTTCCACCAATTGAACCAATAAAACCAATCAAACCAATGGAACTAGTAGGTCGTCGCCTCCAACCTCAAGCGCAGCGATCCTCCAACCTCCAACCCGCCGTCTTATCCCTTTCTCGCTTTTCCAGCCTTTCTCGCTTGTCTCGCGGGCCAAGGGCCCCCGCCCCCTAGGATCGCAGCGTCAGCATCCGGTCCACCGCCGTCCGCGCCCGCTCTCTGGTCCCCTCGGGGATCTCGATGCGCGGCTCCATCTTTTCCAGAGCCCAGAGCACCTTCTCCACGGTCATCCGCTTCATGTTGGGGCAAACGCTTCTTTCGGTGATCGCCACGTAATCCACGGCCGGATTCACCTTGCGCAAGGGATGGAGGATCCCTGTCTCCGTGCCGATGAGCAGAGTTTTCCCCTGGTACGCCCGAGCATACCGGATAATCCCCCCGGTGCTCAACGCCTCATCCGCCGCATCGATCACGTCCGGTCGGCACTCCGGGTGCACGAGAACCTTCGCCTCCGGGTAGCGCTCTCGCTGCCTGGTAATGTCCGCCACGGTGATCTTCATGTGGGTAGGGCAGTATCCCGGCCAGAGATTGAGCTGTCGACCCGTCTTGCGCATGGTGAAGTGGCCGAGGTACTGGTCGGGGACAAACAGGATGGGCCGAGCAGGATCCAGCGCCTGGACGACCTGCACTGCGTTGGCGGAGGTGCAACATATGTCCGAGCCCGCCTTCACCGCTGCAGTGGAATTCACGTAGCACACCACTTGTACGCCCGGGTACTTGGCCTTTTCCGCCTCGAGCTGGGCGGCGGTGATCATGTCGGCCATGGGACAGCCGGCCTCGGCGTCGGGCAGAAGCACCGTCTTTTCGGGCGAGAGGATCTTGGCGGTCTCCGCCATGAAGTGGACCCCACAGAAGACAAGCACCGCGGCGTCGGTTGTGGCCGCCTTGCGGCTCAACTCCAGGGAGTCCCCGGTGAAGTCAGCGATATCCTGGATCTCTGCGGGCTGGTAGTTGTGGGCGATGATCAGAGCCTTTCGCTCCCGCCTCAGCCGACCGATTTCTCCCACAAGATCTGAACCCATGAATGGTCCCCCTTCCGGCAAATATCGCTGGGATTGTAAGAGCAAAACCCCGAGTCGTCAAACGAGGGGGGAAAAATGGGACACAGATTTACACAGATAGACACGGATTTCTCGTATACGGTACCACGACTGACCCTCAGGGATCAGCTTTCCGCCATCAGCGGTCAGCTGTTCCTGGCGCCTTACGCCTTGAGCCTTACCCCGGGCCCTTGGCCCCCCGGCCTCACAAGCGATGATGGCGCTTTCCGGCGCTTCTCCGCCGGGCCGGAATGAAAGAGCCGGGCCGGGCGCTTTTTGCTTGACGGAAAAAGCCCTTCTCCGGATAATGTTCAAATTTGAACAAGGGATTCGGCGCACAAGGGGCCCTTCCGAGTCAAGCCAAGACCTGGAAGAGATCACACGAACAATCGGGCCTTCGTGCTTTTACGGGGAATCAGCCTGCGCCACGGTTGTGCTCTCTCGTCTGGGAGTTCGCCTGTAACCCAGTGGGCGGAGCTTTGCCCGCCCGCCGCCCTAGGGGAGGGAAGTTCTCCATTATACGCCAGCCAGCAGCGGCCGTGGGCCGCTGAGGGCCCGGACGCGCGGGAGCGAAATCAGCTGCCCGCTGCTTTCTGCCCTCTGCCCCATGCTCGATGCCCCATGCTCTATGCTCTATGCCCCATGCTCTATGCTCTATGCCCCATGCTTTTCGGTTGCCTCCAACCTCTCGCCTCGAACCTTAAACGGCCACCGCGCGTCCAAAGCCTTGGGCCTCGCACCGATCTTTTGGCAACGAACCACGGACAACTGACCACTCACCGGCGTTTGCCTCCAACCTCACACCTTTAACCTTCAACGGGCCGCCAGGCCCAGTGTGCCCTGACCCTTGTTGACCCAAGAAGAATTCCTGGTCCTCGACGCCATCGACCGACATCGGCCCCGGAGCCAGCGGAGCCTCGCGCGCCATTCGGGGATGAGCCTGGGAAAGACGAATTACCTCCTCAGGAAGCTCATGGACCAGGGCCTGGTAAAGATCAATGCCGCGTTGGGCGACATTAGTAGGGGCCGCTATCTCTATCACCTGACGCCGGAGGGGCGGAAGGCGAAGGCTCAGATGACCGTCCCCTTCATCAAGGCCCGCCTGCACGAATTCGAGGAATTGCGAAAGCGTCTGCTGGAGAACCTGCTTGTGCTCCACGAGGGCGGGGCCCGTCGTCTCCTCGTCGTCGGCTCCGAGAGTCTGGGAAAGCTCCTTGGCCAGATCGCTCGTGCCGAGGAGCTGGAGCTCCAGGTGGTGGCCACCGTCTCCAACGACGAGGATTTCAACAACTATCCCCAAGCCGAATGGGACACCCTTCTCATCGCCGAGGATGCGCCGAAAGTTCGGTCTATCCTTCAGTTGCTCAGCGTTCAGGGGGAGAAGGTTTGGCATCTCAGATAAAGGCGAGACAGGGCCAAGGCGAGAAAGGTTGTAGGGTGTTCCTTCCCGTTTCTTCACTTTACCCTTTCTCGCATTTCCCGCATTTCTCACGTTTCTAGCCAGATGAATTCCGACCCGAGGAACCCTATGCCCACCCAGCCTCCCGAGCAGTACCCCCAGCCGTACCCTGACGAGGACGAGATCAACCTTCTCGATTACCTGATCGTCCTCCTCAAGCACAAGCGCCTCATCGCCGGCATCGTCGGCGGCGCCGCAATCGTGGCGGTGGTCGTGAGCCTCCTCATGACCAACATCTACCGCTCAGAGGCGACCATCGCCGCCCGCCAGCAGGAGAAGTCCGAAGGGGGCTCCGCCTTCGCCGCCCTGAGAGGTATGGCCGGCATCGCCGCTGACATTGTCGGGTTCGGTGGCGGCGGAGACGTGGACAAGATCGAGGCGCTCCTCAAGAGCCGCGAACTGGTTCGCCGCGTGGTCGACAACAACACCCTCCTCCCCCGCCTGTTCGAGGACGACTGGGACTCCAGGAAAAAGGAGTGGAGAAAGAACCCCGCCCCCACCATCCAGGATGCCTACAAGCTGCTGGTTACCAAGGGCATGCTCACCGTCTCCCGCGACCGGAAGACCAACATCGTCACCATAAAGATCGACCACCGGGATCCCCAGTTCGCCAAGGATCTGGCGGATTACTACCTCACCGAGCTGAGCGAGTCCCTCCGCGAGGAAACCCTGAAGGACGCCCAGGACAACAAGCGGTTTCTCCAGAGTGAGCTGGACAAGACCTCGGACGCCCTGCTCCGGGAGAAGATCTCCAACCTCCTCGCCAAGGAGATCGAGAAGGAGACCTTCGCCCGGGCCCAGAAGTATTACAGTTTCGTCGTGCTCGACCCGCCCGTCGTCTCCGACCTCAACAAGAAGGTGAAGCCGAAGCGGGCGCTCATCTGCATCCTCTCCGTGATCGTTGCCGGCTTCTTCGCCGTGTTTGCAGCCTTCCTCGCCGAGTACGTTCACAACGTCAAGACCAGGGAGGACCCCGAGCGGCTGCACACCTTGCGCCGCTACCTGGACGTCCCCCTCTGGAAGAGGAGTGAGCAGGAAAGAGCAGCGGGCACCGGGCGGTGAGCAGTGCGCACTTTTTTCCACAAGAAGGGGCAAGCGGTTTCATTCACCCTGTCTTCGTCGCCCCTGAGCAGCCGCCAGCCAGCCCTTCTTGGTTACCCTTTGCCCTATGCCCTCTGCCCTGTGCTTTTTGGTGGCCTCCAACCTTCCAGGGGCTCAGCTTTCAGCCCTCAGCGGTCAGCCTTATGGCGTGGTTTTTCTCGCCTTTCTCGCCTGTCTAGCGAAGCGAAGCCCGCTGCCCTATGCTCCATGCCCTATGCCCTATGGTTTTCGGTCGCCTCGCGCCGATCTTTTGACAACGGACCACGGACAACTGACCAGCATTCGCCTCCAACGACCGGAGGTCAACGTTGGCACGATCCGTGAATCGCCGGCTTCCTCGTGCTGAATGCCCTGTGCTCGATGCCCCGTGCTCTATGCGTCTGTATGGTTATGCGGAATCGGTGAAAGGAGTTAGTTGATGGCTGACTCGAGAT
>Ga0335070_10009128_pt1 | contig 11646 bp, 15 predicted proteins | sample Lox_Sample_13_FD_206722 | JGI IMG/M metagenome (GOLD analysis project Ga0335070, IMG submission 206722) | Soil microbial communities from Loxahatchee National Wildlife Refuge, Florida, United States - Lox_Sample_1.3 | ecosystem: Environmental > Terrestrial > Soil > Wetlands | place: USA...
ATCTTTGATAAACGTTACAGGATTTCTCTCTGGAGCTCGAAATGACAATGAATTGAATGCAACTTGGAACTAAACAGTGATGTACGTCGGAAAAGAAGAATGAAAAAGGGAACGGACAGAATCCGTTCCCTTTTTTCGCATTACAGGGGGCAACTCCGGTATTAGTAGTCCATGCCGCCCATGCCGCCCATGCCGCCCATGCCGCCGGGAGGCATCATCGGGCCGCCTTCCTTCTTGGGCTTGTCGGCTACCATCGCTTCGGTGGTAAGCATCAGACCGGCGACGGATGCCGCGTTCTGCAGTGCGTACCTGGAAACCTTGGTAGGATCGATGATTCCGGCAGCCACCATGTCGCAGTAATTGTCTTCAGATGCGTCATAGCCGAAGGCGCCTTCGCCGTTTCTTACCTTGTCTACTACGATGGAGCCTTCGATGCCGGCATTGGTGGCAATCTGACGAATCGGCTCTTCGAGGGCGCGCTTGATTACATTCACGCCGAACTGCTCGTCATGGGACAGATTGAGCCCTTCGAGAGCTTTCAGGGTACGGATATAGGCGACGCCGCCACCGGGAACGATGCCTTCTTCAACCGCGGCGCGTGTCGCATGAAGAGCATCTTCCACGCGGGCCTTCTTTTCCTTCATTTCGGTTTCAGTCGCAGCGCCGACCTTGATTACCGCAACGCCGCCGACCAGCTTGGCAAGCCTTTCCTGGAGCTTTTCACGGTCGTAATCGCTGGTGGTCTCTTCGGTCTGGGCGCGGATCTGTTTTACGCGGCCCTGGATATCGGCTTCGGAACCGGCGCCGTCAATGATGGTGGTGTTGTCCTTGTCGATGGTGATTCTCTTGGCGCTGCCGAGCATGTCATAGGTGGCATTCTCGAGTTTGAAGCCGAGTTCTTCGGAGATCACCTTGCCGCCGGTCAGGATGGCGATATCTTCCAGCATGGCCTTGCGCCTGTCGCCGAAGCCGGGCGCCTTGACGGCGCAGACGTTCAGCACGCCGCGCAGTTTGTTGACAACCAGCGTGGCAAGCGCTTCGCCTTCGATATCTTCGGCGATGATGAGCAGCGGCCTGCCGGATTTGGCGGTCTGTTCGAGTATCGGCAGCAGGTCCTTCATGTTGGAGATTTTCTTGTCATATATGAGGATCCCGACATTTTCCAGGGAAGCTTCCATTCTTTCCGGGTCGGTGACGAAATATGGCGAAAGGTAGCCGCGGTCGAACTGCATGCCTTCAACGGTTTCCAGGGTGGTCTCCATCGATTTTGCTTCCTCGACGGTGATTACGCCTTCCTTGCCGACCTTCTCCATGGCCTGTGCGATGATGTCGCCGATGGTCTTGTCGTTGTTGGCCGAGATGGTGCCGACCTGGGCTATTTCCTTGTGATCCTTGATGGGTTTGGAGATTTTTCTGAGTTCCTCGACCACGGTTTCAACGGCCTTGTCGATGCCGCGTTTGATGTCCATCGGGTTGTTGCCGGCAGCGACCAGCTTGCTGCCCTGACTGAAGATGGCCTGGGCAAGGACCGTCGCGGTTGTCGTTCCGTCACCGGCGACGTCGGAGGTTTTCGAGGCAACCTCTTTTACCAGTTGTGCGCCCATGTTTTCGAATTTGTCTTCAAGCTCGATTTCCTTGGCGACGGTCACTCCGTCCTTGGTGATCAGGGGAGAACCGAAAGATTTTTCAAGAACGACATTGCGGCCTTTGGGGCCGAGAGTAACCTTAACCGCGTCCGACAGGGTGTTCACGCCGTTGAGGATCGCGTTCCTGCCATCCTGATCGAATTTTATTATTTTTGCAGCCATTTTTATTTATCCTCCTTGGATTTGAGAATTCTTGATTTGTACTGACTTGTCGGGAAGGATTACAGGTATCGTTCTATTCGATCACGCCGAGAATATCGTCTTCACGCATGATGAGGTAGTCCTCTCCGTCGATCTTGATTTCCGTGCCGGCATATTTGCCGAAAAGCACCTTGTCGCCTTTTTTTACATCCATCGGGAGAGTCTTGCCGTCTTCCGTAACCTTGCCTTTGCCTACTGCTATGACTTCCCCGCGTTGCGGCTTTTCCTTGGCGGTATCCGGGATCAGAATTCCCCCGGCAGTCTTGTTTTCCTCTTCGAGCCTCTTGACGATGATACGGTCCTGCAGCGGTCTTAATGCCATTTTCTTCATTCTCCTTTCTTTCTTGAGATTAGTAATTGAAAGTTGAAAAAATATTAGCACTCACTACCACCGAGTGCTAATCGCTGTGTAAATATAACCAGCATAACGGCAAAAATCAAGTCCATATTGAAAAAATTTTTCAGGGCATGGGAATTATCGCGAGCCGGAGTTCAGCAAGCGAAGCCGCGGAAGAGCATCCTGCAAGGCGTTTGGGCATCGGGGAGCGGGGGCGGGAGGAGAGAATCAGCATCCGTTTATAAATAACGTTCCAAAGGGTTTCGTCCGGAATAATTATTTACATACGGGTTTTAAATTACCATTTTTTCTTTACCAGTTCTTCCTTGTAAAATTTCTGGTAGAGAATTTCCCAGTCGCGGCTTCCGGGAACTTTCGCCTGCGAGTAAGAGGCCAGTTTTTTCCGGACGATTGCGTCTATCTCATCGGCCACGGAAAAATAATTGTGAATGGATGACTTTATTGCCGACAGCGCCTTTGTCTCATCGGGGAAATCTGCCAGGTCGTCACCCCAGAGCTTGTCCAGAATCTTGTGGGCCAGATTGGAAATGCGGTCTTCCGAGATAAGCATGAATACCTCCGTTTTAAGAAGTCAGAAGGGCCGCGCGCGACCTGCGGCGGCGAACGGTTCAGAGAACTATATTCCGTTCTTTCGCCAGTTTATCTTTAATCATCTTGAGCATCTTGTGCCGGTCTATTCCTGATCCCCCGCCGGTCGCGCGAAGAGTCTGGTCGAGAATGCGCTCGGCCTCGTTCTCCAGGTCTTCCTCGGCTTTGATGTCATTCGTGATGACGGCTTTTATCGTTTCCAACAACTGTTTCCGCTCCCCTTTCAGCGAAACCAGTTTTGCGGTTTCAAGGTCGGAAAGGATTTTTTCAGCCATTCTGTCAATCTGATCTTTTTTCAGTCGCACGGTCCCTCCCTCTGTCGCCGGGACGATATTCCCCGGGACGACTTATTGTACTGCATCAGACCGAAATAGCAAACTTTTTGATGCGCTGAATCGCATATTGACCAGGCAGATGCACCTCTGATATTCTCGTTCGGAAAAAGAATGATTTACTAAAAGTTTAACGGGGGTGACAGCGTGCTTATTGTAATGAATCACAATGCCGGGAAAAAACAGATTGACGCCGTCATAAAAGCCGTTGAGAAAATGGGGCTCCATGCCGCTCCCATACCGGGCAGCGAAAGAACGGCCATAGGTGTCCTCGGCAACAAGGGTTACGTGGATGACTCATGTATCCGCAACCTGGCGGGCGTGCAGGAGGTTATCCACGTATCAAAGCCGTACAAGCTGGTTTCCAGGGATTTTCACCCCAGGGCGACCATAGTCAGGGTTTCGGGCGTGGAAATAGGCGAAGGAAGGCGTCCTGTTATCATCGCCGGACCTTGCGCCGTGGAAAGCGAGGAGCAGATCATGAAAACCGCTCGAGCCGTCAAGGCGGCGGGAGCGGACATGCTGCGAGGCGGTGCTTTCAAGCCCAGAACCGGTCCGCACACATTCCAGGGATTGAGGGAAGAAGGTCTGAAGCTGCTCGCGGCCGCGTCAAGGGAAACCGGCCTTCCGGTAGTGACCGAGGTAATGAGCCCGGACAATGTGGGGCTTGTGGCCCGGTATGCCGATGTGCTGCAGGTCGGCGCCAGGAATATGCAGAATTTCGACCTGCTCAGGGAGCTGGGAACGATAAGGAAACCGGTTTTACTCAAAAGGGGGCTCAGCGCCACCATCGAGGAATTCCTTGCCGCGGCGGAATATATTCTGGCGGGGGGAAACGGCTCGGTAATCCTGTGCGAGCGGGGGATCAGGACATTCGAGACGGCCACGCGCAATACCCTAGACCTTTCCGTCGTTCCGCTTATCAAGGAATTGTCCCACCTGCCCGTAACCGTTGATCCATCCCATGCCACCGGCAAAAGAAGCCTGGTCCCTTTCATGACCAAGGCGGCATTGGTGGCGGGCGCCGACGGTATTTTGCTGGAGGTCCATCCGGAGCCTGACAAGGCGCTGTCCGATGGCGCCCAGTCTCTAAACCTGGCGGGATTCGCCAGGCTCATGGACGACATAAAAAGGCTTTTGCAGTTTTTAGGACATTAGCCGTTAAAATATTTCACTGAGATTTATTTAACAGAAAGTTAGTTGATTTTTTATCGATGCTGGGCTAGTATCTAGTTGCTCTCTGCGTTGTTCGTGAGGTTATCAAACCCGAGCGGAACAGAATCAGAAAAGGTGACTTTCAGGTCGTGGTGTGCTGCCCCATTAAGCGGGATCTGCCTGAAGCGATACAAAGGAACCACTTTAATGGGAACTCGCTATGAGGTCCTTTAACCCACGGCAGAGTGGAGAGTTTTGAAAAGGTTGGTTTCGCCAACCTTTTTTATTTTGGCGTTCCCGCCCGACGATGTTTTCTTTTGCCGACAAATATTACTAATTAATATTTTCCTCGCACGTCCTAGCAAAATTCAACCTTCATTCCGTAACACAATCGAAGCAAATCACACCCATAGTTCATTCCGGTTTCGTTTTTTCATTCACGTTTGACATCAAACCGCGGCAAGGTGTAAAAAGGAATGGTTTTGCGCTTGCCGTTAAAGCAACAAGGGGGACGCAATTGAGCACGCTGAACGCGGCAATTGAGCTGCTGACACCCAATCTGGCGCTTCACCCCGACAAGACGGCCTATTATTGCGGAGACAGGGCGCTTTCATTCCGTGATCTGGACAAAGCCTGCCGTCGCTTCGCTCGAATGCTGCAAAAACTGGGAATTGCCCCGGGTGAGCGTGTCCTGATAGCCCTGCCTGACTGCCTTGCGTTTCCCGTTGCATTTCTGGGGTGCCTCCTGACAGGGGCCGTCGCCGTTCCTGCTGGGTCGGCGCCTGGTGATGAGGATTGCACTTATATCATTGAGGATTGCGGTGCGCGGCTTGTCGTCACAAACGCTGAACTTGCCTCGCAATGCACGGCCGTTGGCACAGCGACCAAGATTATTGTCCGCGACGATGACGGTTCTCCGGTTTGCTCCAACTTTTCCGGCGGAATCGAAAACCATTATCAGCCGGCCGATTGCGATTTTGCGTACATGCTTTACAGTTCAGGTTCCACAGGCAAACCGAAAGGGGTACCGCACTTCCATAAAAGCCTGCTGCTGCCATGCGATCTGGTGGGGAAATCCGTGCTTGGCATAACAGGCGATGACATAATTTTCTCCACCAGCAAAATATCTTTCGCCTACGGACTTATCAACAGCCTGGCCTTCCCGCTCCGTTTCGGGGCCACGGCGGTCCTCCATCCGGGCAAACCCGACCCCGGCCCGATTCTCGAAATAATCAGACTTCTGAAGCCATCCATATTTTTCTCCGTTCCCGCCATTTACAGCCGGATCATTCTTTCCCGCCCGAATGGCGAACTGGAGCTGCCCATGCGGATTTGCTGCTCGGCCGGTGAAGCCTTGCCGGCCGCCGTTTTCGAGGAATGGCAGCTGCTTACCGGCCTGGAGATCCTGGACGGTATCGGTTCAACGGAAATGTCATACCATTTCATGTCCAACGTGCCGGGCCGCGCCGTTCCCGGATCGGCCGGGCGGCTCGTACCGGGGTACCGGGCGCGGCTGGTCGACGACTCCGGCAACGACGTGCCTGCCGGTTGCGAGGGGAACCTGCTGATCAGCGGCGAAACAAGGTCGCCCTGCTACTGGAACATGCCCGAAAAGAGCGCCGAAACAATGCTCCCGGACGGATTCATCAGGACCGGCGACATTTTTGTGGAGAAAAACGGGTTTTATTACCATCGCGGCCGGAGCGACGATATGATCAAAACGGACGGCCGCTGGGTTTCGCCGCTTGCGGTGGAGGATGCGCTGCGCTGCCATCCCGACGTCGCGGATTGCGCCGTAACGGCCGTTTCCGCCGGTTCTTTCGTAAAACCGGGAGCTTTCGTGGTGCTAAAGATGGGAACGGCGCGGACTCCCTATCTTCCGCTGGAAATGAGGGCCCATGTGAAGGCGCGGCTTCCTGCATACATGTGCCCTGTCCGAATCACGTTCGTGGAGGAGTTGCCTCGTACCTCAACTGGCAAAATCCAGCGGTTCAGGTTGAGGGAATAGAACGGGTGTCCAAGTCAGACCCGGTTTTTACCGACTCTGCTAACCCAGGAAAGGAAAAGAATATGACCATGATAAATGAACTGAAGGAACTGATGCTGAAGATAGGCATTGACGATTGCATCGTCAGGGAGGTCGAACCTGCGCAGCCGATTGCCGGGCATGTGATGGATTCGGCCGACTATCCTGCGTTCATCGTGGCAATCGAAGAGCGCTACGGGGTAAAAATTGCAGACAGGTATTCGCTAAAGCTGCGGTCGCTGAATGATTTCAAGAATTTCATCAATCCTGAAGCGTAGCGGCTGACGTAAGGCCCTGTCGTAAAGTATCCGGAAGGCCAGGGACGGCAGTAGCTCGTAACAACCAGTGGAGTGAAAGATGGCGCGCCCGGAGGGATTCGAACCCCCGACCGATGGCTTCGAAGGCCATTGCTCTATCCAGCTGAGCTACGAGCGCATTGAGTCTGCCCGGTGGGGAAAGTCGGGCGGAACGTACAAAAAACAAAAGGTTTTACAGGCAATTCCCGTAAACCCCTCATTTTACTGGAGCCACCTGCCGGAATCGAACCGGCGACCTATTGATTACGAATCCTGCTAAGGCTCCTGAAATTTTGTGCAACCATTGCTATATACTTGAAATTTTAACGGGTTGCAATTACTTTAATTTAAGTCGATTCTAATCATTCCTTCTGTTGCTGAGCATTTAGTTCACACAAACTTCACAATGCAATATAATCTGGCAAAGGAGGGGTGATACCATCGTTCCCCCCCTTCCTTCCCCAACCAAAATGAATATGTCTTCCGGAGGTGTTAACTTTGCCGCAAAACATTCAATCTAACCACCATGAAGAAGGAATCGAAGTTCCTTACGAAAACATCAACACTGACACCTTGCGGAACTTGGTCGAAGAATTTGTAACAAGGGAATGGTCGGATTTGTGCGATTCAGACTATACTCTGGAAGATAAGATTGAACAGGTTCTTCAACAGTTGAAAGAGAAGAAGGTTAAGGTGGTATTCGATTTCACATCAAACACGGCAAATATCGTGGTCTGCCGGTGAATGGAGACACGTATTTAGCAAGACTTGTGGGATTCAGATTATGCTTTGGACACCTGCAACGGCGTTTCCTCCCACCCTCTTTTGTATACTTCATCCTTGATAGATTCTATTTCCTGCTGAAGCATTCTTATTTCCGAACCAGCTTTTGGGTAATGCGGGGACCGCACACTTCGCCGCCTTTGAAATCTGACTTTGGCCGGGTTTTTCTTCCAAACAAACTTCTGTCCCGTTGGAACTTCTAGCTTTCCTTGGCAGTATTTTTTATTACCCATGCAAGAAATGGATGAACAGTTTTAAAGTTGGACACAGGAAAGGATTTTGTTGCCGGTGACATATATTTCCTGCGCATGAAAAGACCGCTAGAAGTCAAGCATGGATGGACGGCTATACAGCTTTCGTATTCGAGCTCGTAATGGCTCCCCAGTGCGGATGAATCTTGGCACTGGGAAGAACGGCTTTCGTTTTAGAATCCGGAGAAGTGGGAACGATGGGTTTTAAATCTCTCATTGTTATGTCTAACATTTTCGCCGAGCGACGGACTGCAAAGCCGCATATGTGCTAAAGGGTACTCCAGTACTAGACAATATAATCCTTTTTGTTCAGTCAACGCTTAGCTTTTTCATATTCCGCCAACGCTAAGAGTTCATCCGCTTTTAGTGATGTGCCATCCGGGTCACTTCGTTTCAGTAAATTTATTATTATTCCTTGTAACATTACTGTACGTTGTGCTTCTGGAACGTGAGAAGTCATTCCCCAAGCAAATAAAATGTCTTGGTTTTTAATCAATTGATTATAGAAAACATTTAACTGTTTAAGATTCTTGCTGTATAAAATGAAAAAACCAGCACTAATAAACTGTGTGAGCACACCAGCGGAAGAAGTAACGATGGATATAGTCTTATCGCTCCCATGAAGTGCTAAGGAAATACCTGTTATTAGAACACCCAAGCCTATTGAGAGAGCACCTAAACTCGCCCAAAAGCTCCATTTGACATGTAACTGGTTCGTTTCATAATATGCGTCTATGTATGCTTGGTTCTGTTTGAAGGGGTCTTTTTTTGCCTCATCTTTTTTTTCAGTTTTATTTTCGTCAATTATGCCTGAGTTAGACATTTCAATTTTTCCTCCATTGACTTTAGGGGGCTTCAAAACGTAAAAACGCCAATTAAAAGGCAGTCTAAATGAAACAAGGCTAAGAGGCAATTGAAATTTGACCAATAAATCTTCCCAATAGGGTATATGATGAAAATAGGGTAGAGGAAATTTTCTGGCAATCTTCAGGGAAAAATTTCACGTATGCCGGAAACACCGACCTTGGAAGAACTCGGATTGTCGAGATGCATAAGACAGGAGAACGGCCATGCGTGAATGCAAACGGAAAAAACGTAACCCAGTTCATGATGTAGGAGACGACAGTTTTGTCGTGGAGTATGAAGCGACAAAGACTCACACGAAAGTCGAGGTAACGGTCACGGCTCACAATATCGTCGAGGCACGGAAGTTGGCGGCAGATTCGATGCTTGAAGTTTATGCTTTCATTCCGTTTCGTTTTGTCTCAATTAGAAAGGAATGTGCGAATACAAGGTAACACTGGATTACGTTGCAAATTGCATCGACAAAGCGGAAGAGTTGGATGCGATGTTGCTTAACTCATGAGGATGGCAGATTCACATCAAGTTCACAAAACAAGGAACGTTGTAGCCCTTCAAGAGGTCGCTACAGGGCAAGCGGAGGGGAAATTTACTCTCGCCAGTGTATGCACTGAACTGGACACATGCGGATGGCATATTTCTGAATTTCTTCCTCACTGGCCCCATCAGGATTGTAACACTCGGCCTTTCCTTCATCGTCCAATCGGAAAACACTAGGAACATAGGAGATGCAAAGTCCGCAGGTAATGCATTGGTCTTTATCAACCCACGGAACCTTTGCCATCTTCTTTTCCTCTCAGAAAGTTTGTATTGTCGTTAAGAGTTTCTGGTTTAGCACAGTAACGTTATCTCAGCGCACGGCAAAAAAGCTCAACTTTTGGCGGTATACTGGAGATTGTGGCTATCGTCTTTAGATACTGATGCTAGCTCGCCGACATAGCACATTAAAAGGTGCGATGTAATTTCTACCTCTTCCGCCATATGTATTGAATGAAGGCGGAGAAGTGTGTGGAACCCGCATTACCCAAAAGCTGGAGCCATTGAGTTGTTCTCTATGAATTCTCCAGAGAGGGGTAGTCCTGCCCAATGCGTATCTCTGTGCGTTTTTCCCGAAGAATACGAGTACACTGGCATTTACTGCCACTAGTTCCTTTACCAGAAATCGCTCTCTGCATTTTGCAGCCTGTAGGTTGTTGACGTTTACTCGACCTGTTTTTCCTGTCGCATCACACCTGTCGCACTTAACGGCATTGGTGATGTAGAGGCTGGATGTTTCAAGACAATTGCTATCCTGCGCTATGAAACCAAGAAGCCTACAAAGTGAGATTAAATTTGAATGACTCGCTGAACGTGGAAGGCGGGAGTTATACCATCGCACCCCTTCCCCTACCAAGGGAATATGTCTTCGGGAGGTGTTAACCTTGACGCAAAATAAAAAACCGACCACCATGAAGAAGGGATAGAAGTCCCGTACCATGCTTGATGCTTTTTCTTTTTGTTCTATAATTTAGTAAAAGTTAAGGTAATGTCTGGAATTAGAATTAAAGTTATAATGTCTGCCTAAATTTGCCAACTTCGGTAAGGGAAGGAGCAAGGAAATGAATGTGGAGCCAAGCCAAAGCCAGCTTGCTAATTTTATCAAGGAAGTCAGAAAAAACTTCCAGTCTGCCGGAAAGCCGAAAAAGTCTGCCGGAGAACCGAAACAGGGTTGGCTTAGCAGTTTGCTGAAAAAAATTTTCAAGTAATCTAAAGTTTTTTATCAATAAGGCAGTTTCCTCAAAAACTGCCTTTATTTTTTAAAAAGCATTTCGATTATTATAGTCATGTTTTCGAATATCAAAAAGAGCCCCTAAATTTAAGGGGCTCATTGTGTCGTATGTGCGATGTTCTCAAACTTTTCTTACATTTGCAGCCTGTAACCCTTTCGGACCCTTGACCACATCGAATTCAACTTTATCCCCTTCTTGTAGGGATTTGAATCCTTCACCAGTGATAGCGGAAAAATGACAAAAAACATCTTCACCATTTTCCTGCTCAAGAAAACCAAAACCCTTTGCGTCGTTAAACCATTTTACGTTTCCTTTTACCATTTTCTTACTTTCTCCTGACCGTTTTAATTTTACCCGATAGCAGCACCGGATTTTGATTAACCGTAACAACTTTAACTTAATTGTCAAGCGTTAATCCAATATAAATTTAAGCACCCGTTCCAATATCAAAACTCGGGGTCTTTGACCCCGAGAGGATGTAACTGTGACAAATATCCTTTTTAAACTCGGGTTAACCTTATCGGGTCGATGTTTTCAGGATAATATTTCCGTTGAGATGCCATGAATCCTAGCTTGTCAAACTAATACAACCAAAATGCCGCAAAGGGTTTGTTGGTATTCAAACCTTTGACAGTGAAGGTGAATAGGGGTATTATAATAACAGAGAGGTGACAAAACGTTCTCTGAAAAGTTTCGAAAGGTGTTGCGTGAGACGACGCTGAATAAGCTGTCCACACTTCATCCGTCAAGGGCGTACAAACCCCTGTAAAAGGATGAATGAAACGGCATAACGGTTTCATGGTCCCGCAAGGAGCATGATATCGAAATCCGTAGAATTCCTTCCGACGGATTAGAAGAAAAAGTCCCTGCGTAACACCGAGTAAAGAAAAACCCGGAGCAAGTCTCCGGGTTTTTTTGCATTTTGATTCCGGGACCGAGGCTTTCTGCAATCAATACGGTTAAGCTACTTCCTCTAGAAGATGCACTTCACTCGCCGCTTATTCAAAAATATTTTTTCCATCAAAGCAAAAACCTGAATGATAGGACTTGGTCTTCAGAGTCAGTTATCTGTATTAAAAACTGTGTGGTGAATCTATATCAATAGACCAAGCTCCAGTGATACACCGTGCATTCAGTTCAAATCCCTACCAATAGACTTGACTTTTATCTTTTGATAATGTATTACCATTATGTCTTTAACTCTATTGATATATAAAAGGGGGTAATAAACATGGCTGTCATCGGTTACGCAAGGGTATCCACCAAAGACCAGAATCTTGATGCACAGATAAACCAACTCCATCAGGCAGGGGTGGAAAAAATATTTCAGGAAAAGGCCAGTGGGGTCAAAGAGGACAGACCTGAACTGACTTCGATGTT
>Ga0335070_10009129_pt1 | contig 11645 bp, 5 predicted proteins | sample Lox_Sample_13_FD_206722 | JGI IMG/M metagenome (GOLD analysis project Ga0335070, IMG submission 206722) | Soil microbial communities from Loxahatchee National Wildlife Refuge, Florida, United States - Lox_Sample_1.3 | ecosystem: Environmental > Terrestrial > Soil > Wetlands | place: USA: Florida...
CCGCTTCACGGGCTGCCGACGTACTTGGTTCGTGACCGCTTCGTATCAGGGCACGACCTTGGTCGTGCCGCAAAGAATCGAAACGATCGCCGGGCTTTAGCCCCTGCGAATCGGCCGCAACCCTTCCACTGACGTTTTCTGCAGTCTCTTTCGCCGCCCCGCCATTCGCTACCGCCTCCACCTGCGCAATAAACCGGTATCCCCGTCGTGGCAGCGTCTCGATATAGCGCGGCGTCTCGGCATCGTCGTCGAACACCTGCCGGAGCTTCTTGATGTGCGTGTTCAGGCTGTGTTCGAAATCGACGAACGTATCTTCCGGCCACAGATGCTTGCGGATTTCCTCGCGTGTGACCAGTTCGCCGGGCCGTTCCAGCAGAAGGGTGAGGACGGCGATAGGCTGGCCCTGCAGCTTGAGCTTTGTGCCGCGCTTGTACAACTCGCCCGACTGCCGGTCGAGTTCAAACGCTCCGAAACGGATTTTTTGTGCGGTTGGGACTGGCACATGTACCCCACAATCGCCGCAACTCCGGCTCCGTCACCCACCAACCGGAAGAATTTACCACAGAAATAGCGCTACTATCGCAGAGGTCGTTGACTACCTGTACTCCAAATCCAGCGCATAGACTTCTTCCACGCTGCGGTCGCGCAATACGAGGATGCGATCATCCGGCGTGAGCCCGAACCAGCGCCCCCATGCAAATACCGGACAGATCGAATCGATACTCGCGGTGCTGACAGCGAGTTCTACCCCACCCGCAGGTATCGTAACTTTGTAAATATTCGATCCAACCATGAAATAGAGATACCGGCTGTCGTGCGACCAGGACTCCCAGCCAATATATGTGCCGTGCGGCGGGCTCGGCGCCGGCAACTGTTTCCACATACGAGTCTCAAAGCTGTACAAGAAAAGCCTTGTCTGGTCCGCCGAATGGGCAGCAATGTAGCGGCCATCGGGTGACCATCGCGGACTGAAAAGTCCCTGGGAGCCGGGTACGGTCTGCCACTGCTTCGTCTCTAAGTTCAGGATTCTGACTTCGGTAGCTTTTCGGTCCCAAATCGATGGCCCACCGTATGCGATAGACTTTCCGTCAGGCGACCAGGTTGGGTCCATCGGCCTGAAGTCTCCCGACAGGAGCAGCAGAGGCGCGCCGCCATCTGCCGAAACCAGATAAATCTTCCGGTCCCAATCTTTCCAATCCGTGAACACAATGAATCGGCCATCCGGCGACCATTTCGGAAGCAGAATTGGACCCATCGGTGGAAATGTAAGTTGCATGCGTTCGCTGCCGTCGACGCGACTACGCCATAACATTCCATCCGGATGAGTAACGTAAGCAATCCATTGGCCATCGCGCGAGAAGTCCGTAAAGCCGGCGGAAAGCCCGCTACCGTACCGGCTAAAGATCCCCGACGCGGGATCGAAAACGGTCAGTTCGCCGCGCGGGGTTTCGCCTATTGCAAAAACTCGTTTCCCGTCATCTGTCGCAGTTGAGAAACGGAATGACATGGGGCCTTTGGTCAACTGGATTGGTCGCGACTCGAAACCGGGAAACGGCCACACCGACCGTGAGATGGCCCAAAGATTCCACACCCCTTCCTGCTGGCTGGAGAATACGTATAGGCCTCCATTTCGGCTCCAGTATCCACAACACACGGGCGTGGTGAATTCCGACAGGAACCGCCGCACTCCGCTGCCGTCCTGCCGGCTTTCCCAGGACCTGCCATCGGTGGTGGCGAAGCGGACGCGCATCCCGTCAGGCGATAGAGCCAGGTAGGTCCCAAGCTCACCGGGAAGCGACATGAGAGTGCGGACCTCACTCCCGTCAAGTCTCGCTGTGAACAACTGTTTCAGGTCCGACGATGTTTGATAAACCACCCGATCACCCCTCGGCGAGAACCACATCCACCAATACCCACCGGGAATCCTGCGTTCGGGCCCGTCAGGCAAAGAAAAAATCCAGAAGGCATTGTCAACGCTCTGTGCGGTTGTATTGCTCATCAGAAGGTGGGAGCCATCCCGCGACATCCCGGCGATCCATGGGAGGCCTAACGATGGGGTGTCAATGTCGGAGACCTCGCCGCCCTTGGTCGAGACCTGTGCGATATGCCACTTCCCTTCGCCGAGTTCGTCGAAGTAAACCCGCGTTCCGTCCGTCTGAGGATGTGTAGCGCTAATTGCCTCAGTACTGCTGCCCAGGATCTTCTGGCGCCCCGTGTTCGTCAGTTGATGTATGGCGGTGACCACCGCCGTACGCGGTCGTAAATACCAATACACCGTTGTGGCAGCGGTTGACAGAATGAGAGTGAGAGCGATCACGTGTTTCCAGCGGGTGGATTTCGGAGCTGGTGGTGGTTCCGATGGTAGGGTCGTATCCGACGTTGCGGAACCAACCGCGGTGTAAGTTCGTATGTCCCCGCCATCCGCAACTACAGCTTTTCCGTTCGGCACCGCCTCCACCGGCGCAATAAACCGATACCCCCTTCTTGGCAGGGTCTCTATGTAGCGCGGCGTCTCGGCGTCGTCATCGAACACCTGCCGCAGCTTCTTGATGTGCGTATTCAGGCTGTGCTCGAAATCGACGAAGGTATCTTCCGGCCACAGATGCTTGCGGATTTCCTCGCGGGTGACGAGTTCACCGGGACGCTCTAGCAGAAGTGTTAGAACGGCAATGGGCTGGCCCTGCAGCTTCAGCTTGCTGCCATGTTTCCATAACTCGCCCGTTTGGCGGTCGAGTTCAAACGCCCCGAAGCGAATCCTCTGCGCGGTTGGGACTGGCAAGCACACCCCGCTTTCGCCGCACATCCGGCCCCACTCGCACCTTACTTCCTTTCAGTACCCGATGCAACTGCGGTGGAGTCCGATTTCGATTGACCCTCGAAAGGAGATCCTGAAGACGGTCCATGAGCCCCAAGGTCCTCCTCTGGACCGTGCGGCCGACGCCCCTGCGCCAGTCTGCTGGCGACCGGCGACTGGCTAGTGACAACTGCCTTCTGTCCCATTCCAGGATTTTCGGTTACTTTAGTTTTCCGCCGTCGCGATTTCTTCTTGCCTCTGCTCCCGTCTCCCCATACAACCATCCTGGTGAGGCAAGGAATTTGTGTGCCTGCCCACCGCGCGCGGCCAGCCCGCGAATAGTGCAGCTCTTTGAAAATCACCAAGGCGTCCCAGGAATAAACCTCCACCAATTGGTTGTGTCTGTCAGATAGTCATCTACTCAACTATATGACAATATAACATGGATACCGCTAAGCCTTTATTTAACATTCGATTACCTGCTATCGGAAGTGGTGTCCGCAGTTTGGCGAAAAACCATTATTCGGCAGTTTCGAGACTATGAACCCCGGCGAGGTGGTAATTCCACCAACTTGAAGTCTCAGAAAACGATGGGATTGGGTTATTCCTGCGCGCCGCCGCTCTTGACAAGGGCCAGGTCCGCCAGCGCTCCCACCGTCGGTACTTCGAGATCCGGCAGGGCGCTGACCAGCTTGGTCGCCGCCGCGGGCTTCCCCTTTCGCCGATTGACCCACACGGTCGCGATGCCCAACTCCCGGGCGGGAGCCACATCGTGAAACAGGCTCTCGGCGACGTGGAGCAATCGCTCCTTCTTCACCGGGAGCCGCTCCAGCAGCACTTCGAAGTTGCGCCGCGTGGGCTTGTAGCTCCCCACCTGTTGGGCCGTAACCACCAGATCGAGCTCAACGCCCAATTTGGGTGCGGTCATCGCAAACAGGTCGTCGTCGATGTTGGAAAGCACGGCCAGTCTGTAGCGCGACTTGAGCCGCTGCAGCGCAGGAACGGTATCGGGAAACGGCTGCCAATCTCGAATCGAATCTGCGAGTCCGGTGGCTTCGGCCTCGGTCACTTCGAAATCGAACCGGGCAGCAAAGTCGCGTACCACTGAGGCAAGCACTTCGCGGTAGCGACGATAAGGAGGATGTTGCTGGCGCGGCTCGAACTCCGAATAGAGATTCAGGATATCGCCGTCTGCCACGTCTTGATTCTTGATGCGCAGCAAAGGCCGAAGGTATCCCAGGATGCCGCTCTCCCAGTCAATCAGCGTGCCGTAGCAGTCGAAGGAGAGCCACTCAAATTGGGAGAAGTCCGGCATGAAAACCGAGCGAGGCTACTCGCCCTTCACTCCCACCGGAGTCGGCTTGTGCGACGCGAACTTCTGTTGCAAGGCGTCCAGACGGGCAGCCGGTCGCGCCTTGGGTTCTGCCTCTGCGCTGACGGTTTCGGCGGTGGCTTCAAGTTCAGCGAAGAGGTTTTTCTTGCCTGGCTCCATGGTCGCGCCCTCCACTTTCGGTTCCCGCTTCGCAAGATACTTCTGCGTATTCAGCAGCGGACGTCCCAGCGAAGGATTGAAGCTGGTCCACGGTGCATCGAGCTCGTTCTCCCGTTCGAACTGGGCGCGCATGCTCTCCATCTTCGAATCGAGGTCATCGAGGTAATGCAGCATCAACGCTTCGGGGAACATCGGCAACTTGGGCGAGCCAAATTCGTACTGCCCGTGGTGGCTGATGATCAGATGTTCGATGAGGATCTTCAGCTCGTCAGGAAAGCCCGCAATGCTGGCAATCTTCCTGTGCAGCATTTCAAGCTCAATGATCATGTGCCCGAGAAGTTGGCCCTCAGTGCTGTATGAAATCGAGCGCTGATAGGTCAGCTCGTGAATCTTTCCGATATCGTGAAGGAACGCGCCCGTCAGCAGCAGGTCGCGATTCACCATCGGGTAATTGCGCACCGCCAGATCGCAAACCGTGAAGAGCGAGACGACGTGGTCGAGCAGGCCGCCCACATAAGCATGGTGCAAGGTCTTCGCTGCCGGCGCGGTTTTGTACGCCGTCGCGATCGACTCATCTGCCATGAAGTCCTGCAGCAGCCGCTTCAGCCACGGGTTCTCGAAGCTCTCGACGAACTCGCCCACCGTGCGCCAGAGCTGGTCAATGTCCTTGGGCGTCTTCGGCAGGTAGTCGGCAAAATCCACTTCGTTGTCGGCCAGTTTGCGCAGCTTGTGAATCGTAATCTGCCACCGCCCGTTGTACTTTTGCACCATCCCTTTGACCTTGACAAAGTCGTCCTGCTCAAAGGCATTCAGCGCATCCGACACGTTGTCCCACATGTTCGCCTGGATGTGTCCGGTGCGGTCCGACAGGGTCAGCGAAAGATACAGTTCGCCGTTCTTCTTGTTCTTGACCTGCTTAGACGCCACCGCGAAGTTCGAGGTGATGGCCTGGTTTTCATGCTGGTGGCAATCGCGGAGGAAGAAGTCTTTCATGATAAGTCCTTGTGGCGCTCTACAAAGGAACCTGTCGTGCTGCTGGCATATCGTACCGCAAACGTCGCGAAAGGACCGCTAATTCAGAAGCCGGTGAAACAAACAGAGGCGCATTGCAATGCGCCTCGAGCCGTGCCGCTTCAGCTCCTCTGCCCGCTAGAATGGCCAGAGCTTGCTTTTTTTCTTGGCAGGCTTGTTCTCCTCTGCAGCGGCTGCAGTGGTGTATACCGGCTTGGTCTCGTTAGGACTCGCGCCCGTATCCACATAACCAGGCATGATGTCGATATAGGCGTCTTCGCGCAGTTTCGTCAGGTATTCGCGGAGCGCGGGTTGCATCTTCGTCATGTAGATGCGCTCCTGGATCATCGGCTCCACTTCCTTCAGCGGAGGAACGCCCTCCGACTGATGCTCGGTGACCTTCAGGATGACCCAGCCCTGGTTGGTGCGAATCGGCTCAGTGTACTGGCCCGCCTTGAGGGCGAACACCTGGTCTTCCAACGGCTTCGAGAGGGTTCCGCGCTTGAAATACTCCAGGTCACCACCTTGAGCCGACGTGGGGCCATTGGAATTGGCTTTCGCCAGCTCGTCGAACTTCGCGCCCTGCTGCAGCTGCGCGTAAATGGAATCGATCTTGGCCTTGCCTTGCGCGACCAGTTGATCAGCCGATGGCTCGGGATGCCCAGGCATCGCCGGACCCGGCTGCGTCGAAATCAGAATCTCGCTCAATCGCACCGATTCCGGTCGCTGCATTTCGCTCTTGTGCTGGTCGTAGTAGTCCTGAATTTCCTGCTGCGTCACACTAATGTGCGAGCCTACCTCGGACTGGATTACCTTCTGCGTGAGGATGCTTTCTTTCAGGTTCTGTTTGAAATCCTCGAACGACACTCCTTGCGCTCGGGCTGCTTTCTCAAGGTCCTCCATCGACTCAGCATGCATTTGTTTGCGAAGCTCGTCGAGCCTTTTGATCACGTCGGTGTCGGCACTAATGCCCAACTCGTCCGCCTTTTGGGCAAGCAGCTTCGAATCGATAAGGTCCCGCAGAAGATCCTGCGGCTTGGGCTGGGCTTCCGGAGGCGTGTTGGTGTCCTGCCGGGTTTGTTCGGCCAGTTGCTCCTGGCTGCGCTTGAGGTCGGAAAGCGAAATGATGCTGTTGTTGACGCGAACAACGATCGCCTCTACCAAAGTAGCGTCGTTGGCGGGGGCCTGTGGAGTTGTTGCGGCAGCTACCGGGGGAACCGACCCGGCCGGCAGGGCGGCCTGCGCTTGCTGGCCCACTACGAAAGAACTACTCAGTAGGAGTAGCAGAATTAAAACCGCCGATTTCCTCATTCACGACCTGATCAGGCAGGCCCCCACTGATTGGGGCGTACCTGAGACTCTTCGGGATTCCTCTCAATATTGTACCTCCCCGGCAGCTAGTCAAGCCGGAATTCACGAGATCACGTCCCAGTTCGAAAAATCGTTACCTCAGTTGTATTACTACTTTTACAACTCGCAAGAATGCTCTGTGGTGAACCCGGATGTGAGCGGTCTGTTGCGCTGTGGGCCTACAGCGACCTCGAGCTGGTCGGTAACCGGCTGGGGCGGTTTACACTAGGTGACTGGCCGTGGGTGCGACGTAGGGTTGTAGTGTCATTGATGGGATTGCGCCGAATTCGAGCCCCGCAAGCGGCGTTGCTGCCGATATTTGTTGTCCTCTTTGCGGCGACAGGACCGCTGGCCCAAACTCTACCGCTGACGTCTGGCCCGGTGCTGCCACTCTACCGCGAGTTACGAAGTGTGGGCCTCGACCCGCAGCAGACGTACAAGATTCGTGAAGCCACGATTGACCGCGACGCGATTCATCTTTACCTCAATGATGGCGTCATTTCGTTTGCCCAAACTGTCGGTGGACACATCACCGGGGCGTACTTCGAGGGCGATGGCGAAGTTTTGATCCGCCCTCCTGACCGCCGCGAGCGCGCCTCTCTGGGTCTGTTCACGGGGCAGGGCGTTCTGGAAGAACACTTCACGTCGGTCTACCTGCGATTCAACGATGACACTGCCGGCGAGCTCCAGCCGTACCTGCGGCCCTCGGACGACCCTGTTGGTTTTGCCACCCGCAATGACGCCGCGGCCCGCCGCCTTGCAGCCATCGATGCGATGCGACTGACGATCAGTTTCTCCGGGACGGCACCAACCTTGTCGCCCGGCGAATCCGCTCCGGCGCCGGATCGGCTGCTACATGCGCGGATTGCATCGGTTCGGCTCGGTACTTTTGACGTGTATTTCGATTCCCAGGCCCCCGAGCAAATCGCAGTGGGCCAGGTTACCGCCAATGACGACGAGCCCTATTACGACCTTTGGATGAGCTTTCAGGCCGGCGGACGCCGCGACGACCAGAACCCGGCATCGCGGTTCCACGGTCCCACCGGCCCTACCTGGACCCGTGATGCTTTCAGGGTCGATCATTACACGATCGACGCGACGATCGACTCTTCGCTGAGTCTCTCGGCTGACGCAACACTCGACGGGGCCGTTCGCCAGGGAGGTCCGCGTATCCTCATGTTCGAGCTGTCGCGGTACCTTCGGCTGAAGTCCGTCGAACTGAATGGCCAGTCGCTGGAATATATCCAGAATGAGGCCATCGAAGGAAGCGAGCTCTCTCGTCGCGGCAACGATTTGGTGGCAATCGTCTTTCCGCAGCCGTTGCAACTCGGCAGACAATCCAGGCTTAAGTTCACGTATTCGGGGATGGTGTTGACGGATGCGGGTGGCGGGCTCTTTTCGGTTGGGGCGCGCGGCACATGGTACCCCAATCGCGGCATAGCGTTGGCCAAGTACGATATCTCGTTCCGCTTCCCGCGGTCGTTTACTCTCGTCGCAACGGGCGAACAGGTCTCGATGAAGGAGCAGGGGCCTGAGTCCGTAGGCCGCTGGGTCAGTGATGGCGCAATTCCAGTGGCCGGCTTCAACCTCGGCCGCTACATCATGACCTCGGCTAGAGCGGGCAACATACAAGTCCGTTCGTATGCCACGCGCGAGGTGGAAAACTCCCTGCCGCAGCCGGTAAAAGACGCTGCCGTGCCCACGCAGCAATCGGGGATCTCACCTGAGGGAGTGATGGCCACTGGAGTAGGAGTCTCTTCTCCCGCCCCGGCGCTGGCGGGCGTGCCGCTAGTGGAACGTGCCGCCGAAACGGTTACGTCTCTGGAAAATCTGCTCGGCCCATTTCCATTCGACTCACTGTCCTTGACGCAACGTCCCGGACCTGAAAGCCAAGGCTGGCCGGGAATGATTTTCCTGTCGAGCTACGTCTACCTCACGCCGGAGCAACGCGCCGCGGCGCATGTCAGTGCGGCTGACAATGTCCTCTACGGGCAAATCATGATGCCGCATGAGGTCGCGCATCAGTGGTTCGGCGATCGCGTGTCCTGGGTCAGCTATCACGAGCAGTGGCTGCTGGAAGCTCTCGCAAACTACTCGGCCATCATGCTTCTGGAGCAGAGGCGTCCGGCAGACGCGCGATTCACTTTGCAGACCTACCGCGAGCTGCTGAAGGCAAAGTCGAAAGATGGCTTGAGCAATGTTGAAGCCGGCCCAGTGACGCTGGGCGTGCGTCTCTCGTCGTCGAAGTTCCCAATGGGTTACGAAATCATCACCTACGGTCGAGGAACTTGGCTGATCCACATGCTGCGCGAGATGTTTCGCGACGCGTCTCGCAGCAAGGAGCTTCCCAATGGTTCGGACGAAGTGTTCATCGGCGTCCTGCGATCCATCTACCAGCACTATCAAGGGAAAGAAATCTCCAACGAGGATTTCGAAGCGCAATTTGAGGCCGCGCTACCCAAGTCGCTTTGGTTTGAGAACAGCCGCTCGCTCGACTGGTTTTTCGATGGCTGGGTGAACGGCACCGTGCTGCCCCGATTCGAGCTCCGAGATGTGCGCTTTTCTGCGGGAGGTGGAAAGTCGTCCGTCACCGCGACGCTGAAACAACTGGATGCTCCCGACGATCTGGTGACCAGCATTCCGGTTTACGGAGTGGTCGGCGACAACAAGGTCTACCTGGGTCGCGTCTTTGCGGAAGGCGCCGAAACTCGCTTTACGCTGCCGGCCCCTGCCGGTGTGAAGCGCCTCTTGCTCGATCCCAACCAGACAGTTCTCACGGCTCAGTAGATCAGGCGCCGCTAGGTCGGCAGCCTATGTACGAAGATCGACCACGGTAGCGCCACCTCCGCCCTCGTTCTGGGGAGGCTCTGAAACACCCGCTACGTGCGGGTGGTCTTTCAGATACTGCCGGATCGCTCTGCGCAGGATTCCCATTCCGCTGCCATGAACGATGCGAACGCGAGCAAGGCCGGCAAGGAACGCCCGATCGAGAAACTTTTCAACCGCGCTGGTGGCCTCATCGGCCGTCTGTCCGATGACGTTGATTTCCGTCGGGACGGTGTCGTCTTCACGCGAAAGCGAAACGCCAATGCCGCGCGAACGGGCTGCCGCGACCGGATTCGCATTTGCGGCGGCTACGACACTCGCCACGTCTTCGCGGGGTACTTTCATCTTCATGGGACCAACGGCCACTTCGAAGGAGTCGTCGTCGAAGTGGCGGAGTACTTTGGCTTCGCGGCCCAGAGAACGAAGGCGCACGCTGTCGCCGACGGAAACGCTTTGCACAATGTGCGGACGGGCGCACTTGTCGCCGATGTCGGAACCTGTGGTATGGGCCACCACGGCTGCGTCGAACTGCTCGCGAAATTCACGGCGCAGTTTCGCGATGCGACGCTCGGCGTCTTTCGAGAGCTTCAACGCCTGCGCGCGATCTTGAACAGCGTTGACCGTTTCGCGCGCCTGGAACTCGAAGCTGTGGAGCAGGCTGTCCAACTTCTTCTCCAGCTCGCGGACTTTGTCGCGCTGCTCCTTTTTGCCCTCCTGGGCGAGGTGCGTCCGTTCGCGAGCAATTTCCTGCTCGCGGGCGCGCAGGCCGGAGCGCTCGGTATCGAGCTCGCGCAGTTGCGTGTGCAGCCGGTCGAGGAAGCGTGACACGTCTTGCGTCTGGGACGAGAGCTTGTTGCGCGCCACGCTTATGATCTGTGGGTGGAGGCCGATCCGCTGCGCGATGTTGATGCCTGCGGAAGCGCCCGGAACCCCCAGCCGCAAGTCGTATGTCGGCGCCAAGGTACATTCGTCGAAACCGACCGCGGCGTTCAGGACACCCTCAGTGTTGGCCGCGTACACCTTCAGTGAGGTGTGGTGCGTGGAGACGATGCTGAGGCAACCCAGGCCGCGAAAGAAGTCGGCAATTGAAACGGCAAGTGCGGCTCCTTCTTCCGGATCGGTCGCCGAGCCCAGCTCGTCCAGCAATACCAGCGACCGGTTCGTGGCGACATGCGAGATGAAATCGATGTTGGTGACGTGCGCGGAAAACGTCGAGAGGTTCTGCTCAATCGACTGGTAGTCGCCGATGTCGGCATAAACTCCATCGAAGATCGGTAGCTCTGCGCGGTCCGCGGGCACTGGGATTCCCGCCTGCGCCATCAGGGAAAGCAGTCCAATCGTCTTTAATGCGACGGTTTTGCCGCCTGTATTCGGCCCGGTGATGATGAGCTGCCGCTTATCACCTTCCAACTCAACTGTGAGAGGAACAATGGGCACGCCTTTCGGCTTCAGATTTCGCTCCAACAACGGATGCCTGGCCTTGCGCAGGATCAAAACCGTACCAACGCCTTCGTTGAGCAAATTCACCCCGACGCAGTCATAGTCGCGGGCGAAGCGCGCTTTGGCAAACTGCAACTCGAACTCAGCGAGCACATCCACTGCGGCGAGCAAGGCCTCCGCCTCTGAGCCAATTTGGGCGGTCATGTCGGCCAGGATACGGTGGATTTCAGCCTGCTCCTCCTCAAACAGGCGGACGAGTTCGTTGTTCTGCTCAATCGTTTCCAGCGGCTCGATGAACACAGTGCGGCCGCTCGACGATGCACCGTGAGTCACGCCCTGCACCCGGCGGCGCTGCTCGATCTTCACCGGAATGACAAAGCGGTCTCCACGGACGGAGATGAGCTCGTCCTGCACGGCTCCGTCATCAGACAACTTTCGCAGGTACGACTGCAGCGACTCCCGGATCGTACGCCGCTGGCGTTCGATTTCGCGGCGGATGTGCGCCAGCTCGGGCGACGCGCGATCGTCGAGTGTTCCATCGGGCAGAATCTTGTTTTCAAAGTACTGAAGCAATCGGCTGAAGTCGGCGATATTTGCCGAGAGCTCGGTCACCGCCTGCCATTTATCGTGGATCGTTGCTGGCGGACTGTTCGCCGCCGACCGCCATTCAGAGGCGCGGCCAGCGAGATACAGAACCTCGCGAATTTCCGCCAGCTCCAGCGCCGCACCCTT
>Ga0335070_10009130_pt1 | contig 11645 bp, 10 predicted proteins | sample Lox_Sample_13_FD_206722 | JGI IMG/M metagenome (GOLD analysis project Ga0335070, IMG submission 206722) | Soil microbial communities from Loxahatchee National Wildlife Refuge, Florida, United States - Lox_Sample_1.3 | ecosystem: Environmental > Terrestrial > Soil > Wetlands | place: USA...
TCGCGGATGCGGCGGTTCCGGCATCTCGCGCCAAAATAACGATGCAGTATAAATGGGGCATTTCGGAAACCTCGTTTCGCAAGTTTCTCTATTTCTCGGGGCTCATTTTGGTGGTCCTCCTTGCGGCCATTTTCCTTTCGCTCGTGATCGCCTCGCTCCCGGCTCTGCGCCAATTCGGCTTTAGTTTCCTGATCGGGAAGACCTGGGACCCGGTGCGGGGGGAGTTTGGGGCTTTCGCCTTTCTTGTAGGCACGTTAATGAGTTCCTTTCTGGCCCTGATCATTTCCATGGTCTTCTCCCTCCCCGTCTCCATTTTCCTGGGGGAATATTACCGGCACGGGAATGCTTCCACCTTCATGAAGAGCGTCATTGAATTACTCGCCGGGATTCCCTCGGTCATCTATGGATTCTGGGGGCTCTTCCTCCTTGTTCCTATCGTGAGGGAGCTGGAGGCGAAGTTGGGGGTCACTCCCCAGGGGGTGGGGATCTTCACCTCTTCCCTGGTTCTGGCGGTCATGATCATTCCTTATGCTTCTTCCATCGGCACGGAAGTGATCAATTTGGTTCCCGCGGATTTGAAGGAGGCGGCCCTCTCGCTGGGGGCGACGAGGTTTGAAGTCATCCGCAAAGTCGTCCTGCCATACGCCTATTCGGGTATCTTTGCCGGGGTTCTTCTGGCCCTGGGAAGGGCCCTCGGAGAAACGATGGCCGTGACCATGGTCATCGGGAATTCCAATTTTCTCCCGACAAGCATCTTCAGCCCGGGCAATACCATGGCCAGCGTCATCGCCAATGAATTCACCGAAGCCACCGGGAGTCTGTACCTGGCGAGTTTGATCGAACTGGCGATGGTACTTTTCATTGTCACCACCATTATTAATATTTTGGGTAAATTGATCATCCGCAAAATGAGCGCGGGGAAGTGATATGGGTAAAATCGAAGCGTCGGTTCACCGGAGGATCTGGGTAGATAAATTATTCAAGACCCTCATCATCGTTCTTTCGCTCAGCTCAATTGTGCCCATGTTTTTGATCCTCTTCCTGATCACCAAGAATGGGATCGCGGTGGTCAACTGGGAATTTCTCAGCCAACTGCCCAAACCGGTCGGAGAAATGGGCGGCGGCATTTCCAACGCGATTTTTGGTACCTTCTGGTTGATTCTTCTCTCTTTCATATTCTCCGTTCCCCTGGGGATATTCGCCGGGATTTTCATGTCGGAATACAGGGGCGGAAGGTTGGCCTATTTCACCAGTTTGTCGATTGAAATTCTCCAGGGGATCCCCTCCATCGTGATCGGGATCATCGCCTACGTTTGGGTGGTGCTGCCCATGGGCTCCTTCTCGGCCCTTTCGGGAGGGGTGGCGCTGGGGATCATGATGCTGCCGGTGATTGTCATGGCCACGGCAGAGACCTTAAAACTGATTCCCGATAGCCTGCGGGAGGCTTCGCTCGCCCTGGGGGTTTCCTATCCGCGGACGATCCTCAAGGTGATTCTGCCGGCAGGCTTGAGCGGCATCCTTTCCGGAATCCTGTTGGGCATTGCCCGTGTGACCGGGGAGACAGCGCCGCTGCTCTTTACCGCCTTCGGCAGCCCCTTTATGAACCAGAACATTCTAAAGCCCATCAACAGCCTTCCCCTCACGATCTTCAACTACGCGACCAGTCCCTATCCCCAATGGCACACCCTTGCCTGGGGGGCTTCTTTCGTCCTGATCGCTTTTGTCCTGGGCTTGAATCTGATAACCAAAGTGGTGACCAAAAAATGGAAAGTCCAGTTCTGAAAATTGAAAATTTCGCCGCCTCTTTTGGCGAACATGCCATTTTGAAAGACATCAACCTTTCCTTCTCCAGGAACACTCTGACCGCCATCATGGGACCCTCCGGTTGCGGGAAAACGACCCTGATCCGCTGCATCAACCGGATGCACGAGCTGGTTCCCAATGCCAAGGTCTCCGGAAAAATTATCCTCGACAATCAGGATGTTTATGGCACCGACCCCATAATTGTGCGCCGCCAGATCGGCATGGTGTTCCAGCGGCCCAATCCTTTCCCGACCATGAGCATCTATGACAATGTGATCGCCGGGTACAATCTGAACGGGATCAAATTGCGCAAGGAGGAAATGGATCAGACGGTGGAGGAGTCGCTGAAAAAGGCCGCTCTGTGGGAGGAAGTCAAGGATGCGCTCCATCGGAAGGGGAGTTTTCTTTCCGGCGGACAGCAGCAGAGGCTCTGTATCGCCCGGGCCTTGGCCATGCATCCGGAGATTCTTCTCCTCGACGAGCCCACCTCCGCTTTGGACCCCAAATCCACGGCCCATATCGAAGAGCTGGTTTGCCAGTTAAAGACCGGGGTCACCATCATTCAGGTTACCCACAACATCGCCCAGGCCGCTCGGGTTTCCGATTTTACCGCCTTTATTTATCTGGGGGAACTTGTTGAGTTCGGACCCTCAACAAGAATGTTTACCGGTCCCAAAGATAAGAGGACGGAAGAATATCTTAGCGGGAAATTCGGCTAAAAGCCCTTTTTCGACCGTCTAAAATTTCCCGGCGGAGTAGGATAGGTTTAACGGCTTCCTCAAAAGCCTTGGCTCGCAGGAGAAGAATGTGGAAACCCATTTACAGCAAGAATTGAATCAGTTGAAATCGGAGATGCTGAGGATGGCCGGACTCGTGGAAAGGGCCATCAGCAACGCCATCGAAGCCCTGGTGAAAAGAGACACCCCCCTCGCGGAGAAGACCATCCGGGAAGACGCCCAGATCAACAATCTGGAGCTGAGCATCGACGAACGGTGCCTGCAGCTCCTGGCGCTTCATCAGCCCATGGCGGCCGACCTGCGCTTCATCACCTCGGCCATGCGGATCAACGTCGAGCTGGAGCGGATCGGGGACCTGGCGGTCAATATCGCCGAGCGGGTTATTTCTTTGAATCAGGAAGCTCAGCTGAAACCCTACATCGACATCCCGGAGATGGCGGAGATCACCCAGAACATGCTCCGGGACGTCCTGAACGCCTTTGTGAGCGGGGATGCAGCGCTGGCCCGGTCGGTCTGCGAAAGGGATGACCGGGTGGACGGACTGAACAACCAAGTGTTTCGGGAACTCCTGACCTACATGATGTCGGACCCCAAGACCATTACCCGGGCGGTCCACCTTCTCATCGTTAGCCGCTACCTGGAGCGGATCGCCGACCACGCCACGAATATCGCCGAAGGGGTAATCTTCATGGCCAAGGCCCTGGTCATCAAACATCATGCCGATACGAAGGGCGAAAAGGGGGATGAAATAAAGTTGAATAGTCCCAAAAGCGAAACCGGAATGGCATGACGCCCTGGTTTGAACCTAATCCTCCAGTCTTCCGTTCTTAATCCATGGATTTGCCTAAGAACGCCCTCTCAGGATAGGGTCTCCGTAGGCAAGAAATGGGTAGTCAACCCCATTTCTGCCGGCGAATTTAGCTTATAGAGTGGATGTAAGCAAGAGCGAGGTTCCCGATAAGAAGGTTGCCTATCGTAAATGAGCCCCTTGCAGCAATGTAAAGGAGGAAATCGTGAGGCACATCGAAGTGGAGTATCAGGATGGGGTGCACGCTTTTGTCGACGATTATTTCTTGGAAAATTTAATAAAAGCAAACCGGATCAAACAGTTTTATCGCCCATCGGAGAGACGTTGGATCACCGTCGGAATTGACCCGGTTCGGAGCGGGAAAAGTCATTATTGTGAAATGGAAAGAAGGAGAACCGGACGAATCGAAGAAATGATTCCTTTGGGGGAATGGAAAAAACGCGCCGATTGCATTTCCCGCTGATATTTCCGTATTGCCAAACCCGGCGCTCTGTCGGATCGCTCGCTCCACTTCCTCCCGGTAAGTCTCCAAGCTGAGAGGCGGCGCTCCCCTACCTGCTTCCCGAAAGAAGAAGGCCACCCGTGTTGCACACCGCAGAGGCCCGCTGGTTCATCGCGAAAATCTTACCCGACGAAGTTTTAGACTGGTTCAGAGCCGGTCAGGTTCTCGAACCGGAGGGGGTCCAGGTACACGAGTATCTGTTGTTCCCGGACGTTTCCACGGTCGGCGTGAAGTTGCGGGAAGGAAGGCTTGAAATCAAGGCGATGGTCTCGGCACCCCGACCCCTCAGCCGGGACCTCGGCGTCACCGGTCGAAGGGATCAATGGGTCAAATGGTCCTTCGCGAGCGATGGGTTAAAAACCCTCGACCCCGCTTTGCAAGAATATGGGTCTTGGCTGAAGGTTCGGAAGGAGCGTTTCCTACGCAAGTTTTCTACTGGTAGGGACGGCCTGGTGGAAGAGACGGCGAGGCAAAGGCCCTTTCCCGCAAGCGGATGCAATGTCGAGTTGACCCGCATCACGGTGGAAGCCGATCCGCGATTCTGGTTCTCCCTCGCCTTTGAAGCTTTCGGCCCGCCGGCGCTTGCCGTAAAGATTCTGGAGATGGCCATCCATTCTTTTTTCCAGGAACACGGCAGGGCGCCCGGGATACGCCTGAGTCGACGCAACTCGCTCAGTTATCCCGCCTGGCTGGTGAAGCTCACGAAGACCCCGGAGAAAGCGAACGAAAGTTTTCCAGGCCGGGCCTAACCCGCCGCTCCAGTGGACTCGCTTTGCTCGCCGCAAAGCACGCACAACCGTTTTCCTTAAATCAGCAGGCCGTTCTTTCCGGGTAAACGAAAAAATATCCGGAAGACGGTCCCTAGCCCTGTCGGTCCGAAATCCGGTTAGACCGGCAAGGGTGGTGGGAGAAGGGTTTCTTTAAGCAGGTTGATAGTTTCTTCAGAGGAAAAATGCTCCCATATCTGGCCGAATCCTTTCCGCCGGTCGCCCTCGATCTCCGCCTGTAGCTGATAGATTTCCCCGAGGATGAACAGGAGATCGGGATCCACCAGTTTTCCCTTCCAGTCGTCGAGCAGGAACTCAATGAATTCGCGGGTAAAAACCGTATCCTGGAGCTCCCCCAGGCAGTCTTGTATCTCTACCGTTCGTTCGATAAAGGGGTCGAGGGCGCCGTCATAGGCTGGGGCCATGAACTCGACGGCGTAGCGGAGCCTTTTCATCTGGATGCGGAGACGGTGGAACTGCTTGAGTTTGGGGTTCGCAAGCACCTTGCGCCCCTGCTGAATCACGGCTTCGAATTTTTCGGTGATGACCAGCGGCGCCACTTCACGGATCGGTTTCACTGCCAGGGGCGCGCGCGGCCGCGTGGGGAGAGGCTTTTCGAGGACCTGCGTGAAGCGGCGCTCAAGAGTTCGGTACCGGGAGGATTCGAGGGCCTCCCGGAGAGCCTTGAGGGGTGCGCGCCGGTGTTTCTCGATCCAATTCTCGAAGGCTTGCTTTTCTTTCGATGGGAAATGTTTGATCTGCGGTTTGAATCGGGACAAATTCAGGAGGAAGACGTCAAGGTCGCGAACCGTTCCGAATCTGCCGCCGAGCCACTTCAGTTCCTCTCCGAGATGGGCGGAGGTGCTTTCCGGGATCGCGTCATGAAATAGCCGTAGCGCGGAACGCATCCGCCGGGTGGCGACCCTCGCCTGGTGCACGAATTCTGTATCGATGTCGCGGAGCACGCCGGGAAGTTGTTCCCGGAATCGTTGGAACTGGTAGGTGAGGATTTTCCGAACGGCGAGGTCAAGACGGTCTTCGGGGCGCACCTTGAGTTTCTCCGGAGGTTTCTTGGATGGCGGGGCCAGTTTGAACCGCGCGATGGCCACCTCGAGCTTCGATGCGGTCGACGGTGAGTAGCCGAAGGCAGCCGATAGGGACGAGGCGAGGGGCTCAAGCACGGTCGCCGACCCATGGAGGATTTCAGCCTCCATCTCGTGCAGCTTCTGCGCACGCCGCTTTGGGTGCAGCCCCCGCAGAGAGAAGCTTGAAACGTCGAAGGCCAGCTCCATTTCTGCTCCTTCCGGTGAGAAGCTCCGGTAGCGGCGACGGTCGGTAGAGACCTGGATATGCTCGAGGAGCTTGCGCGGGAAAATGATACCAGCGACAAGCTTCCGGATCCTCTTTACGGGAATCTCTGGGGGAACATCTACCGGTTCGTCCAGGGGGACTTCGGTTTCCATCCGCTTCGCGATTCCCTCTTCGATTCCCCCCAAACTCTTCAGTGTATACATCGCTTCCCCGTTCGAAACGCGGTAGCGAAGCGAGAGCCTATTTTTCATGAGGGACCAGTCAAAAGTGTCGAGATAGATGTCGACATTTCGCACCGGGTCGAGCTCCTCCACCCGGTACCCGTGCTCGCGCATGTGGGCGATAACTGCCGGCTCGGCCTCCGGCCCGGGAAGCACGAGCTTCAGTTCTATCTCCATCGGTGTCATCCCTTCGTTCATGGCAAGAACCTCATCTTGTTTCCCTCGGCAAAGTCCTTCCGCAGCCCCTTCGGCAGCGAGGTCTTGTCAAGCGCCTCGATCGCTCGGTCCCGATCGTATTCGAAGCGCACGATGCGTCCGCGCGGCGCGGCGCCCCGGCCCGCGCGGACCAGAGCATAAGCCGGACGGGCGTCGCCGTCGACCGGGTGGCCCGTCGAACCACAGTTCACGACGAGGATACCGCCGACCCGTTTCACGAAAGGGATGTGCGTGTGCCCACATACGAGAATGTCCGGGCGCTGGTCGCCAAGCTTCGCTCCCAGACCGCGGGCGGTGAGGCTCGGATAGATCGGATCGTCCATTGAAAGGGGGCTTCCATGGACCACGAGGAGCTTGGTCCCGCCGGGGAGCCGCAAGGCGAAGCTTTCGGGCAAATCGGCCAGGTAGCGTCGGGTCTGGTCGGTGACATGTTTCACCGTCCAAACCAGGATCTTCCGTTTCTTCGCCTTCATACCGGCCGCCCCGGACGACCCCCGCTTCGCTAATTCAACCACTTTCTGATCATAGTTGCCGATGATCGCCGGGATGCGCCGTCCCATGAGGAAGCGGCAGACTTCATCCGGGAAAGGCCCGTACCCGCTCATATCCCCGGCGCAGAGGATCCGGCTAGCCCCGCGGGCTTTCGCATCGGCGACCGCTGCTTCGAGTGCCGGCAGATTGCCGTGTATATCGGAGATGAACGCGATCAGCATCGGAATAGGATCTTCCTTCCCGCCTTCCGAACGAGCAGGTCTTGCTTCTGAATGGCCCGTCCTACCTCCGTGCGGCAGTCTCCGGATACCTCGAGATGGACCGTGACCGCCCGGCTGCCGACTCGGCAGGACAACCGTCTGACGGCATTGGCGTGGGTGCAGTCAAGGCCGTCGGCGACGCGCAGGATCCCCGCAAGCCATTCTACCAGTTTACGCTTGCGGGGGTCGAGCGACGCGAAGCGCCGGTGACGGGATTTGTCTGGAAGGGCCTTGGTGTGATATCGGGCCACAAGGGCGCAGATCAATTGATCCTGATCGTCGAGCCCGGGGATGTCGAGGTCCAGGATCATGTCACGGCTCAGTTTGTGGTGCTGGCCCGTAACCACTCGCGACCAGCCGATATCATGTAACCTACCCGCGATTTCGAGCAGGCGCCGCTCGGGAAGGCCGTATCCATGGAGGGCGCGGAGCCCATCGAAAAGAGCGAGCGCGAGAGTCGTGACCTGTTCGTTGTGCGCGGGATCGGGGTCATAAGTCCGTGCTGCTTCCATGACGAAGGACATCGCCGCATCCTTGTTTCCCCGCCGCACGTTTCGGTCCTCCTCGCTGCTCTTAGCGCTTCAAACCCTTCTTCTTGCCGATCTTCTTGACAAGCTCCTCGTAGGGTGGAGATTTCACACCGCCCCTCCGGGCGATGGCGATCAACTCGCTCTGGCTCCGGATCGGTTTCTCCCCATCCTTGGGCTTCACCCGAAGGTACGACCCGTCGGGCTGCATGATACGGGCTTTCACGTTGTCATTCAGGTAGGTCAGAAGGATCTCGTTAATAATGCGGGATTTCAGGTCGGTGTTCTCTATTGGGTAAAGAATTTCCGCGCGCTTTTTAAAGTTTCGCGGCATCCAATCGGCGCTCCCGGTATAAATCTCCGGATTCCCGCCGTTGTGAAAATAGTAAATCCGCGAATGTTCGAGGAACCGGTCGAGAATACTGATGACCCGGATATTCTCGCTGACCCCCGGTACGCCCGGGCGCAGGCAGCAAATGCCCCTCGCCAGGAGATCGATATGGACGCCGATGCGCGAGGCCTCGTAGAGTTTGCGAATGATCTTTGTGTCCACGAGGGCGTTCATCTTGGCAATGATGCGTCCCGGCATCTTCGGAGTAGACTTCTGCATCTCCCGGTCGATGAGGCGAAGGATCGTCTCCTGGGTCGTCACCGGCGAGATCATGAATTTGCGGAACATCGAGGCCACCGTTTCCGCCGTCAACAGGTCTCCTCCGGTCCACGAATTGAAGCCCGTGAGAACATTGAAGAGCGCGGAGACGTCGTTGCCGAAATCGGGATGGCAGGTGAAAAGGCCCAGGTCGGTGTATATCTTCGCGGTAACGGTGTTGTAGTTGCCGCTGGAGAGGTGGACGTATCGCCGCAATTGCTTGCCCTCCCGCCGAACCACGAGGGTCGCCTTGCAATGGGTTTTCCATCGTACGAATCCGAATACAGCGTTGACCCCCGAATCCTCCATCTGCCGCGACCAATCGATGTTGCCCTCTTCGTCAAACCGGGCCTTCAGTTCGACGACTGCAGTCACCTGTTTCCCGTTCTCCGCAGCTCGCCGCAGCGCCCCAATGACCGGGGAGTCCTTCCCGATTCGGTAAAGGGTTTGTTTGATCGCAAGTACGTCCGGATCCTCAGCAGCCGTGTTAAGGAAGTCCATTAGCACCGCGAACGAGTCGTACGGGTGGTGCAGGAGTACGTCCCCCTCGCGGATGACCGCAAAAATATCTTTGTCGGTGGCGAGGGGTGGGGGGATACGCGGGTTGAAGGGAGGGTCCCGGTGAGAGGCGTCGACGGGGAGTTCGTACAGGGAAAGGAAATCCCGGATGTTGATCGGGCCATTGATTTCAAAGACGAACCGCTCTTCGACGCCGAGCTGCCGGGCGATCAGATTGACTACCTTCTTCGAGGCGCCGGGCTCGATCTCCAGCCTAACGGCGATCTTGTTGGAGCGATCCTTGAGCTCGGCCTCGACCGACTTCAGGAGGTCCAGGACTTCATTTTCGTGGAGTTCGTAATCATGGTTTCGAGTGATGCGGAAAGCAAAGATGTTTTTGATCTCCATCCCGGGGAACAACATATGGGTGTGCCGGCGGATGAGCTCCTCCAGGAGAATAAAATGGTACCCCGGCATTTCCGCATTCACCGGAATAAGCCTGGGCAGAATGGAGGGCACCTCGACGAAGGCGTACGCCTGTGGGACCTTGATCCCGGCTGCTTCCCTGAAAACGACCATCAGGTTTAGACGGAGGTTGCCGAGGAAGGGAAACGGGTGTCCCGCGTCGACGGCCAGCGGCGTTAGAATGGGGAAGACCTGGACCTCGAAGTATTCATCGAGGCGCTTGTTCTCTTGTTTGTCGAGCTGGTCGAGGCGGTGGACGAAGATGCCTGCTTTTTCGAGGCGGGGCAGCACCTCACCGGTAATACATCGGTATTGTTCAGCCACGAGGCCGCGAACTTTTTCCGCGATTTCGTCGAGCTGCTGCCGCATCGTCCTGCCGCTCGGGTCGACTTCATCGACGTTCGCTTCGAGGACGCGGAAGAGCCCGCCGACCCGGACCATGAAGTATTCGTCAAGGTTCGAACTGAATATCGACGCAAATTTAAGTTTTTCGAGGGAGGGAGTCAGGAAGTCCTGGGCCTCTTCGAGCACCCGCCGGTTAAATTCAAGCCAGGAAAGTTCCCGATTGATATAGAGGGATGGATTGCCGAGGTCGATATCCGCCTGGGGTAAGAGATCCGCTGCTGGTTTTTCCGCTGTCATGATTCACCCTTGAATCGATTCATTTCCGTAGCGACCCCTTCCGGCCTCCGCGCTCATCGAGCTTTGTCGAAACCGTCTCGATGAAGGTCTCCAGGACCTTGATACGGGAATAGTATTTATCGTTGGAGGCAACGACCGTCCAGGGGGCGTAGGTGGTCGATGTTTTTTGGATCATATCCGCGATGGCCATTTCGTATTCTTCCCATTTCCCCCGATTGCGCCAGTCCTCGTCGGTAAGCTTCCAGCGCTTATGGGGGGTTTCCTCGCGGGCCTTGAACCTGCGGAGCTGTTCGTCCTTGTCGATGTGCAGCCAAAACTTAATGACCACGGTCCCATAATCAGTGAGCATCTTTTCGAATTCATTGATTTCCTTGTATGCGCGCTGCCAGGCTTCGGTCGTACACAGCCCTTCGACGCGTTCCAAAAGAAGGCGTGCGTACCAGCTCCGGTCAAAGATCGCCAAGAATCCCGCCCGAGGAACGTTCTTCCAGAACCGCCGGAGGTAGTGCTGGTCGAGCTCCTCGCTCGTGGGCGGGTGGGGAGTTAGGACCTCGAAGCGTCGTGTTTCAAGCTGGGCCACGAGTCGCTTGATCGCGCCCCCTTTTCCGGCCGCGTCCCAACCGTCGAACACCACCACCGCGGGCATCTGCGCGAGGAAGAGCCGATTATGCACCTGCCGGGCCTCCCTCTGCAGCCGGCCAAGCCGTTCCTTGTATTCCTTGAGGCTTTCGATCTTCTTCGAGAGGTCGTACCGTTTCAAAAACCGCTCGCTCCGCGTTATGATCGTTCGGTAGGCACTCGGATCGACGTGAAACCCATAGGACTTTTCCACCTGGGCGGAGCGCTGCCGTTCGGCGAGCGCCCCCTCCATGGCCCCGGCCAGGGTTTCGTAGGTTTTCAGCCGGCCAAAATACCGATCTTCGCTCTCGATGATGGTCCACGGGGCAGCCGGGTTAGAGGTCCGTTGGAGCATCTCCTCGACCGCTTTGACGTAGGCCCGATACTTTTCATGGCTCTCCCAGCTCGCCGGCTTGACCTTCCATGACTCGAAAGGATCCTTCTCCAAACGCCGCAGCCGCCGCGCCTGCTCCTTCTTGCTGATGTGCAGCCAGAGCTTGATGAGAACCGCCCCATCGTCCACAAGTTGCCGCTCGAAAGCATTAATTTCTTCATAGGCCCTACGCCATTCGCTCTCCCGCACGAGCTTCTCCACCCGTTCCACGAGCACCCGTCCGTACCAGGAGCGAATTAATATGACCATAAAGCCGCGGTGGGGCATGCGAATGGCGAACCGCCAAAGGAATGGCCGCATCCGCTCGTTCTCCGTGGGCAGGTCCGTCGCATAGACCTTGAACCCTCGAGGATCGATCAGCCGTACGAGCTGGTTCACGCTCCCGTCCTTGCCGGCGGAGTCCCATCCCTCGAGAACAACGACGATGGGAATTCCGGCATCTCGGCACTTCCTCTGGAGATCGCCGAGACGATACCCGAGCTTCTCAACGAGTTTGTTATACTCTTTTTTCGATATGTTCAGTGTCAAATCGACTTGTTCAAGCATTTCACAGCGTTTCCGAGATTCCTTGGCTGCTGATTTCCTCGCTCGGCGGCATACCTGGGCAGATAGGAGAGGATTTCGATAAAATAAAATTTTGCTGAGTCAAACAGAGAAGACCAGTCTTAGGGCGGCTTTCATCAGAAATCCATGATCATGAGGTGGAAACGGCTGGCCGCCATCCGTTAGCTCCCT
>Ga0335070_10009131_pt1 | contig 11643 bp, 6 predicted proteins | sample Lox_Sample_13_FD_206722 | JGI IMG/M metagenome (GOLD analysis project Ga0335070, IMG submission 206722) | Soil microbial communities from Loxahatchee National Wildlife Refuge, Florida, United States - Lox_Sample_1.3 | ecosystem: Environmental > Terrestrial > Soil > Wetlands | place: USA: Florida...
GGCTCTGATCGAGGCCGCCCGGGCCGCCATCACGCAGCGGCTCAACGGCCGCGGTGCCTGCGTGGAGTCGCCCCTGACGCCCTCCCTGCTCCTTCCCTGCGGCGCCTTCGTGACGCTCAAGGTAAACGGCGGCCTCCGCGGGTGCATCGGACGTATCACGGCGTCGCGGCCGCTTCTGCAGACCGTGCGGGAGGTGGCGCAGTGCGCCGCCTTCGAGGATCCGCGATTTGCGCCCCTCACGCCCGCCGAATGGCCCGCGGTGCGCCTGGAGATTTCGGTGCTGTCTCCGTTTCGGAAAATCACCGACGTGCAGTCCATCGAAGTGGGCGTCCACGGCGTCATGATCCGATGCGGGCACCATTCCGGGCTGCTGCTCCCCCAGGTGGCCACGGAGCAGGGATGGGACCGGGACATGTTCCTCCGTCACGTGTGCTCCAAGGCAGGGCTTCCCCCGGACGCGTGGAAGTCCCCGCTCGCCCAGATCGAGATCTTCAGCGCGCTCGTCATCCACGAAAAGGACTAGGAGCGTTCTCTCATGGTAGTCGACGTCGACGAAGCCGGGGCACGGCGCCTCGGCGTCCCGCTGGGGTCCCCCGCGCGCGGGACCGCGCTCACGAGGATCCTGGCGCTCAAAGGGTCGCCGGGGTGGCTCGTGGACGCCGCGTCGATCCGTGAATGGCGATTCCAGGGAATCACCGAACGGGCAGGGGCCGCCATTCTCTATGGCCCGTGGGTGGACGCTCGGACGCTCGCCGATGTGATCCGGCTCCCGCTCCGTGAGGGCCTTCCCCTTCTCTCCCGGCTGGCCAGTGCGATCCTGCTCCTGCGGGAGCGCATGGTGCCGTTGTTCCCCATCCAGACCGACGCCGTCCTGTTCACCTCCCCGGGCCCCATCCTGTTCCTCCCCCCCGAGACGATGCGGGAACTGCGGGGCCTGCGGACGTTTGAGGAGAACCAGGAGACCTTCGACGCCCTGTCCAACCCGGACCTTCGGGGGGAGGGGATGATCTCCTTCGCAATCGCGGCGCTCCTCTTCCGGATCATTACCGGCACCTTTCCTTTCACCGGGCGGACGCCCGAGGATCTGCACGAGCAGATGCGCAAGCTGCAGATCAACGAGCCGGGGCGCGCCGTGCCGGGGCTTCGCGCGGAAATCTCCGCGGCCGTGATGGCGGGTCTGGGCCGCGCGCAGGCGGGAGAAAGAAAACGGCCGGCGCCGCCGTCCCTCGAAGAGTGGGATGATTTTCTGCGCGCCTGGCAGGCCGTGGAACCGGTGCTCGCGCTGACAAAAGAGGAGACGCAGAGCATCCTTTCCAGCGCCGCAGCCAGCAGCCAGAGCTCGGAAAAGAAGTTCCGCAGGCGCATGTTCTGGGAGAAGAACTGGAAGACGGCCCTCATCATCGCGGGGGTGGTCGTGCTGGTCGGCGCCGGCGCGGGAAGCATTCTCACGCGCGCGCTCGCGCCGCGGGTCACCCGCGGATACCCGCCGCGGAAGGTCGTGGAGACTTTCTACACCGGAATGAACCGGCTGGATCACATGGCCATGAGCGCGTGCGTCGTGGGCAAGGCGGGACAGGGCGAGATCAACGAGGCGATGAACCTCTACGTCATCTCGCGGGTCTCCACCGGCTATGAGGGCAGATCCACCATCGTCGGGGCGGACGAGTGGGACAGGGCGGGGCGTCCGGCGCTGGGCGGGTCCCGGTCCGTGTATGGGGTCACCGGCCTGTCCATCACCGCGGAGCAGGGAGAGCCGCAGCCCGTGTTCCTGGTCACGTACGAAAAGTGGACTCCGACGCCGGGTGGAGGGGACTCGGCCTCCCCGGGGGGCACGTCCGGGGGCGCATCCGGGGCCCTGTCAGGCAGCGCCGCGGCGGCCCCCCGGTTCCAGGGTTCCGCCGTGACCGACCGTATCTTCATGAAGAAAGACCGCGGCGATTGGGTGATCTACCGCATTGACAGGCTGCGTTCGGAGGCCATCGCAACGCCGTAGTCCGGCGCCTCCGTCTTTCCCCCTTCCCCGCCGATTCCCGACGCGGTATTATTGCCTAATGCAAAAACTTCTCGGTGACATCCTCGTTGAAAAGGGCTACCTCACAAGCAAGGATCTCAACCGCGCTCTCCTCTTTCAAATGCGAAAAATCGTGGGACCCTCGGCGGGAACGACGGCGACGGAGACCTTCCTTCTCGACGTTGCCCGCACAAAGTACAACTGCCGTGACGAGTTCTACCTGGGAAAGATCCTGACCGAGCTGAAGCTCCTGCCGGAGGTGCGGATCAAGGAAGCGCTGGAGATCCAGCAGACGGACAAGCCGGAGACGCCGACGGGGAAGCTCGACGCGCTTCGGCGGATCACCGCCCGGATGAACGGCTCGTACAACCTCATCGACCTCCTCAACCAGGTCCTCGTGTTCGCCGCGCAGCTGGTGGAGGCGGAGGCATCGAGCCTCATCGTCCACGACCACGTCAATAACTCCCTCGTGATTCTCATCCCCACCGGCTCACGCGCGGACGCCGTGAGAGAGCTCACCATCCCGCGGGGCAAGGGGCTTGCCGGGTGGGTGTATGAGAACTCCCTCTCCGTGATCTCCAACAACGTTCTCAATGACCGGCGGTTCTACAGCGAAATCGATGCCACCAGCGGCTACACCACCCGCCAGATCCTGTGTGTTCCCCTCACCGTGAAGGACAAGAGGCTGGGCGCGCTGGAGGTCATCAACAAGATCGATCCGGCGGCACGGTTCACCTCGTCAGACCGGCTGCTCCTGGAGCTGTTCAGCGCGCAGGCGGCAATTGCCATCGAGAACACGCGGCTGACGCTCGCCCTGGCGCGGATGGAGGAAGACGCTGCCATGCGCGGCGACGGCACCAGCACCGGCTCCCGGATGGCGGCGCAGCTGTGCGCGTCCTTTCTCCACGCCCTCCAGAAGACGTTCATTCCGCTTCGCGGGTACGCCGACAGGCTGCGTGAGGTCTCCCGTGACGAGCGCGTCCTGAAGTACCGCACCTACATCGACTCGGAGATGGCGCGCCTCATCCATCGCAGCGAGCTCACCCTGCGGTTTCTCAAGGGCGAGCTTCCCTTTGCGCCGCAGGAGCTTGACGTGGGAGAGGTCCTGCGGGACCTGAGGTCCCGCACGTGGGTGGACTGCCGCCTCTCCGGGATCGCCTTCGAGATCACGGCGCCCGGCGAGCTCCCTGTCAGAGGAGATCGTGAGCTTCTTCTCAGCGGACTGGAGTGCATCTTCCAGAACAGCCGGGACGCGATGCCGGATGGCGGAGTCTTTGCCATCGAGGCCGCGCGCCGCCAGCCGGCGGGAGTCCTCCTTCACATCCGCGACACGGGACGAGGCTTCAAGGCTGACCCGCATCAAGTCTTCGAGCCCTTCTTCACGCTCGGGAAGCCGAACGCGGCGGGACTGGGTCTCTCCATTGCCCGCTGGATCATCGAGGCGCACGGCGGGACCATCACCGCGGAGAAGCCGACCCGCCCACCGGGGGCTCAGCTCACGGTGAGGCTGCCCTGACGAACGCGGCCCGAGCCCCTCAGCGGCGAGCCTTCAGAAACTCATCCACCTCCGCTGCCATGGGCATGGACGGCTGCGCGCCCCGGCGCGTGGTCGAGATTGCCGCCGCGGCAGACGCCCGGCGAAGGGCCGCCTTCATGGGCATGCCCGATGCAATGGAAGCGGCAAGCACGCCGCAGAAGCAGTCCCCGGCGCCGACCGCGTCAACGGAATCCACGGGGAAGGCTTCCTGGCGCACGCTTCCCTCCTTGCTCGCCCAGATGCTTCCTTCGCTGCCCAACGTGACGATCACGCTACCCACTCCCCACTCCAGGGGAACGCAGGCCTGTTGCTCCACGGGGCCGGCGGAGCCGACGAGCTCCCTCAGCTCATTGCGGTTGCACACAATGCAGTCCACGCAGTCGAGGATCCGGCGGTCCGGCCGCTCTCCGATGGTCGGCGCGATGTTCCAGATCACCATGCATCCCGCGGCGTGAGCCGTCTGGATCAGCGCCTCCGTGGTGGCGCGGGGAATCTCGTTCTGGAACAGCGTGACCCACGTCTCCCCGGGCGGGGGTTTGGGGAAATCCACGTCCGCCGGCTCGAAGAGCATATTGGTCCCGAGGGCCACGGCTATGGAGTTTTCACCGTGAGTATCGACGGTGATCATGGCGACGCCGGAGCGCTTGCCCGGGCGAACGGTCACGCCGGCTGTTGAAACGCCGGTGGCCTCCAGGCTCGCCAGGCGTTCCCGGCCGAATGCGTCGTCGCCGAGACAGCCGTACACGGCCGCGGGCACGCCGCAGCGCGCTGCTGCCACCGCCTGGTTGGCTCCTTTCCCCCCGGGGAAGCTGTCCCAGGTGTCGCCCGTGACCGTCTCCCCGGGCTGGGGAAGGGCTTTGACGTAGACGATGAGGTCGGTGTTGATGGAACCGAAGACGAGCACCTTGCCGCTCATGAGAAGCGATAGTAGGGGCGGCCCGGCGGGCTGTCAACGAGACGACGTGTAGACGACCCTGTTCCGTCCGCCTTCCTTGGCCTCCAGGAGGCGGTGGTCGGCGATGCGAAGGAGCTGCTGCGTGGTGAGCTGGGGAAGCTCCTCGAAAATAACGACCCCGATACTGACGGTGACGCGGATGGCCTCGTGCTCGTCATCGAGGATGAAGGCGTGCTCCTCCACGCTGCCGCGGATCTTTTCGATGGCCTGGACGATCCCGTCCCGCCCGGTCCTCGTGAAGAGGATCACGAACTCCTCCCCGCCGTAGCGGCACAGCACATCGCGGGAGAAGATCACCTCCTGGATGATGGCCACAACCTCGACGATGGCCTTGTCTCCCGCGGGATGGCCGTACGTGTCGTTGATGCGCTTGAAATGATCGATGTCGACCATGGCGAGACCGAAGTTCATGTCGTTGCCATTCGACGGGGGGCTGCTGCGGTGCTCCAGCCGGTTTCTCGCGCGGCGCAGCTCGATTTCGAGGTACTGGCTGAAGAATCGCCGATTGTAGATCCCGGTGAGAGCATCACGCTCCGCCTGGTGCCGAAGGTCCTCGTTCAGCTTCGTGATCTCCCGCGTCCGCTCCTCCACGCGCGCCTCCAGGGTGGCGTTCGCCTCCTCGATGCGGTGGTACAGCATCACCAGCTCGCTCAGGAGAACCCACGACATCGTCAGGACGACGATCATGAAGGAATACTCGCTCAGATAGACGAACTGGTACACGCGGGCGGCGACGAGAGAGTCGTTCGCGACGCCGAGGAAGTACGTGGACATCCCGACGATGACCACGAGCAGCCCCGCCGCGTGCGAGCGAACGTACTCGCGGACCAGGATGGCCAGGAGGTACACATAGACGAGCACGGCCGAGGCGATTCCCGCCAGGTAGACGATGCCGAGCTGGCCCTCGTAGTAGGTGATGGGCGGAACGCCAGGGATGGTGATGGTCTTGAGGGAGGGACGGAGCGGCGACAGGGTGAGATCCGGTCCCGCAAAAAGAGAGACGACAAAGACGATGACGAACCATGCGGCGACGACGCGGAGGATCCGGCTCCCGGCCCGGTTTGCATACACGGCGACGAACCACGTGATGCAGATGGAGATGGCGTCCATGGTGTCGAGCTGGAACGTCTGCCACCGAACGCCTTCAGCCACCGAGGAAGACGTGTACAGCCCGATGGAGAAGACATCATACACGGCCACGCTGATGCACAGCAGGGCAAAGGGCAGGTGTGCCGGCGATCGTCGGCCGCGGAAGAAGACGAAAAGATGGAGGAACCCGGCAAAGGCGCTCAGGGCGGCCATGACGATGCAGGGGTAAGCGACTATCTGCAAGCGGAGCGGCCTCGCATGGGCCCCATCCTAGAGGAGGCAACCTCTCCGGGTCAAGGCGTCACGGGCCGCCTTTGGAGAGCCGCGGCCGCGGCAGCGGCAATTGCGTAGGCGGCGGCCGCGGCAACGAGCAGGGCGCGGAACCCTGCTGCCGGGGCGACGAGCGCCGAAGCCGCGGCCACGATCACCGACGCGCATCCGTTCACCGCCCACGCCTGAGCGCGCTGCCGGGAATCCGATGCCAGAACGCGCATCGCGGCCGGGAACGGGATGCCGATCAGGAACCCGGGGAGCGCGAGCAGACCCAGGGCGGCCGCCGCCTTTCCGGGGAAGGCCGCCGGCAGAGCGGACGAGAAAGCGGCCGGCAGCGCCAGGCAGAAGGCCGCCGAAGCCGCGGACGCCGTGAACAGGATGGGGCCGAGCGCGCGCCGCGGGACAGCTTCCGAGGCTGCTCCTCCCAGCGCCGAGAAAAGGAGAATGCCTCCCAGGGAAATACTCAGGGAAACACCGGGTGAAGGGAAAAGGAGAGACGCGGCGTTGATTGCGTACATCTCCGTCGCCATGAAGCCGATACCTGTCATTCCGACCAGAAGGAAGAGGCCGGCCGCACCGCGCGGCCCTCCGCGATGCCGGCGGCCCGGGACAAGCATCGCCGCAAGGAGCGCCGCGCCCACGACGACGACCTCCACCAGTACGGTGCCCGCGATGATCTCACCGGTGAGAAGGAGCGTATATGCCCTGCCGCCGGTGGCGCGGGAGAAGTCCTTCACGCGCGTCCATTTCACGAAGTGGGACGGAAAGGGCCTGTCGTCGGTCTGGGGCGCGACATCGAGCGCCTGTCGCCGGACGTACCCCGCGTCCTGCGTGATGCCGAGGTAGGCTTCAGCGAACAGCGGCTGCTGGTACCGGCTGAACCGGTTCGTGCGGGACGGATCGACTCCCGGATAATAGTCCAGGTCGAATGCCCGGCTTTCCGAGAAAGCCGCGAGCCGTTCGAGAGTCGCTCCCCGCAGCGGTTCCCGCGCCGCGACGATGGTGCAGCTGTCCCAGGAGCGGATCACCGCGAGGTGGGATGAAGGGTCCGCAACTCCGGCGTCCGACAACGCCTGGAGGATTTCCGAAAAAAGGCGCAGCGAATCCGAAGGGGGGAGCACGTTTCTCCGTGAAACGGCCAGCGCCCCTCCCCGATCCAGCCGCATCCAGCAGGCGCGGAAGGAATCCACGGTGAGCAGGTTGTCGGCCTGAAGGCTCGCCATGCCGGGGAGGGACGGTCCCCAGTCCTCGATCAGGATCGTTGAAAACGCGCCGCCCGGCCGGGCGAGATAGGCGCGCGGGCTTTCAGCAATCACCCGCAGATGCTGCCCGTCATACTGAAAGGCTGCGCGGCGCGCCACGCGCGGATCTTCGAGAACGAGGACGCCGGGGGAGAGCGACGCGATCGCGCAGGCCGCTGCCAGGCCGCCGTCCTGCTGAAGAATCAGGCAGTTGCCCTGCCCTGCCACGACGAACGGCGCAAAGGAGTGGGTCCAGGCGGCGAAACGCGGCGCGCCCCGGTCGGAAAAGTCGTACAGCACCGAAAGAGCGTCGCCATCTGTGACAAGACCTGTCTGGCGCGGAAGCTCGTCCTGCCAGGCAAGGCTCAGCCCCGGCGCGAAACGGATGCTCGGGCTCTCCACGACTTCCAGCCGGCCTCGAAGGCCCGGCGTTCGGCTCGTGACCACCGTCCCGGGGGCCTGGCGGAGCAGCGGCAGGGTCTTGTACGGAGACGGCGCGACGGCGAGCGCGCCGGCGCGCTGCCACGCAAAGAGCGCTCCCAGGAGCGCACAGCACAACGCGGAGAGGATGCGCGGCGCAAGCCGCCGCGCGGCGATGAACGCGGCCGCGAGCGGAACAAGGGCGGAGAAGACGACGCACCCTCCTTCTTCGACAAGGGGCAGCAGCACCGCGGGCGCGAGCGCGCCGGCGGCCGAGCCCAGGAGGGATGCGCCGGCAATCGCGCCGCTGAGGTCCGGCCGATGGGAGTACGCCGCGACTGAGGCAGCGCCGCAGGCGAAGAAGGGAAGCGAGAGAAGGATCCACGAAAGGAGAAGATAGAAAGCCTGCGCCCGGTCGACGGGAAAACGGAGGTAGTCAAGAGGCAGTGCCTTGACGGCGAGAAAGGACCCGATGGTCGACAGGGAGCACGTCAGGAGCGCCGCCATCAGCAGGGAAGATGGTTGGCGTCTTTCGCCGCGCCGCACGAGGCCGAATGCCGCGCCGCCGGCCGCGTAACCGAACATTGCGACCCCGACGGCGAGAAAGGAGAGGTGACTCCAATGCGCGATGGAGAAGAACCGCGTAATCAGGAGCTCGTAGGAGAGGGACGAAAGCGACAGGGAAAAAACCGCGGCAAGAATCATCTCGTGAGGGGGACGAAGAGCACACCGGTGATGTGCTCGATTGACGCCGATGCGCCATTCTTCGTGATGAGCACGAGCTCCTGGTAGCTGAAAGGATTGCCCAGGGGAAGGACCATCCGACCGCCGTCTTTCAGCTGCTTCAGGAGCGGCGGCGGGACATGGTTGACGGCCGCGGTGATCATGATGGCGTCAAAAGGAGCCCGCGCCTCGCTGCCATAGTACCCGTCGCCGTTCAGCGCGGTGACGTTCGCGCATCCGAGCGACGAGAGCAGGGGCACGGCTCGCTCATACAGGGGTTTCCTGATCTCGATCGTCACGACCTCCCGCGCAAGCCGGGAAAGAATGGCCGCCTGGTAGCCGGACCCGGTGCCCACCTCCAGGACCTTGTCCGCGCCGCTCAGGCGGAGGACCTCAGTCATGAGAGCGACGATGTAGGGCTGCGAGATCGTCTGTCCCTCCCCGATGGGCAGGGGATGGTCCTGGTAGGACTGCGCGCGCAGGTCCTCGGGCACGAACAGGTGGCGGGGAACGGAGCGCATGACGGACAGCACGCGCGCGTCCGTGATGCCGCGGGAGGCGATCTGCGTGTCGACCATCGCGTCACGGGCTTTTTGCCAGTCCTGGGCCGGTGCGGCCGCCGTGGAGATCGAAAGGAAAAGCGCGGGCAGGACGAGACGCATCGTGCGCCTCCTCTTTCGAACGAGTATAGCGCCGACCGGGCCGGGCCGCAACCGCAATTGCCTACGCTCCCCTGTTTTTGTTATTATCCTCGCCACATGGAAGCCATCGAGCTGAGCAAGGCCTTCGATCCGAAGACGTACGAGGAGCGGATCTACGGCTGGTGGATGGAGCAGAAGCTTTTCGCGCCGGCGCCGGCGGGAGCAAAGGAGCGCGCGGGAAGGTTCGTCATCGTCATCCCGCCGCCGAACGTCACGGGCGTCCTCCACATGGGCCATGGCCTGAACAACAGCCTCCAGGACATCGAAGTGCGTTACCACCGGATGCTCGGTGAAGACACGCTGTGGGTCCCCGGCACGGACCACGCCGGGATCGCCACGCAGAACGTGGTGGAGAAGGCTCTCAAGAAGCGCGGCACGAACCGGCAGGCCGTGGGCCGCGAGAAGTTCCTCGAGGAGACGTGGAAGGTCACGCGGGAGCACCACGAAATCATCGTGCGCCAGCTCCAGCGCCTGGGCTCCTCGTGCGACTGGTCCCGGGAGCGCTTCACGTTCGACGAAGGACTGTCCCGCGCCGTCCGCGAGGTTTTCGTGTCCCTGTATGAGAAGGGGCTGATCTACCGGGGGTACTACCTGGTGAACTGGTGCCCCTCCTGCCGCACGGCGATCTCGGACGACGAGGTGGAGCACGAAGAGGTCCGGGGGAAGATGTACCACTACCTCTACCCCCTTGCCGACGGTTCGGGCACCATCCCCATCGCCACGACCCGGCCGGAGACGATGCTCGGGGATACGGCCGTGGCCGTGCATCCGGAGGACATGCGCTACCGGCATCTCGTCGGGAAAAGGGTCGCTCTCCCCCTGACGGGCCGCACCATTCCCATCATCACGGACCCGCAGATCGACATGACGTTCGGCACGGGGGCGGTCAAGGTGACCCCGGGGCACGACCCCGTGGACTACGAGATCGGCCAGCGCCACTCCCTGGAGCAGATCAACATCCTCACGCAGGACGGCAAGCTGAACGACAACGTTCCCGAGGCCTACCGGGGACTGAGCGTGCAGAAAGCGCGCGCAAAGGTCGTGGAAGACATCAAGGCCGCGGGCCTCTTCGTGAAGGAGGAGATCCATACGCACCAGGTGGGCCACTGCTACCGGTGCAATTCCGTCATCGAGCCGTTCCTCTCCGACCAGTGGTTCGTGAAGATGAAGCCCCTGGCGGACAAGGCGCTGAAGGCGTGGGAAGACGGGAAGCTGAAGTTCTTCCCCCAGCGCTGGGAGAACACGTACGCGAACTGGCTGCGGTCCATCCGCGACTGGTGCATCTCCCGCCAGCTCTGGTGGGGCCACCGGATCCCCGTGTGGTACTGCGCATCGTGCGGCGCCATGACGGTGTCCCGGGAGGATCCCCCGGCGTGCTCGAAATGCGGAAGCACGGAGATCCAGCAGGACCCCGACGTGCTGGACACCTGGTTCTCCTCCGCCCTGTGGCCGTTCTCCACGCTCGGGTGGCCGGAGAAGACGCCGGATCTCGCGCGGTTCTACCCCACCACGGCGCTCGTCACGGCGTACGATATCATCTTCTTCTGGGTCGCCCGCATGATCATGATGGGCCTGGAGTTCATGGGAGAGGTGCCGTTCCGGGACATCTACATCACGGGCCTCGTGCGGGACAAGCAGGGCCGCAAGATGTCCAAATCCCTGGGCAACGGGATTGACCCGCTGGAGCTGATTGACCAGTTCGGCGCGGATTCCCTGAAGTTCACCCTGGCCTTCATGTGCGCCCAGGGACAGGACGTGCTGTTCGACGCTGAGTCCGTGAAGCTCGGCTCGCGGTTCGCGAACAAGATCTGGAACGCGTCACGCTATCTGCTCATGAACCTGGAAGGCCGCACGCTCCTGGATCCCCGCTCGGCGGCGCTGACGGAGATCGACCGCTGGATATTCCACCGGCTCAACGACGCCGCGGTCGCGGCGCGCGCCGCGCTGGAGGGCTACCGGTTCAACGAGGCCGCCCAGGCGGTGTACGAGTTCTTCTGGAACGACTTCTGCGACTGGTACATCGAGGCGGCAAAGCTGCCTCTCGCCTCGGGAGACGAGGCGGAAAAGAACCGCATCGCCACGCTCCTGCTCGCCCTGCTGGAAGAGTCGCTGCGCCTTGCGCATCCGTTCCTGCCCATGATCACGGAGGAGATCTACCAGAAGCTGCTTCAAGCCAGGGAGGGCGAGAGGCGGCGGAGCCAGGGATGGCGGAAGCCGCCCAGCCAGGACGCCGCTGCGAAGCCCGTCTCCATCATGACGCGGCCTTACCCCGCGGCGGACCCGGGCCGCGTGAGCGGACCCATCGCGGCCCGGTTCGCCTCTCTCCAGGAGCTGGTGCGCGCGGTTCGCACGATCCGCGCGGAGTTCATGATCCCCCCCGACAGCAGGATCGACGTGAGCGTGGTGGCGGAAGCCGGGGCCGGCACCCGGGAGAACTTCGAGAGCCATCGCCAGCTCATCGCTCATCTCACCGGGTCCCGCGAGCTCACCCTATCCTCGTCGGACGCCGCGCCGTTCGGCAGGAGCGGTGAGGGAAGTATCGCCGCGGCCGGCAGGGGATTCGAGGTCTTCGTGTTCATCCGTGAGGCCATCGATGCCCCGCGGGAGCTCGCGCGCCTGGCAAAGGAGAAAGAGCGGGCGGACGCGGAGAGAAAGCGGGCGGAAGCGAAGCTCGCCACGGCCTCCTTCGTGGA
>Ga0335070_10009133_pt1 | contig 11641 bp, 10 predicted proteins | sample Lox_Sample_13_FD_206722 | JGI IMG/M metagenome (GOLD analysis project Ga0335070, IMG submission 206722) | Soil microbial communities from Loxahatchee National Wildlife Refuge, Florida, United States - Lox_Sample_1.3 | ecosystem: Environmental > Terrestrial > Soil > Wetlands | place: USA...
ATCTCGTGTTTTATGCCTGATACGAGGGTCACAAAATCCTTTGCCACGTCGTCCTGCTCGGGACGGTACTTGGTCCCTATATGGTCAATGCTGAGGCTAATGAAGTTCAGAGGGTTCCGTATCTCATGCGCTATACTCCTCGACAACTGGCCCACGGCAGAAAGATGCTCTGCTTCACGAAGCCGTTCCTCAAGACGCTTGTTCTCACGGAGTCGCTGGACCATGAAGTTGAAGCTCTCGGTAAGCTCCCCGATCTCATCCTTTCGGTCTACGGGAAGGTTGAGGTCAAGATCGCCGGCAGCAACCTTTCGTGCGGCATCAACGACTTCATGAATCGGTTCTGTGTACCGCAGCGAGAGGAAGATAGCGATGCCCGTACCGATCGCAAAAACCAGGAGGGCCGCAAATATCCTCTTCACAAAGTTCTGTTTGAGCACCTGTGAGACATCATCGGCATTGATCTTCAGGTGGATATATCCATAATGGGCGCCTCCGGCAATAACGGGCACGATAACATTGTATGCCCTTCCTTCCTTCGATACCGGCTCGCCAACCTCGGCCTTGATAATGAGCTCCTTTTTTTTCGGAGTCAAGGGAGCACCGATCTTCGTCGGATTTGTACTGGCGATAATCTCGTCGGTGTTGCTGATGATCGAGATCTCATTGATGCCTTTCGATGTGAGATTCTTCAGGTATTGGGCAAGCCTACTTTCGTCCGTTGCTCCGCTCCCCGTCACCTCTTCAACACCGACCTGGATGGCCTTTGAAAGCTCAGCCGTCTGGTTGCCGAGTTCGTTCATCAACGCCTTCTCCGACTGCCAGTAAAGGAAAAAGAGAAAAACGAGGAGTATGGAGCTCAGAAAGAGCATCATGAAGATGAGTTTCTTGTTCAGTGAGAGACTGAGGAAGATCGTCTTAAACATAGGGATCGTCTCATCGTCTCCCTTACTGGAGGCCGATAAAGTCTTCCAGCGTCTTCCGGGAGCTCGCGGACATTTCGAGAAACGCTATCCCGACATCATAGAGTTCGGTTTCGGCCTCCGTGTTTCTTATACATGAGGCGATCCTCCCGAGAAAGGTGATGTCCCTGTTTCCGCCAATGACCAGGCACATCGAGAAGGTATCATCGACACGAAAGGGCCGCTCGGTTTCGAGGAGTACACCGCCCCGGCTGACATTCTTTACCTTACAGTTCAGAGCACTATTCAGGACAGCCTTCTCGGGAGATCTGACATCGAACCTCACGACTACCCTCTGCTCAGGAGATTTCCTATGTCGCTCGATGAAAAGAAGAATTTTTTCCCTCTCTTCTGGCTTCACATCTATAAATTTCAGTCCTGCCTTATAAATAGGCACGATGTCGCCCGTCGGACTCTTCTTACTCCCGCTGAGGATGGACCAGACGACCGTCCCCTTAAGAATGCAGGTGCTCCCCTTCTCCTCGATCTTTAGCGTATATTCCTTGCCGATATCGAGCCTTCCGCAGGCAAGGAGGGAAACGCCTCCCGTGCTCATATTAACGATCTCCACATCAGTAGCGGCGAGGATGACACCCTCTACCGTGAACATCTTATGATGCCTGCTGTCTTCCATAAGCTCCCCTAACCTAACACAAATTATTCCTCAATGCAACAGAAATGCACGGCTGATGCCGACTGAACAAGTCGACACCGTCAGGCAACCGGCGGGTCACATCTCCATGATCCGTTTTCTCAGTATGATAAGCTCAAAAGCGACGGCGGCTATGGAAGCCAGCCTGGACAGATACGCGATATTTGCATTGAGCACGGCGTTATTGCCGTTGTCCACGTAAAGGAATGCAACCACTTTGTCCCTTACGGTGATCGGCATAAGCAGGGCATCCTGCGGAGTTCCCGAAAGCACGGCTATCAATGCCTCGTTGCCCGGTATCTTCAGCACGGGACCCCGGTAGTAATGCCTCCTCATGAGGACTTCGAAAAAGATCGACCCCTCTTTGCCGCTCGTCTCAAACCCTTCCACATCGAGGCCCCGTGCCTTCCATCCCTTCACCTTTTCACCCTTCATAATGAAGGCAGCGACTCTTGAGGCTATCCGGCAGCCCTCCTTAAGGAGTATCCCCGCTATCTCTTCCACACCCCTGACATCTGTAAAGGCTGTCTTAATCTTTTCGATCGCATCCTTTTCTTCGATGACCGTCTCGCTGCTGAAGGGGTCCTGGAGGCTGATGTATCTCAGTTCAGGCTTGATTCCGTAATACTTCTCGAGGGCAAAAATGAATCTCATCTCGGAAATCACATGGGGGATGATATCATACCCCGTAACGAACCTCAGCTCATCAATAACATCGAGAGCGGCGGGGTTAATCATCGCAGCATAGAGTCTCTTCCGCTCCCTGCTAAAAGGAAGGATCTTGTATTTCTCCACGATCTCACGGTCAAGGGAGCTCAGGACCTCATCCGGTATGGAGGCTATCAATTCCGGCGAGACAGCGGATATCCTGAAGTATCTGCTCAGGAACATGGTGAGCTCCTCTTCATGCATAAACCTGAGTTCCAGGAGATTCGTACCGATTCTGCCGCCGAACATAACCTGACGTTCAAGGGCACGGTTCAACTGCTCCCGTGTTATGAGACCTTCCCTGACTAACGCCTCACCGAGTTTCATGCCCCTTCCCTTTTCTCTATCCCGATACCTATTCTAGTATAAAATAGCGGTGTCCCTTAATGAAAGACGGCCTCATCTCGCTTTCCATGAACGAGCCACCGTTCTTCTCAAGGCCTTCTTTCTTGGAGAGCCTCTGCTTGACAAAGTCACCGGTACGGGATAGGATGTAATTATAAGAAACCATTAGAAAGCAAACCCAGCCTAAGGCCGAGACAGGGGGAAGAGATGTTTAGTGAGGAAATGGTCAAGAGCATGATGGATCTTTTTGGCAACCCTCTTTTCAAGAAGGGTTTTTTTGATTTCTTCCTGAAGATGCAGCAGGAAGGCATCGAGGCTGCAAAGAAATTTTGGAGCCTCTACCCTGACAAGAGCGGTCTGTCTCCGAACATCCAGGAGATCTATGAAAAGATGGTCGATTTTTATATCGTTCTCGGTTTTGTGCCCCGAGCAAAGTTCGACGACGTTCTCAGGGAGAATGAGAGACTCAGGAGTGAGAACTCCTTTCTCAAAGAGATGATCAAGCAGTTCCAGATGAATCTCTCCCGGGAGGGCGGCAAGAAGATGCAGGAGGAATGGCAGGCTATCATTGATAAACAGATGGAGATGAACAAGGAGATGGCGAAGGGCTTCTTCGAGTTTTTCAGGGAGTTGAAAGGAAGCGGCTCGTAGGCCTGTTGCGTCTTTCTCGTTCATCACCGTATCAGATTTCCCAAAACCAAACAAGACAGGAGGCAGTCATGGAAAAGGGAATGGAAAAGGGTCTCGAATTTTTTGACTCATGGATGAAATCGCAGAGGGAATTTCTCGAGAAGTGGATAACGACGCAGAAGGAATTCATGGAGAACTGGACGGATTCGATGAAGAAACTCCAGGAATCTTTCTTAAGTCTCGGCAGCTCGCGGGAAACAGGCCAGGGCAAAGAGATGTACGCCATGTACAACTCATGGGTGAAGACCATGGCCAATTCCTCAAAACTCTTCACCGACGAAGCCGTAAAGATACAGGAGACCTGGAAGAACACCGTCGAAAAGCAGATGGAGATGAGCAGGCAAATGGCGACAAACTACTTCGATCTTTTCAGGCAGAAGACCCCGAAGTAGCCGGTGGGGCCGGTCGCGCAGGCACCGGAATGACGAAGGACCGTTGTCTTCGGGCTCATTGACAGCACAGGATCGACTCTGATACCATTGCGGAGAAAGGTTCCACGCTTTTTAACTGCCCTTCGATCAGTTCACGTATCATGGTAACGATAAACTCAAGGAGGACGTGATGCAAAAGGCCCTTGATTATTTTGACTCGTGGTTGAAGGCCCAGGAGAAATTCATGGAGGGCTGGACAGAGACGTCGAAGAAGATGCACGAATCCCTTGCGAGCATGGGAGGATCCGGTGAACGGGTAAAGGAAACGCTCGGTGTCGTGACCGACACCTTCTCGAAACTTCTCGGCACCTCGAACGTATATGTGAAACTTCATGAGATATGGCTTCCCCTGCTGAAGGCGATCCAGGAGAAAGCCGTGGATCCCGATTCATACAAGGACCTTCTCGATCCGGCAAAGTACAAAGAGGTGCTGGACCAGATGTTCGGCCTCAGTTCTCCTGAATCGATGGCAAATTTTTACGGAGAGGCGACAAAGCTTCTCGAGACCCTTTCTGACTCAACCATGGGTTTCATGGGACCCTGGACCGAGGCGATGCAGAAGAATATGAAGACCATGCCGCAGTTCGTGGAAGGCCGTCCCGAATCCTTCATGAACGTCTTCCACAACATGTTCAATGCCTTTGACAACACCATCGGCAAGGTCTTCCACGTGCCTGCTGTCGGAAAGGACAGGGAAAAGGTTGCACTCCTCATGAGGACCTGTGACGACCTGTCCGTCAATATGGCGAAGAACACCGAATACCAGCACCTCGTCTACGTAACGGGCTTGAAGGCCATGGAAAAGGTGATCGAGACCCTGGCGCAGAAGACGAGAAACGGAGAGAAGATTAAGGGCTTTGATGAATTCTTCGACCTCTGGATCGACGTGAACGAAAAGACCTATCTCTCGGTTTTCCAGACGGAGGAGTTTTCGAAGCTTCAGGGAGAACTCCTCGATTCTACCCTGAACGTCCGCAAGCACTTCTTCAAACTCATGGAGTTATACCTCTACGATTTTCCCATCGCCCTCCGCTCCGAGATGGATGATCTCTACAAAACCATGTACGACCTGAAAAAGAAGATACGGACCCTTGAGAAAAAGGTGAAGACCTTTTCCGTTGAGGAGGTGAGAGCATGAAGACAGAAATTCCGACCCTGGATCTGAACACCGTAACAGCAGGACTGTCAGAATTAACGAGAAAACTTGTCAAAGGGGCGGAGACCCTCATGGAGATAGACGAAATAGACGTCGGCACTGCCCCGAAGGATCTCGTTTACGAGGAGGACAAGCTCCGGCTCTACCACTACAGGCGTGAAGGAGAAGCCTCCTGCAACGTCCCGGTCCTCATCGTGTACGCCCTCGTGAACAGGCAGTACATGCTGGACCTGCAGCCGGACAGGAGTATCGTGCGGAACCTCCTGCAGCATGGGATCGACCTGTACATCATCGACTGGGGATATCCGACAAAGGCCGACATGTACCTCTCGATGGACGATTACATCAACGGATATCTGGACAATTGTGTCGACTTTATCAGGAAGAAGACGAAGAGCGACAAGATCAACATCATGGGCATCTGCCAGGGCGGAACCTTTTCCGCCATTTACTCGGCCCTCTATCCCGAGAAGATTAAGAACCTCGTGACCCTCGTGGCTCCCTTTGATTTCTCGACCAATGACGGCCTCCTCTTCTGCTGGTCAAAACATATGAACGCTGACGCAATGGCAGGGGCATACCGGGTCATACCGGGCGATATCCTGAACGCAGGATTCTTGATGCTCATGCCCTTCACCCTGAACATCAGAAAATATGTGGATATGCTCCATGTCCTCGAGGACAGGGAGAAGCTCCTTAACTTCCTGCGCATGGAGCAGTGGATCTTTGACAGCCCCGGCCAGGCAGGTGAATGTATTCGGCAATTCCTGAGGGACTGCTATCAGGGTAACAAGCTTGTGAAGGGCGAACTGAAGGTCGGCGACAAGGTTGTCAACCTCAAGAACATTACGATGCCCCTTCTGAACATTTATGCGAGCGCAGATCACCTCGTGCCTCCGGCCGCAACCAAACCCTTCAATGACCTCGTGGGAACGTCCGACAAGACCCTCTATGAATTCAAGGGAGGCCATATCGGCGTTTTTGTCGGCTCCAAGTCGCAGAAGGAGCTTGCGCCTGCAATATCAGATTGGCTGCATAAACGACAGGACAAGGGAGAGTCAAAACAGAAGCCGACGGCAGCTGAGAAGGCCGAAGCCAGGACACCGTCAGCCGGCAGTCCCATGCGTATGCCTGAGACAAAACCTCAACAGGGCAAGCAGGGAAAAGGAAAAGAACTCAAGAAGCGTTGAGCCTCCTTCTCCTCCGGCCGGGAATGCACCCTTGTCCCGAAGGATAGCGAAAGCCCCTCTTTTCAAAGGGCCCTTATTCGTCTTGAAGGGGCCGCTGAACGTTCACTTCACCCTTTCGAGGATCATCCCTATCCCCTGTCCGCCCCCGATGCAGAGGGACGCAAGCCCGAGGGTCACATTCCTCCTGCCCATCTCGTAGAGAAGCGTGACGAGAATCCTCGTGCCGCTCGCCCCGACAGGGTGTCCGATCGCGATGGCGCCGCCGAGGACATTCACCTTGTCCAGGTTCCAGCCCATCTCCCGGTTCACCTGGATCGATTGCGCGGCAAAGGCCTCGTTCACCTCTACGAGGTCTATGTCATCAACGGCAAGCTTTGCCTTTTTAAGAAGCGCCTTGCAGGCGTTTATCGGCCCCAGTCCCATGTAAGCCGGGTCAAGGGCCGCTGCCTGGGACGCAACGATCCTGAATGCCCACTGCGGCTTCAACCCCTCCATCATCTCTTTCGACACAACGAGCACTGCGCCTGCTCCATCATTGATCCCCGATGCGTTTCCTGCTGTTATTGTTCCGCCGCTCTTAAAGGCCGGTTTCAGTTTCGCAAGGCTCTCGACGGTCGTCCCAAAACGGGGATGTTCGTCGGTGTCGAATATCTTGTCTTCGCCCTTCGGCTGCTTCACCATGACAGGCACGATCTCGTCCTTGAACTTGCCATCCTTGATCGCCTCTTCCGTCTTGTTTTGGGAATGGGCCGCAAATTCGTCCTGCTCCTCTCTCGTGACATGGTACTTGAGCGCAATGTTCTCGGCAGTGATCCCCATATGACAGTCATAGAACTTGTCCCAGAGAGAGTCATTGATGAGCGTGTCGACCATCTCGGCGTTGCCGAGGCGCTGTCCCCATCTCATGGCCTTTGTTACATAGGGAGCATTCGTCATACTCTCCATGCCTCCTGCGATGACGACCTTCTCCGCACCCGACGCTATTGCCTGTCCCGCAAGGGCAACGGACTTCAGTCCTGATCCGCAGACCTTGTTCACCGTGAAGGAAGGCACATGCTCAGGGAGGCCGGCGTTAACCGCCGACTGTCGCGCAGGGTTCTGTCCCAGCCCGGCCTGGATGACGTTACCCATGATGACCTCATCCACTTCCTCCACTTCGATAGCGGCCCGCCTGACAAGTTCCCTTATGACGACCGAACCGAGTTCAATCGCATCCAACGGGGCCAAGGCCCCATCAAACCTCCCGATTGCCGTTCTCACGCCTCCGACGATATATGCTTCCATACTTCCCCCCTTGCCCAACTTCCGGTCACGTTATTCTGATGTTGTCTCTACAACCGCCCCTCCTGCTCCTTCACCCTCAAATCCTCATCCCTCCGTCGACCTCGATCACCCTGCCCGTGAAGAAATCGTTCCTGATGATGAACTGCACTGCCTGGGAGATCTCTTCCATCTCACCCAATCTGCCCGCGGGGATGTTCTGGATGATCTTCTCAAGGACCTCGGGCTTGATCTTCGCCACCATCTCGGTGTTGATATAGCCCGGAGCGATCGCGCCGGTCCGTACCCCGTATCTCGAAAGCTCCTTTGCCCACGTCACAGTCATGGCGTCAACAGCCGACTTCGTCGCAGAGTAGTTGGTCTGGCCGAGATTCCCTGCCCGACTTATTGAAGAGATGTTGATGATGACTCCCTTCACACCATGCTTCACCATATGGAATGCCGCCTCCCGGGCGCAGAGGAAAACTCCCGTCAGATTGACGCCGAGGACCCGTTCCCAGTTCGAAAAGGGGAACTTCGTTATCTCATCCCCCTTCTTCTTGATGAAGAGGGCGTCTGATGTGATGCCGGCGTTGTTGATCAGTACGTCGGGGGCCCCGTTTTCCGAGACATACCCGTCAAAGAACGCTTCGACGTCCTTCTCCTTTGATACGTCAACGATCTTGCCGGAAATCCCCTCCTCTTTCTTCAGGGCATCGAGGCTCTCCTGAGTCACATCGACGACAAAGGGCACCGCTCCAAGCTTCTTCAGATCGACCGCAAACTTCTTGCCCATTCCGCGTCCTCCGCCTGTTACAACGACCTTCTTCCCCGCAATCTCCATGATTTCGTCCTCCTTGTTCGTATTGTTCGGCGCAGCGAGTCGCTCCTTTTCAGAGGTAACGCATCCCTTCTCGAAGAGTCCTGAGACTATGAGGGGATAAAACCCTTGAAGGATAGACTTCAGGCTCTTTACAAGTAGCCCCCTATAAAATAATTATAACCAAATACATGGCATTATCAAGAGGAAAATCTCAATCTCGAGGTCTTCCGGCGATTCACCGACCGGCATTTGAGAGCGGGGTTTACCTCACGCCATCGTAAACCTCTTAGCAGGAAGCCTGAAAGTTGCTTGCAACATGAAGGTCAACGCACAATCGGTGAAGCCGACAGGTCAAAGGGGTTGGTTCTTATGGCGAGGGAGAAGAGATAGGGATAGGCGTCCTTTAAATGCTTCATGTATGCCAACCATTCATGAACCAGTAAGGTGTAGGCCCTCCTGATGTCGCCGGCGAGATGGGCATAATCGGTCTCGGGAAGGTCCTTGAAATCGTCTCTTGCTGCACACTCGTCAACGAGATGAAAGACCGCCAGGAGGACTTCTGTAAAAGACTCATGTTCGAGGAGATTCGGATTCTCGAGGAGCCTCAGGAGAAACTCCCTCTTTCCGAGTAGGAAGTCCCTGAGATATCCGAGATCGACCTTCCTGATCTCGATCCCGTAACGGTACTCTTTCAGACGCCTGGCGACACGCTCGAACTCTTCGTCTGACCAGTTGTTCGTCACGATGAGGTCTCTTCTAATCTCCTCGAGTCGCGGGTCGCAGTCCGAGAAATAGGTGAGCAGCCTCGTCCCTGCCTCGCTGAAGAAGACGCCGATGACCATATTCAGCTTCTCGAGCCTTGACCGTTTCTCGCGCTCACTCAAGAGCCTGTTAATGATCAAGGTGACGAGGAGGACCTGAATAGGGACAAAGGCGATATCCTGAACGAGGTAAAAGAAGGTGTCCCGGGGATTCTTGAAAATCACGATCTGTGCGATGTACATAGCCACAGACAAGGTGACAAGGGAGACGACGAGAAGGGCCTGCCAGCTCCATCGCTTCACCATTCCCCCTCTTTCATTTGAGGAAAAGCATGAAGCCGTTGACGAAGTAGACTAAACCGAAGCCGCCGGTAACAAGTCCGACGATCCAGACGATCTTCTTCTTGAGGAGAGCGGAAATAGACGACAGGAGTATCGCGATCTGGAGGAAGATCACCGCCATTCCGAAGGCCTGGGAATGCCTCTGTGCTTCATCCCTCAATGTTTCGAGGGCCTTTGCGTCTTTCTCAATCTTCGCCTTTTCTTCCTCGTACTTCCTTATCTTCCCGGCATAGGCATCGATCTTCCTCTCGTATTCCTCGGATACTGCCCTGGGAAGCTTTGGACCGGCAGCCTTTTGTTCGAGTTCGAACTTTTCCTTCTGGAGCTCATAGAGGTACCCTTTGATGCTCTTTGACTGAAAATAGGACCACTGGTCAGAGGCCTGGGACTGGGCGAGCACCGACCTCGTAGAAAAACTCCCCACCTTGAACGTAGAGAGCGTAGCGCAGACCGCGAAGATCACCGTCGTCAGCGCTAGATAGTTAAGCCACTTCTCCTTCTTCTCTTCTGCCATAGTTCAGGGTTTACGTTCACCGTTTCCATGGGTTTCCGAGCCCTATTATAAAACATTCCGAAGAACCTTTGGTTCCCATACTGAAGCATCGTTTGAGCCGGTTAGGCAAGTCATGAAGAATCCTCTTCCCCGTCAGTTGCAAATCATTTCGTGAGGTGATAAGGTGAAATTGAGAGGGATTATCATGGCAGGAACGGTCTGTAAGAAGAAAGGGCGGAGAGCACTTCTTTGATGTAGTTGTTTCGATACCGTGCAAAGGGTACTTTGCTGACCAGGCACGTATGAAGGCACCAGAAAGCCCGCATCATGAGCACAGAGCTTCGATGCGGGCTTTTTTTGAGAAGAGGGAAGGGAACATGAGTTGGCCTGGCACATTAAGAAGTTCGTGGAAAAGGATAGTCGTCGGCTTTATAGCGACAGTGGTGCTCGTCCCCCTCGCGGCACCGACCGCGCACGCATGGTGGGACGGTAAATGGAAGCAGCGCATGAAGATCCAGTTCGACACTTCTTCGAAGGCCGCAGATATCAAGGAAAGCCTGGTCGATGTCCCGGTGCTCATACGCCTCCACACGGGCAACTTCACGTTCTCGAACGCCAACGCCGACGGATCGGACATTCGGTTTGTGAGCAGCGACGATAAGACCCCCCTAAAATATCACATAGAGAAATTCGATCCCAGGGAGGAGATCGCCTTGTTCTGGGTCAGGGTCCCTCGATTATCCGGCGGGTCAAACCAGGATTCCATCTGGATGTACTATGGGAATGCCTCCGCTCCCGACGGTCAGAGCGCGGGAGGCACATACGATACGAACCAGCTGGCAGTCTATCACCTTGCGGAGAAAGACGGTAACCCCCGGGACTCGACTGCTTACAACAACCACGCAGTTTCTTTTACCGGCAAGCTGGGGCTTCCGTCCGTCGTTGGAAACGGCGCTCAGCTCAGCGGCGCCACCGAAGGGCAGATGACGATAACCGGATCGCCGTCGCTCACCTTCACCAAAGGATTTACGTTCTCCGCATGGGTGCGTCTGCTCCAGTCCTCCGGCAAGAGCTCTCTTTTCTTATGGGACGACGGAAAACAGTCTATCGTGGTCGGTCTCAATGATGGGAAAGCCTATGGAAGTGCGTCTTCGAGTAAGCGGAAGGCGGCAACGACCGGGGGAACCGCTCCTTTGTCAGCGGGACGCTGGCATCATCTTGCCTTGACTATGGAACCGGACAAGCAGATCACTCTCTATATTGACGGTAGTGAGGCAGGCTCGAGCAGACTTGAAGGCGCAGTTCCGGCGCCCTCGAGCCCCATGATCATCGGCGCTGCTTTCAGAGGAGACCTCGATGAAGTTCAGTTGTCGAACGTTGTCAGATCTGCCGGTTGGATCAGGGCAGCCTTTGAGAGCCAGAAACCTGAAAGTGTGCTGACGTCCTACATGGAGGGGGAATCAGGGGGTAGCAGCGAGTCCCTTACCATCCACCTGCTGAAGGTCATCATCAGGGTCAATACCCTTGATGGGTGGGTGATCATCGGGACTATTGTGAGCATAGGGATAGCATCTCTCTTTGTTTACCGGCAAAAGATCTGGATGTTTCGTGAGATAAAGAAAGGCAACGCCTCATTCTATCAGGCCTTCCGCAGCATGAAGCATCCCCTGGAAATGGTGGGAGAGAAGCAGAGGTTCCATGGGTCTTTTTACAGGGTTTACCAGGCCGGATGCGAGGAACTAGCGACGTTGCTGAAGGAACAGGGAGATACGCGCAAGCTGTCCGATATCGTCATGACAGGGGTAAGGGCGGCTGTCGTGAATGAGGCGAT
>Ga0335070_10009134_pt1 | contig 11641 bp, 9 predicted proteins | sample Lox_Sample_13_FD_206722 | JGI IMG/M metagenome (GOLD analysis project Ga0335070, IMG submission 206722) | Soil microbial communities from Loxahatchee National Wildlife Refuge, Florida, United States - Lox_Sample_1.3 | ecosystem: Environmental > Terrestrial > Soil > Wetlands | place: USA: Florida...
CAGGGTCTCGCTCAGCCGGTCGATCTCGGCAAGCACGGTATCGGCGGCCGCCTCCTCGGGCGCGCTCGCGGCCGCCTTGCGCGCGTCCTGGGCCGCGCCGCGGATCCGGTTCAGGTGGCCGCGCAGATCGTGAGCGGTGCTGTCGAGCACGGCGCGCATGGTCGTCGTCAGCGACTCGACGCGCCCGAGCAGCTCGTTGAAGCGGCTCACCAGCGCGTCGATCTCGTCGCCGCTGCCGCTGACCGGCAGCCGCTCGCCGAGGTTGCCCGCGGCGATGCGTCCGGCGCTCGCGCTGATCGCCTGCGCGGTGCGCGACAGCCGGCGGCCGAGCCACCAGCCGCCGAGCGCGCCGAACAGCAGCGTCACCAGCACCGCCCACGCGAGGCTGCGCAGCATCACGTCGCGGAACGCGCGCCGGTCCTGGACGTCGTGGCCGACCAGCAGGCGGAAGCCGCCGCCGAGCTCCTGCACCTTGGCGCGGATCCGCCGGCTCGCGTTGGCGTCGCCGCGCGTGACGGCGACGTCGAACTCGGCCCAGCCGCCGGGCTGCACGGCGAGGTCGGGCAGCACGACGACGTTGCCGGCCAGGAAGTCGCCGCTCGGCCCGCGCAGCTCGTAGACGCCGCCCCGCACCCACGGGTCGTCGGCGCGGTCGACGACCGTGGTGACGAAGGCGTCGAGGTCGCGCTCGCGGAAGTCGGCCGCGAGGCCCTGTGCCTCGAGCGTGATCAGCTGGTCGCCCTCGGCCGCGATCAGCCGCGAGGTGCCGAGGTAGACGCCGCCAAGCACCGCCATCATCGAGGCGGCAAGCAGCACGCCGTGCAGCAGCGCCAGGCGGGCGATCGAGGAGCGCGCGAAGCTGACGAGGGCCACGCGGCGGGCCGCTCAGGGGTCTTCGGTGAGGGTGTAGCCCGCGCCGCGCACGGTGTGCAGCAGCTGCCGCTCGAAGCCCTTGTCGATCGCCTGGCGCAGGCGGCTGATGTGCACGTCGATGACGTTCGTCTTCGGGTCGAAGTGATAGTCCCAGACGCCCTCGAGGATCATCGTGCGCGTCACGACCTGGCCGGCGTGGCGCATCAGGAACTCGAGCAGCTGGAACTCGCGCGCGGTCAGCTCGATCTTGCGGCCGGCGCGGGTCACGCGCCGGCTGCGGGCGTCGAGCTCGAGGTCCGCGATCTTGAGCTTGCCGACGAAGCCGGCCTCGCCCTGCCGCCGCGCCAGCGCGTCGAGGCGCGCGGCCAGCTCCTCGAGGTGGTAGGGCTTGGCGAGGTAGTCGTCGCCGCCGGCGCGCAGGCCCTGGATGCGCTCGTCGACCTCGTCGAGGGCGCTCAGGATCAGGATCGGGACGCTGCTGCCTTCGGTCCGCAGGCGCTTGACGATCTCGAGGCCGTCCAGCCGCGGCAGCATGCGATCGAGCACCAGCACGTCGTAATTGCCGGTCTCGGCCGCCTTGAGCCCGGCTTCACCGTCGAACGCCTGCTCGACGACGTGACCGAGTTCACGCAGTCCCTTGGCCAGGTACTCGCTGGCGCGGCGATCGTCCTCGACGAGCAGGATCTTCATGGTGGTGTCTCGGCGGCAAGGATACGGCAACTGCGGCTGCCGCGACGCCCGCAACCTTAAGGACTCTTAACGCGGGCGTAAGGCGCCCGGGGTGCCGGTCGGGCTAGGCTGCGACCGTGGCATCACGAAATCCGAGCGGCGCACACCCCGGCCGGCGGCCGGGGGCGCGGCGGTCCCGCGTCGCCTGGATCGGCGTCGCGGCCGCGCTCATGGCGGGCGTTGCGCTCGCCGCCGGTCCCACCGGTCAGTCCGCCGCGGCGCACCCGGCTGCACCGGCGGCGACCCTCAGCGACTGCCAGCACCTGCTCAAGCAGTTCGACGTCGCCTGGCCAGCGCACCGCGAGTCGGCGCACGCCGCCAGCGCCCGCCACAACCGCGACCTCGGTGCCAGCGACTGCCAGAACGGTCGCTACACCGACGCGGTCCACAACCTCAGGCGCGCGCTGCACGACATCGGCGTCAAGCCGGTGAAGAGCGCCGCGCCGGCCGCGGCGCACTGACCGGCGCCGGCGTCTTCGGCCGGAAGGCGCACTCGGCGCGCACCAGGCAGCGCCAGCACTCGGGGCGACGTGCCTTGCAGGTGTAGCGGCCGAGCAGGATCAGCCAGTGGTGCGCGTGCCGCCGGTAGCGGTCCGGCACCGCGGCAAGCAGCCCGCGTTCCACCTCGGCGACGTTGCGGCCCGGCGCGAGGCCGGTGCGGTTCGCGACCCGGAAGATGTGGGTGTCGACCGCGATCGTCGCCTCGCCGAACACGCAGTTGAGCACGACGTTGGCGGTCTTGCGTCCGACGCCCGGCAGCGCCTCGAGCGCGTCCCGGTCGCGGGGCACCTCGCCGCCGTGCTCCGCGAGCAGCCGGCGCGACATCTCGAGTATGTTCTTGGCCTTGGAGTTGTAGAGGCCGATCGTGCGGATGTAGCGCTTCAGGCCCTCGAGGCCGTGGGCGACGATCGCGGCCGGCGTGTTGGCCACGCGATAGAGCTCGCGGGTCGCGAGGTTGACGCTCTTGTCGGTGGCCTGCGCCGACAGGATCACGGCGACCAGCAGCTCGAAGGGGCTCGAGTAGGCGAGCTCGGTGCGCGGCTCCGGGGTCTCGGCCGCCAGCCGCGCGAACAGGGCCTCGCGCTTGGCCGGCGTCACGGCGCACCGCGTCCCGGCGCGCGCGCCCCGAGGCGGGCGGCGCGCTCGGCCGCGCGCGCCGCGGCGCGCGCCTCATGCGCGAGGAACCGGCTCCGCAGGCGCCCGGCGCGCGCGCGCAGCGTCGCGAGCGGCAGCGGAACCGGCGCCGCGTCGACCATCGTGATGCAGTCCACCGGACAGGGCGGCAGGCACAGGTCGCAGCCCGAGCATTCGGCCGCGATCACCGTGTGCAGCTGGCGGCGGGCGCCGACGATCGCGTCCACCGGGCAGGCGGGCAGGCACTTGGCGCAGCCGATGCAGACCGCCTCGTCGATCACGGCGACCCGCGGCGGGCCTTCGGCGCCGTAGGCGGGGTTCACCGGCTGCGGCGCGCGGCCGAGCAGTGCGGCGAGCGCGGCGGCGGTGGCGTCGCCGCCCGGCGGGCACTGGTCGATGCCGGCGGCGCCGGCCGCGAGCGCCTCGGCGTACGGCCGGCAGCCGGCGTAGCCGCAGCGCGTGCACTGCGTCTGCGGCAGGAGCTGGTCGAGCCGGTCGACGAGCGCCGCGGACACGGGGTTACTTCACGCCCATCCCGGCGGTCGCGCCCGCGTCGGGGCTGACCAGGAACACGCCGGTCCCGTCGCCGCTGGCGGCGAGCACCATGCCCTGCGAGGTGCCGAAGCGCATCTTGCGGGCCTTCAGGTTCGCGACCACGACGACGTGCCGGTTGACGAGCTGCTCGGGTGCGTAGGCGCTGCGGATGCCCGCGAACACGGTGCGCTGCTCCGCGCCGAGGTCGACGGTGAGCTTGAGCAGCTTGTCCGCCCCCTCGACGTACTCGGCCGAGATCACGCGCGCGACGCGCAGGTCGATGCGCCCGAAGTCCTCGATCGTGATCTCTGCCGGAGCGGCCCGCGCGGCTGGCGCGGCCGATGCGGCTGTCGCGGCTGTCGCGGCGGGTGCTGCCGGTGCGGCCGCTGCGGCCGCTGCGGCCGTTGCGGCGGGTGCCGCTGCCGGCCCTGCGGCCGCCGCCACCGGCTCAGGCTCGATCAGCGTCGCCACCACCTCGGGATCGAGGCGCGTCGCGAGCGGTTCGTAAGGGGCGAGCGGCACCGCGAGCAGTGGCGTTTCGACCTCGTCCCAGTGGCCGATCGGTCGGCCGAGGAAGGCGGCAGCGCGGTCGGCCATCGCCGGCAGCACGGGCTTGAGGTAAGTGATGAGGACGCGGAACAGGTTGACACCCTGGGTGCAGACGGCGAGCACGTCGGCGGCCCGCGCCGGGTCCTTGGCGATGATCCAGTGCTTGCGGTCGTCGATGTACTTGTTGGCCCGGTCGGCGAGCGCGGCGATCTCGCGGATCGCGGCCGCGAAGTCGCAGCGCTCGTACAGCGCCCCGATGCGGTCGCGCGCCCCGGCGAATTCCGCGTACAGCTCCGGATCCGGCAGCGCGGCGGTCAGCCGCCCGCCGCCGCGGGCGATGAAGCCGGCGCAGCGGCTCGCGATGTTGACGAGCTTGCCGACGACGTCAGAGTTGTAACGGCTGACGAAGTCGTCGAGCGACAGGTCCATGTCGTCGATGTTCGGCGCGAGCTTGGCCGCGAAGTAGTAGCGCAGCGCCTCCGCCGGCAGCCGCTCGAGGTAGCGCGCGCCGGTGATGAACGTGCCCCGCGACTTCGACATCTTCTGGCCGTTGACGGTCAGGAAGCCATGCGCGTGCACCGCGGTCGGTCGCCGGAACCCGGCGCCGGTCAGCAGCGCCGGCCAGAACAGCGTGTGGAAGTAGAGGATGTCCTTGCCGATGAAATGGTGCAGCTCGGCGCTGCTGCCGGGGCTCCACCAGGCGTCGAAGTCGAGGCCGTCGCGGCGCGCGAGCGCGAGGCTCGCGCCCATGTAGCCTATGGGCGCATCCAGCCAGACGTAGAAGTACTTGCCCGGGTGGCCGGGGATCTCGAAGCCGAAGTACGGCGCGTCGCGCGAGATGTCCCAGTCGCGCAGCCCGGCGTCGAACCACTCGTCAAGCTTGTTGGCGACGCTGGCGTCGATCGTGCCGGAGCGGGTCCATTCGCGCAGCATCGGCTCGAAGGCCGCGAGGCGGAAGAACAGGTGCTCCGACTCGCGCTCGACCGGTCGCGTGCCGCTGATCACCGACACCGGGTCGATCATCTCGAGCGGCGTGTAGGTGTGGCCGCACACCTCGCAGCTGTCGCCATACTGGTCCTTGGCGCCGCAGCGCGGGCAGGTGCCCTTGACGTAGCGGTCGGGCAGGAACATCCGCGCCTCGGCGTCGTAGGCCTGGCGGATCGTGCGGCGCGCGATGTAGCCGGCGGCGTCCAGTGCGCCGTAGATCCGGTCCGTCATCTCGCGGTTCTCGGCGCTGTGCGTCGAGTGGAAGAAGGTGTGCTCGATCAGGAAGCCCGCGTAGGTCGCGCGGTGCTCGGTCGCGACCGCGGCGATCAGCTCCTCCGGCGTGATGCCCTCGGCCTGCGCCTTGAGCATCATCGGCGTACCGTGGGTGTCGTCGGCGCAGACCAGCACGCACTCGTGGCCGGCGAGCCGCATGTAGCGCGCCCAGACGTCGGTCTGCACGGCCTCGAGCACGTGGCCGAAGTGCAGCGGGCCGTTGGCGTAGGGCAGGGCGTGCGTGACGAGGATGCGGCGCATGAGGGCGGAGACGGGCCTGGATGGGCCGTTGATTATGCCAGCCGCCCGGCCGGGCCGCTCAGGCGTCGTTCTTGTACTGCTCGAAACGCTGCTTGCTGATCGCCTTGCGGAACGCCTCGCGCCCGGTGATCACCTTGCTCTCCAGCAGCTGCTGGATCGCCATGTCCATCGTGCGCATGCCGAAGCTGGCACCGCTCTGCATGCTGTTCTCCAGCTGGTCGATCTTGCCCTGGCGGATCAGGTTCTGGACCGCCGGCGTGTTGACCAGGATCTCGAGCGCCGCCACGCGGCCGGCCTGGCCGGCGCGCGGCAGCAGCTGCTGCGAGATCACGCCGCGCAGGCTGGTCGACAGCATCGTGCGCACGTGCGACTGCTTGTCGGAAGGAAAGGCGTTGACGATCCGGTCGACGGTCGGCGCCGCACCGTTGGTGTGCAGCGTGCCCATCACGAGGATGCCCATCTCGGCGGCCGACACCGCCACGCTTATCGTCTCGAGGTCGCGCATTTCGCCGACCAGCACGACGTCCGGATCCTCGCGCAGCGCCGAGTGCACGGCGTCAGCGAACGACGGCGCGTGCACGCCGACCTCGCGCTGGCTGATCAGGCAGCTCTTGCGCGGGTGCACGAACTCGATCGGGTCCTCGACGGTGAGGATGTGACCCTTGAGGCGCGTGTTGATGTCGTCGATCATCGCCGCAAGCGTCGTCGACTTGCCGGAGCCGGTCTTGCCGGTGACCAGGATCAGGCCGCTGTTGGCGCGGCACAGCGTCCGCACCGCCTCCGGCATGTTGAGCTGGTCGAGCGTCAGCGCCGCCGACGGGATCACCCGCGCCACGGCGCCCATGCCGTTCAGCTGGCGCATGACGTTGACCCGAAAGCGCGCCAGGTTCGGCACCGCGTAGGCGAAGTCCGCGCCCTCCTTCTCCTCGAAGCGCGTCACCGCCTTCGGCGGCATGATCTCGTACAGCGTCTCCCTGACGAAGTCCGGCTTCAGCGCCTCGGGGCGCAGCGGCTGCAGCTCGCCGTACACCCTGAGCCGCGGCGGGTCGCCGGCGATGAAGTGCAGATCCGAACCCTTGCGGTTCAGCACCTCCGACAGGTACTCGTCGATGCGTGCCATGCTCGGGTCTCAGGCGCTCGGCGCGTCCATCTTCGGCAGCATGCTCGTGTCGGTCACGTAGCGCTGCAACAGCTTGCGGTCGGTGGCGTAGACGTAGGCGTCGTCCGGGTCGAGCTCCTTGGCGAGCACGCCGGCGAGCAGCGACTGGTCGAGCAGCTGCATGCCGCTGTCGCGGCCGGTCTGCAGCTGCGCCGGGATCTGGTGCGACTGGTCGGTCTGGATCAGCTTGCCGATCGCGCGGTTCATGATCATGACCTCGCAGACCGCGCGGCGTGCACGGCTGTCGGCGCGCTTGACCAGCACCTGCGTGATCACCGCCAGCAGGCTCTGCGACAGGAAGCTCTTGGTCTGCTCCCGCTCCTCGATCGGCAGCGCGTCGATGATCCGGTCGATGGTCTTGACGGCGCTGGTCGTGTGCAGCGTGCCGAGCACCAGGTGGCCGGTCTCGCTGGCGGTCATCGCCATGCGAATGGTCTCGGCGTCGCGCATCTCGCCGACCAGGATCACGTCGGGGTCCTCGCGCATCGCGGCGCGCACGCCCTCGGCGAACGAGGGCACGTGCGTGCCGTACTCGCGCTGGATGATCTGCGCCTCCTGGCTGCGGTGCACGAACTCGATCGGGTCCTCGAGGCTGATGATGTTCAGGCGCCGGGTGCGGTTCAGCTGGTCGATCATCGCCGCGAGCGTGGTCGACTTGCCGGTGCCGGTCGAGCCGGTCACGAGGATCATGCCCTGGTGGTAGTCGAGCAGCTTGCCGACGACCGGCGGCAGGTTGAGGCTCTCGAGCGTCGGCACCGACGACGGTATGGCCCGGAAGACGGCGCCGACGCCGGTCTCCTTGCGGAACACGTTGACGCGGAAGCGGCCGCCGTCCTCGGCGACGTAGGAGAAGTCGAGATCGCGCCCGGACTTGAACAGCTCGGTCTGGTTCTTGGTCAGGATCTCGTTGACGTAGGCCTCGAGCTCCGAGTCGCCGAGGTTGCGGAAGCGGATCGGCATCAGCTCGCCGTTCATCCGCAGCATCGGCGGCACGCCGACCGCCAGGTGCACGTCGGAGCAGCCCTGGGCCGTGCCGAGCTTGAGGAAGGCGTCTATGCGGGGCATCGCGACGCGTCCGCCTAGGCGAACTTCTCGAGGGCGGTGCGCAGCTCGTCCATGCTCTGGAAGCGCTTCGCCTTGTCGACCGCCATCGCCTTGACGACGAGGTCGGAGAGCGCCTGCGGCAGCTGGTTGTTGACCTCGATCGGCGGCCGCGCCTTGCCCTGCACGTGCTGGTACATGACGGCCATGTGGTCGCCGCGGCTGTACGGCGGCACGCCGGTCAGCATCTCGTAGAGGATCACGCCGGTGCTGTAGACGTCGGCGCGCGGGTCGACCGGCTTGCCGAGGATCTGCTCCGGCGCCATGTACTTCGGCGAGCCGATCACGTAGCCGGTCTTGGTGAGCTGCACGTCACCCTCGCGCTGCGCCGCGGCGACGCCGAAGTCGACGATCTTGAGCAGCCCCTGGTCGTTGATCAGCACGTTGGCGGGCTTGAGGTCGCGGTGCACGATGCCGATCTCGTGGGCCACGGTCATGCCGGTGGCGATGTCGATGCCGTACTTGACGGCGCGCTGGATCGGCATCGGCTTCTCGTTGACGATCTCGGAACCAAGCGTGTGGCTCGGGAAGTACTCCATCGAGATCGCGTAGTTGCCGCGGATGAACAGGAAGTCGTAGATGCGGATGACGTTGCGGTGCGTGATCTTGCGCGAGTAGCGCAGCTCGTGCACGAAGCGCTGCATCATCTCCTCGTCCCCCGACACCGCCGGGTTCAGGAACTTGAGGATCAGCCGCTCGTCGACGACAGTGTCCTCCATCAGCAGCACCGTGCCGAAGGCGCCCTTGCCGATCTTCTCGATGTACTTGTAGCGGCCGTCGAGGATGTCGCCGGACTTCAGCGTCGAGATGTCGAGGCGCTGGGCGGCGGCCTCGTTCTGCCGGACCAGCTCGGCGAGGTCGGCGTTCTCGATCAGCATCGTGCGCGCCGGCGCCGCGGCGACGTGCTCGGCCTTGCGCTGCGAGGCAATCTCGGCGGTCGAGAAGCGGGCGTCGAGGTCCTCGAGGGCCTTGTTGGCGGCGACCACCACGGTCTGGTCGGTCGAGACCTCGCCGAGCGCGCGGATCTTGCCGCGGATGGTGTCGGCGTTCGCCTCGTCGCTCAGCCGGGCGAGCGCGTGCATCGTCTCGACGCGGATTTCCTTCTCCGGGCGCGCGAGCTGGGGCAGCAGCGCCTCGATGACCCGCGCGTCGCCGAGCTTGCCGAGCGCGCGGATCGCCGACGGCACCGAGCGTGCCGGGCCCTTCAGCATCTCGACCAGGCGCGGCAGGGCGCGCTCGCTGCCGATCTCGGCCAGCGCATCGACCGCCCGCTCGCTGACCCACCAGTCGGTGTCGCGGGTCGCCTGCAGCAGGTAGTCCACCGCCCGCTCGTCCTTGGTCAGGTTGAGGATCTCGATCGCCGTGCGGCGGATGTCCTCGTCCGGGTCGCGCACCAGCAGCAGCACCGCGTCGACGACGCGCGGGCCGCCGATCTTGCCGAGCGCGTCCGCCGCCCGGCTGCGCACCCACCAGTCGCTGTCCTTGATCGCCTCCAGCAGCAACTTGATCGAGTTGGCGTCGCCGACCTCGTTGAGCACCTCGACGGCGGCGCGGCGCGCGTATTCCGACTCGTCCTTCAGCACCGGGATCAGGTGGCGGACCGTCTGCGGGTGGCGGGCGCGGATCAGCAGCTCGATCGCGCGGTTCGTGACCTCCATGTCGGGGTCCGCGAGCAGCGGCGCGACCGGCTCGATGTCGCTGAGCGCCGGGGTCTTGAGCAGCGCCGCGAGCGCCGCCTGGCGGACGATCTTGGAGGGGTCCTTGAGCTGGCCGACCAGCGCCCGCTGCACTTCCGGAGTCCCGAAACGCGACAGGATGTCCATCAGGTTGATGCGGACGAGGAAGTCCTTGCCGTCGAGCCGCGCCAGGAGGTCGGGCACCGACTGCTCGTCGGCGACGTCGCCGATGATCTTGAACAGCGCCGCCTTGTCGCCGGAGTCGTGGGCGTAGGCCGCCGCCAGCAGGTCGCGCAGCGGGAGCCTTGCCTTGTGCGCCGCGATCACGTCGATCAGGGCGGGACCCGCGAGGTCGGGGTTCTTGAGCGCCTCGAGCAGCAGCCCGGCCGGAAACGCCTTGGCGCTCGACAGCGCCCAGGCCACGGCCGCGGTCGTGCGCGGGTTCGGCTCGGCGAGGCCCTCGAGGATCAGCGGCACGTTCTTGGCGTCGGCGAGCGCGGTCAGGACCTCGACGAAGGCCATCGTCGCGTTCTTGTCGGCCGAGGCGAGCGCCTCGATGACCATCGGGATGGCGTCCTTGCCGATGGCGATCAGCTTCTCGACCGCCTTGCGGACCGCGGGGTTGGATGGGTCGCCGCCCGCCTTGATATCGGCGAGGAGCTTTTCACCGCGGAGCGACGATAGAAACTTCACGGGAGAATTATGCCATAGGGACCCCCGCCGGCCGCCCCTGACGGTGACGGGTCCGCTAGAATGGCCGGTCCCTGTAACAGACCCCTCCCGAATGAACGCCAACGAGCTCCGCGCCCGCGCCGCTGCCGTCGTCGACCCCTATCTGGGCCAGCCGCTCGGCGCGGCCGTCACCGGTACGGAAATTGTCGGCCCGGACGCCGTCTTCGACGTCACGCTGGGCTTCCCTTCAGGCGGCTACGAAGGGCAGCTCGCGGACCTGCTGCGCCCGGCGCTGGCGGCAGCCGGCTGGACCGGCGGCCTGCGGCTGCGGCTTAGGTCGGAGATCGCGGCGCACGCGGTGCAGGGCAACCTGCAGCCGCTGCCGACGATCCGCAACGTCCTGGCGGTTGCCTCCGGCAAGGGCGGGGTCGGCAAGTCGACCACGGCCGCGAACCTGGCCCTGGCGCTGGCGAAGCAGGGCGCCCGCATCGGGCTGCTGGACGCCGACATCTACGGCCCGAGCCAGCCGCTGATGATGGGCCTCGAGGGGAAGCGCCCGAACACCCCGGACGGCAAGCAGATCGAGCCGCTGCGGGCGCACGGCGTCGCCGTCATGTCGATCGGCTTCCTGATCGACCCCGACCAGCCGATGGTCTGGCGCGGGCCGATGGTCACCCAAGCGCTCCTGCAGCTGCTCGGCGACACTCTCTGGGGCGAGCTCGACTACCTGATCGTCGACATGCCCCCCGGCACCGGCGACACGCAGCTGACGCTCGCCCAGCGGGTCCCGGTCAGCGGCGCGATCATCGTCACCACACCCCAGGACATCGCCCTCGCCGACGCCCGCAAGGGCCTGATGATGTTCCGCAAGGTGTCGGTGCCGGTGCTCGGCATCGTCGAGAACATGGCGACGCACATCTGCTCCCGCTGCGGCCACGAGGAGCATATCTTCGGCGCCGGCGGCGGCGACCGGATGGCGCAGGAGTACGGGGTGCCGCTGCTCGGCAGCCTGCCGCTCGACGTCCGCATCCGCGAGCAGACCGACGGCGGCCGGCCGACGGTGGTCGCGCAGCCTGACGGGCCGCTCGCCGGCGCCTACCTCGAGATCGCGCGCCGCACGACCGCGCGCCTCGCGGCCGGGGCCGGGGCGACGGCCTTTCCGACGCTGTCGGTCAGCGACGACTAGGGCGCCGGGTTGCGGGCTGGCAGAGGTGGCGCGAGTCGCCGCGGCCGGCGCACACGCGCCGGCAGTGAATTCAACGGGGCCGGGGGATAGATGAGCATCAAGTCAGATCATTGGATCCGGCGCATGGCCGCGACCGGGATGATCGAGCCGTTCGAGCCCGGGCAGGTGCGGTCGGTCGACGGACGCCGGATCGTCTCGTACGGGACCTCGAGCTACGGCTACGACGTGCGCTGCGCGAACGAGTTCAAGATCTTCACCAACATCAACTCGACGATCGTCGACCCGAAGGCCTTCGACCCGGCGAGCTTCGTCGATGTGACGGCCGACGTCTGCATCATTCCGCCGAATTCCTTCGCGCTCGCGCGCACGGTCGAGCTGTTCAGGATCCCGCGCAACGTCCTCGTCATCACGCTGGGCAAGAGCACCTATGCGCGCTGCGGGGTGATCGTGAATGTGACGCCGCTCGAGCCCGAGTGGGAAGGCCACGTGACGCTCGAGTTCTCGAAC
>Ga0335070_10009136_pt1 | contig 11640 bp, 7 predicted proteins | sample Lox_Sample_13_FD_206722 | JGI IMG/M metagenome (GOLD analysis project Ga0335070, IMG submission 206722) | Soil microbial communities from Loxahatchee National Wildlife Refuge, Florida, United States - Lox_Sample_1.3 | ecosystem: Environmental > Terrestrial > Soil > Wetlands | place: USA: Florida...
CTTGACCATCAGCCGATCGTGCAAGTTGGCGACACCCATGGAGCCGGCTTGCGCCGCCATGGCCGCAACGGGGGCAAGGCTCTGGCGGGCCAGAAAATAACCGCCGACGCAGGCGAGCAGTAGTGCCGCAGGAATGACCCAGTAGAACGTGTGCCGGATATCGCCGAGCAATTCCTTCTGCGGGTGAAGGGATTGGAGGACAACGAGAGTGTAATTGCCGGCGGGCGTGACCATCGAGCGGGCAGACGCGCGGAATCCTCCGCGGGTGCCGGGAAGAGTGCGCAAGGCGGTTGGATCGGGTTGATGCACAGCGGCGAAATCGCGAAACGACGCGGAAGAGAGGAAATCCGAACGGCGATCCATCCTGAGATTCTCGGTTGAGGGGAGATCGAACGAGCTGGCAAGTACGTTGCCGTTGGAGTCCAGAACGACAAAGAGGGTGTCACGGAATCGGTGTTCGAGCATGGCTTCGCGGGCGGCATTCCGGGGCGCGTCAGGACCGAACGAGTCGGCCAGTTCAGCGTGGAATGTGGTCGCGAAGGCGGAAGAAAGTTCGACGATGGCGGAGTCGGTGCGTTGCATGAGGCTGCGGCCGTAAAGAAAGTAGCTGAAGCCGGTGAGGGAAATGAGCGCGAGCCCGAGAATCAGGGTGTACCACAGCGTGAGGCGAACGCGGATGGAATCAAGCATTTGGCTTCCGCGGTGAGGTGTGGTGATGAGAACGCGAGGGCTTGGGATGTTCAGCAGAATGCTCTTCCGGCGGAGCAGACAGAATGTAGCCGCTGCCGCGACGAGTCTGCAGGAGCGAAGGATCGGTGTTGTCGTCGAGCTTGCGGCGGAGGCGGTTTACGTAGACTTCGATGAGGTTCGAGAAAGGGTCGAAGGACTCATCCCAGACGTGTTCGGCGATTTCAGAGCGGCCGACAACGCGGCCGGCATTGCGAGCGAGGAATTCAAGGAGCGCATACTCCTTGCTGGTCAGGGAGATGGAGCGATTGCCGCGCTTGGCGGTTTGCGAGGCGGTGTCGAGCGTAAGGTTGCCCACGACGATTTGGGGAGGGCGGAGTTCCCTGGGTCTGCGCAACAAAGCGCGGAGCCGGGCGAGCAACTCGCCAAACTCGAAGGGCTTCGTGAGGTAGTCGTCAGCGCCAGAATCGAGTCCAGTGATGCGGTCCTCGACAGCATCACGGGCGGTAAGCATGAGCACGGGCATGCGCTTGCCGAGAGCGCGAATGGCGCGGCAGACGTCAAAACCATTCTTGCCGGGAATCATGACGTCCAGGACGATGAGGTCGTAATCGTTGATTTCAACTTGATACAAGGCTTCCGCGCCGGTGGTGGCGACATCCACGGCGAAGGACTGCTCCTGCAGACCGCGGGCAATGAAACGCACGATACGAGGATCGTCTTCGACGAGGAGCAGCCGCATGCGAGTATCATACGGCAACTCGAATCCGGGAAGGGGCGGATGCTGGCTGGCCGAAACATGGGCGAGACCAGGGGCGCGGTAATCTTTTGGCCATGCCGTGAGCGGCAATTTCGCCGAAATGGCGGGTATTTTTCTACAATTTGACTAGCTCACGTATGGGCAAATCACGAAACACAGAGTGGCTGATCGCAGGCTGGGCATTGTTCCTGGCGGTCTACGCCGGGGTCGCCCACTTTCTTGGGCAGGGGCCCAGGCTGTCGGCCTTCGGCGACGTTGTCCAGTGCTTCGTACCGCTGCTGGCGAACGCGGGATTGCTAATCAACGCGGGGACACCGCATTGGCGCCGCAACCTCTTCTGGATGCTGCTGGCGCTGAGCTGCACGATGTGGATGATCGGGCAGTTTCAGTGGACGTATTACGAAGTGTATTTGCACAAAGACGTGCCCGGCCTGTTTGCGGGGGACATGATCTTTTTCCTGCGCGGGATCCCACTGATGGCGGCGCTGGCGCTGCGACCGCACCGAAAGCGCGGCGAACTCAACGTCGGCCTGGGGTATCTGGACTTTGCGCTGCTGCTGACCTGGTGGACATTTTTGTACGTGTTCGTGGTGCTGCCCTGGATGTACGCCACGCCGACGCTGGATACCTACAACACGAATTACAACATACTGGCAAACGTGCAGCAGTTCATCATTGCGGTGAGCTTTGCCATTTGCTGGATTCGGACGAAGGGCGCATGGCGAACGGTGTATTTGCATCTGTTCGGAGCGAGCGCATTGTATATGGCGTCGTCGCTCGTGACGAATCTCGCCATCGCCCGCGATCTCTACTACACCGGAAGCTGGTATGACCTGCCGCTGATGAGCGTGTTTTTCTGGTACGGGTTGGCGGGCGCGATTGCGTTCCGGAAACGGGAGGAATTGGACGCGCCGGTGGAAAGTGATGCGGACCAGCGCGCCGCGGAATACGTGTGGGCGACGCGGTTTGCCATGGCGGCGGTGTTGTCGTTGCCGCTATTCGCGCTGTACGCGTTGAGGCTGGAGCACGACACACGCGAGGTGCGAGACTTCCGGTTGACGGTGACACTCGTCGCGTCCCTGCCATTAGCGTTGATCGTATTTCTGAGAACGCACCTGGCCGATAGCGATCGCGCGCGGCTGCTGGCCCGTTCGGAATCGTCGATAGAAAATTTACAACGCCTGCAGGCACAGATGGTGCAATCGGAGAAGCTGGTGTCGCTCGGCGAACTGGCAGCGGGCGCGGCGCACGAAATCAATAATCCGTTGACGGCCATCCTCGGATATTCCGATCTGCTGACGGAGGACGAAACGTTGCCGGAACGCGCGAGGGCAACGGCGGGGAAGATCCGGGAACAGGCGCGACGGACGAAAAACCTGGTGCAGAACCTGCTGAGTTTTGCGCGGCAAATGCCGAGCGAGCGCACGTTGCTGGATATCAATACGGTGGTTTCCAATGCGGTGCAATTGCGGGCACTGGATCTGCACAGCGGCGGATGTTCGATCGAACTGCAACTGGAATCGGTATTGCCGGGCGTGCGCGGCGACAACAACCAGCTCATGCAGGTATTCTTCAACGTCATCAGTAACGCCTTCGACGCGATGACCGAACACTCCGGAGGTGGAACGCTGACGATTCGAACCCTGCGAGACCGCGGAAACGTAATTGTGCTGTTCTCGGATACCGGGCCGGGGATTAAGGAACCACATCGCGTGTTCGACCCGTTCTATACGACGAAGGCCGTGGGCAAAGGCACCGGGCTGGGATTAAGCATCTGCTACGGCATAGTCCAAGAGCATGGCGGGCGGATCCTCTGTTACAACGGGCAAACCGGCGGGGCAGTGTTTCGCGTGGAATTGCCCGCGGTGCTGGCCGCGTTGCCGACGTTGCCACCACGAAATACGGCGCCGGGCGGCGGGACGAGCCCAGTTTCCAGCCGTTCTCATTAAACTGCATCGCGCATCGAAATTTTGCAGCGCGAGACGAGTATTTACACGTGATAGAGTGTGCGCGGGTGCAACTGCACGAGGCCCTTCCTGATGAATGAAATCGCGATTATTACCAGTCAATTGACGCGACGATTCGGCGAGTTGACCGCGGTCGATGCCATGGACCTGCAAGTGCAAGCGGGGCAATTCTTTGGATTTCTTGGGCCGAACGGAGCGGGGAAATCGACGACGATCAAAATGCTCACGGGACTGCTGGCGCCGACGTCGGGCCGGATGGAGCTACTGGGGCTGGACTTTCAGAGCCATCCGGTGGAAGTGAAGCGGCAAATCGGCGTGGTACCGGAAGGGATGGGGTTGTTCGAACGGCTGACGGGGCCGGAATATCTGCGCTTCGTGGGGCGAATGTACGGGCTGGACAAAGCGACGACGGAGAAGCGATCGGAGGAGTTGCTGGAGTTCATGCAACTGGCGGACCGCGAAAAAACGATGATCGCGGACTACTCGCACGGCATGCAGAAGAAATTAGCATTGGCGGCGGCAGTGATTCATGGACCGAGAATTCTATTTTTGGATGAGCCGTTCGAAGGAGTGGACGCACTCGCCGCGGGAGCCTTGAAGGCGCTGCTGGGGAGAATGACGGAACGCGGCGTGACCATTTTCCTGACGTCGCATGTGCTGGAGATTGTGGAGCGGCTGTGCAGTCACGTGGGAATCATTCACAAAGGACGGCTGGTGGCGCAGGGATCGTTGGAGGAGCTGCGCGCGGGAATCGGCGGTGACGACGGGGAGAAAAAAACGCTGGAGCAGATTTTCCTGTCGATCGTGGGGCAGAGTGGCGCAGAGCAATCGAGGCTCGAGGAATTGACATGGCTGACGTAGCAAGGCTGCCCGGTGTGCTCGAACAGGTGAAGCTGGTCGCCGGAGTGCGCTGGCGGATCCTGAAGAACAACCTGCGCCGGAAGAATAACCGCTGGGATCTGGTCGGGATGATTTGGGTGGGGTTTTTCGCCGGGGCAATGATGCTGGGGCTGGCGTTGGCGTTTTATTTTGGCGGCTTTGCCTTCGTTTCGAAAGGAAAAGCGAGCTGGCTGGGACTGTTGTATTGGGCCGTGTTTTTCTGGTGGCAGGTTTTCCCGTTGTTCGTGATGGGTTTCGCGTCGGAGTTTCAGTTTGCGACGCTGCTGCGGTTTCCGTTGAGCTTGCGGGCGTTTTACCTGCTCGGACTGGGGTATGGATTCACGGATTTCGGCGCGATCTCGGCGGTCCTGTGGGTATTGTCGATGGCTGCCGGCGCAACCAGGGCGCAGCCATCGATCCTGTTGCCAATCCTGCTGGTGAGCCTTTTGTTCATTTTAGTGAATGTGACAATGGAGAGGCTGATCGGGTCGTGGATGGAGAAGCTGCTCTCGAAACGGCGGTGGCGGGAAATTTTCGTGACCGTGTTCGTGCTCTCGATGGTATCGCTGAATTTCCTGAATCCCGCATTTCAAAGGTGGGGCAACGGGATCAAACCGCGATTTCTGCAATACGTCCCGTATCTGAGTTGGACTCCGGGATCGCTGGCGGGAAACGCCATGGGAGCGGCATCGGTTTGGAACATGCAGGGATTCGCGGTGACCGTTGCGGGATTGCTCGCATGGCTGGCGTTGATGAGCGGGTTGCTGTGGAGGCGGTACGCGGCACAGTTTGCGGGAGAAGAGATCAGCGACAGCCCCGGCCGGACGACGCGCAAGTTGAAGGATCGACGCGTTGCGGCGGAGGGGGGAGGGGACCTTGCGCCGAACCTGCTTTCGCCGCGAGTGGCGGGGGTAATTGCAAAAGAGTTTCGCTACCTGACGAGAAACGGCTTCGCGTTTCTGGCGCTGGTAGTGCCGCCGATCATGGTGACGTTTTTCGCAGTGCAATTTGGTCCGGGCTCGATGCTGAAGGAACACGCGGTGAAGGCGCCTCTGTTTTTCCAGGGAATCCTCGCTTATATGATCTTGATTCTGATGTCGCCTGCGTACAACGCGTTTGCGTATGAGGGAAAAGGAGTACAAACGTACTTCATGGCGCCGATGCGATTCCGCGACGTGCTGATCGGCAAGAATCTGTTTCTGGTTGGCGTGATCGTCTTCGAATTAGCGCTGTGCTTCACTCTTCTGACCTGGAGGATTGGTTGGCCCGGGACGACCCTGTTTGTGGCGATCATTTCGGCGGGCACATTTGCGATTGCCGGGCAGCTCCCGATTGCGAACTGGTCATCCTTAAGTTTTCCGAAAAAGATGGAAATGGGCAAGATGAAGGGGCAGAGGAATTCGGGCGTGGCGGTATGGGTGGCGTTTGGCGCGCAGATTCTGGTCGGAAGCATCTGCGGGCTGATACTTGGGATCGGGCGCTGGCTTGGAAACGGCTGGCTCCCGGTTGGCGTGTTTGCGGCGCTGACGGCGGCGGCGGTGGGTGGGTACGTGGCATCACTGGACGCGCTGAGCCGATTGGCGGAGAAGAAGAAGGAACTGTTGATCGAGACGTTGTGCCGGTAAATATTCACCGAACGGGCGATTCGTCGTAAGATTTCACCACTTCAAGACAACCAGGCGCTGACGCAGGGAGGAGAAATGGCGATTCGAACGCTATTGCTGTTGTGCGTGGCCATGCTTGCGAGCGTGGGCGCAGCAGGACAAGAGAAAGTGGATATGGGACCGCTGCGTGATGTCCCCGCAGTAACGGGGCACGAGCTGATGTGGAGCAAGGGAGTGCTGGCATCGCTCAAAGATCTCCATCCGCAGAGCGATAACCTGGGAAATGTGTGGGTGACATTCGGCAGCGGCGAGCCGCACCGGTTGATTGCCGCCCCAATCGACGAGCCGGGATACGTCGTCAGCGAAATTACAGCAGACGGATATTTGCGCGTGCAACGATTGCCACAGGCTGCGCCGAATGCAGTGTTCGACGCGTTGAGCTTCGCGCAACCCGTAGTGATTGTGACGAGAAGCGGTAAAGAGGTTGCAGGCGTGTTTGGCGGACTGAGCGTGCACCTGCAGCCCGGCCGGTTGAATCCGCCAAAGATGAATCACATCGAGGTGCTGTATATCGACATCGGAGCGAAAAACGCGGAGGAAGTACGCGCAGCAGGAGTTGATCTGCTGGACCCGGTGAACGTATTCGAGAAGGACACACAAATCTATGGTGCGGAAGCCGTGGGGATCCGCGCTTCGGAGCAGGCCTGCGTAGACGTACTGTTTCACTTGATTCGCCGGATCGAGGAGAGCAAGGCCGCGGGGACAACGACGATTGCCTTCGTCACGCAGCAATGGCTTGGTGGGCGCGGACTGAACCGTTTGCTCACAGAGATGACGCCGGACGAAATGGTGTATCTGGGGCGCGTCACTCCAACCACGCCCGAAGGAAAAGAGGCGAAGCCGGCGGAAATCAATCCGCGCGGTGGCGTAGTTCTTGGGACCGTGGCGGGCAGCGACGCATTTGCAGAGAGATTTAAGGCGCTGGCGGCAACGGAAAAAATCGATGTGCAGTCGATTGTGGCTGCTCCGCCACGGCTGGCGGGATATGTGAAGGGCGCAGCGATACCGAAGCAGTTTGTCGAGGTGGGACTGCCATTGTTGTGGCCACTAACTCCAGCGGAAATCGCAACGATGGAGGCGGCTCATGGAGCGGAGCACTTATTGGCAGCGTACCTCGGGATTGCGGGTCAGTCGGGATGGCTTCCCGGTGGCAGCGGGGGAGGCATAGGACAGTTTGATATTAAGGCTTTGACAGAAGCGTACGGAGCCAGCGGGCACGAAGGAGCGGTGAGGAAAGTGGTGTTAGATAGCCTGCCAGAATGGGCACGGAAACTTGCAGTCACGGATGCAGCCGGGAATCTGGTGCTGCATGTGGGAAATGCGAAGAAAGACGCGAAAACGCCGCGGATTGCGTTTATAGCACACATGGATGAGATCGGGTACGAGGTGAAAAGAATCGAAGATGACGGGAGGCTGCAGGTAGAAGTGCTTGGCGGAGGATATCCGCAATATTTCCTGGGGCACGCGGTGCTGGTGCACAAGAAGGACGGAATGGCCGGGGGCGGAGTGCTGGAATTGCCGAATGGCTGGGACAAACCAGGTTTCGAGTTTCCAGTATCGATGCGGGCGATGGACGACCCGGCGCACGTGTACGTTGGCACAAACAATCAGGCCGAGACCGAAAAGCTGGGAATTGCGGTTGGGGATTTTGTGACCATTCCGAAGCAATATCGATCGCTCCTCGGGACACGGGCGAACGCGCGGAGTTTTGACGATCGAGTAGGCTGCGTCGCGCTGATTCGCGCGGTGCAGTCGCTGGGAAAAGACGCGCCGCATCTTGAAGGGCGCGATGTGACGTTTGTCTGGTCGACGGAAGAAGAGGTGGGATTGAAGGGAGCGGCGGCGTTTGCGGAACAGTCCGCGAAGGAGGGACGAGCGCCGGATTTCGTCTTCGCCATCGACACGTTTGTGAGCGCGGATTCGCCGCTGGAATCGAAGCGTTTCGGCGACGCGGAGATTGGGAAGGGATTCGTGGTCCGCGCGGTGGACAATTCAAATGTCGTGCCGCTGGAGTATGTGGACCGGGTGGTGAAGCTCGCGAACGAAAATAAGATTCCAGTGCAGTATGGCGTGACCGGCGGCGGGAACGATGGCGCGGTGTTTACACGATTTGGTTCGGTGGACGTGGCGCTGGGCTGGCCGCTACGCTATTCCCATTCGCCGGCGGAAGTGATCGATACACGCGACCTGGATGCACTGGCAAAAATTGTGGCAGTGCTTGCTAAACAGTGGTGAAGCGGAAAGCTTACTGCAGACCGCACAAACGGCCGCACAAGAGGAGATCACCCGGAGTGGAGGAAATCGGCGAATTTTTGTGCAATCGCGGTCCACGAGAAGTGCGCTTGGTAAGCGGCGCGGCTGCGCGCGGACAGGTCCTGGCGATAGCTGGAATCGGAGAGAACGCGAACCACGGCGGAGTGGATTTCGTCGGGATTGTCTAGCGAGACGAAGACGACGCCGGCATCGGTGATGGGAGCAGCGGTTTCGGAATCGGCGGAAGCGACTACCGGAAGACCACAGGCGATTCCAGCGATGGCGCTGCCGCGGCGCGAGGAAATGCCGCCACGAACGAAGAGCAGCGCATCGGAGTCGCAGAGCCGTTGAGCCACTTGCTCGTCGCGCAAAATGCCTTCGACAGAAAGCTGGACCGGAACATCCCTCAGGCCGTCGCGCAACAAGGCTTCACGCAATTCACAATGGCGGCCAAAAACGGACAGTCGAACCGGTCCAAGCTTCTGCGCCGCGAATCGCATTGCGTTAATGATGGTCTGAGTTTCCCAGATGCCGCCATGGCCGCCGGTGATGCCGAAAACAGCGACAGTGGGCGGATCGTGCGAAACGGAAGAACTAGCCGCGATCGGCAGATTCGGCCCATCGGGTATGAACAAACAGTTTGGCTGCGCGGAGGGCACCCAGCTCAGCTTGTCCATTGGAACCGTGAAGACGGCGAGGTCCGCACGAGAAAGCATCTGTCGCATGGTGCGTAACTGAACGAAACGACGGATTCTCCCGCTGAGCTTGTCGGACGGATAGGGTTGCACGTCGTGGAAGACTACTCCGATGCGCGCGCCGGCATTCTTCAGAGTGTCAAAAATACGGAGGGTCTTATGTGGGAATCCGCGAGCGGACCAGGCCAGCGCTGTGTATTGAACGAGCACCCACCGGCCTCGCCATTGCGTAGCCATCAGTCGCAGAGCTGTCAGGGAAGCGGGCCAACCGTGCGATTCCCAAGGGACGCGGCGGATGTCGAGGTGGATATCGTGAGCTTTCAGGGCACCTGAGAGATAGCGGCAATATTCTTCGACGGCGTCGGTGGGTTCGTCTTTGCGGCCAAGCAGCGCGATGGCGGAAAGGGTGGTCACGGGAGGGAATTACCTTACTCGCACGGACCGCAAATCATTTTTCCACCAGGAAGCTGCCGAGGACGAGCGCGTCCATGCCGGAGCTGAAAAACGTGCGGATCGCATCGGTGGGTGTGTGGACGATAGCCTCGCCACGGAGGTTAAACGAGGTGTTCATGATGACGGGAACGCCGGTGCGTTTGCCGAATTCGTCGATGAGGCGATAGTAGAGCGGATTGATTTCCTTCTCGACGGTTTGCGGACGCGCGCTGCCATCGACATGGGTCACCGAGGGGATTATGGCGCGCTTTTCGGGGCGAACCTGCGCGGTGAGAATCATGAAGGGTGAATCGTAAGCCGATTCGAGGTATTCGGGCGCAGCTTCTTTTTTGAAGGAAGGCGCGAAGGGGCGCCACCATTCGCGGAATTTGACGGCGTTGTTGACCTTGGCGTTCATCTCCGGATCGCGCGGATCGGCAATGATGGAACGGCTGCCGAGCGCTCGCGGGCCGAATTCCATGCGGCCCTGATACCAGCCGAGAATTTTGCCCTGGGTGAGAAATTCAGCGGCCGTGGCGGCGGGATCGGAGAGGCGCGAGTGACGAATCTTGTACGTGTTCAGCACAGATTCGATGGCGTCATCGTCGAAGCAGGGGCCGAAATAGGCATGACGCATGGGCCGCGCAGGTAGACGCTGCCCGCCATCGAGGAAAGGCGCCAGTGCAGCTCCCAGCGCGACACCATCATCGGAAGCGGCGGGCTGAACGAAGAAATTCTGCACATTGCCGCTGGCCGCAATTTTGCCATTAGCTTTTGAATTGAGTGCCACGCCGCCGGCGAGGCAGAGATTCTTGCTCCCGGTTTTCTGCAAGGCGAGGCGGGTCACATTCATCATGGCGATCTCGCAGAGATCCTGTACGGCGTACGCGATGTCTTTGTGAAGATCGTTGATATCGCTCTCCGGCTCGCGCGGCTTGCCAAGTGCCGCGGGCCAACCGGAATACGGACCGGAACCGTTTCCATTCAGCAGTGCCGTGTGAACTCTGTATGGAGTGGCCTTCACATCGAGAAACATGCTCAGATTGACGCCGGGCTTTCCGTAGGGTGCGAGGCCCATCACTTTCCATTCGTCGGCATTGGGCGCGAAACCGAGAAAGCCGGTGAAGACGGCGTAAAACTGGCCGAGCGAATCGGGCCAATTGATGGTGAGCACATGTTCGACCCGGCCCTTGTTGCCGTGCCAGATGGAAGTGGCTTCCCAGGCGCCGCGGCCGTCCATGACGACGATCGCGGCGTCGTCGAATCCGGAGTAGCAGTAAGCGCTGAGCGCGTGGGCCAGGTGGTGATCCACGAAACGGTAGCGCGCCTTGGTAGGGCCGAACTGGCGCTGGAACGGATTCTCGCCGCCATTCTGGTGCCACATGCTGGCGAAGTGGCGCGTTGAATTCAAGACGTTCAGATAAGTGACCGGCCACTGCCCGGTGGCGTAGAGCTTCAAGTCGTGACGATAGGTGGCCGTCGGCGCTTGCCAGCCAGCGCAGATCTCATCGACTTGATCGGCCTTGATCTTCGCGAAGTCGAGGCATGCCTGAATGGCGAGCGCCGGAAACCGCGCATCATGCTTGAGGCGCGAAATGCGTTCCTCGGCAACAGCGAAAAGCAGTTCGCCATCTCGCACGAGACAAGCGGAGGAATCGTGCATCTGCGAGTAGTTCAGACCGATCGTAATCATTCAGACGATTGACCCTCGAGAGCGATCACGTGACGAAATAACCGTTCGAGCTTGAGGGCGGCGCGTTCCCAAGTATAACGTGACATGGTTTGCCGCGCTGCTTCCCCTACGCTTTTGCGCAAATCCGGGGAGTGCGCAAGCCGCAGCACGGCTTGCTCGATGGCACTGGCGTCGGCGGGTGGAACCAAAAGGCCGTTGAAGCCGTCTTCGACCACGTCCGGCATGCCGCACGTTTCGGCGGTGATGACGGGCATTCCAGAAGCCATCGCTTCAAGGAGGACGGAAGGGAGGCCCTCCATGAGGGACGGAAACAGGAAGACATCGTGGGCGGAGAAAACTTGATGCATCTGTTCGGAAGGCACGACCGGCTCAATGACGATATTGGAGGCGAGCTTCGGGCCGAAGAAGCTCTGGATTACATCCGGCGGGCAGCCACAGCCGGCGAAGGTGATTGTCAGGCCCGGCAATTGAGGGGCGAGGTGCTCAAGTGCGTCACGAAGGTAAAAGATACCGCGCTGGTCGAGCCAAGTTCCGGCGTAAAGCAGCTTGAATGGCCCGGGTGTGTCGTAACGCCGCTGCTCGAAGAACCGGGGCTCGACACCATTCGGGA
>Ga0335070_10009137_pt1 | contig 11640 bp, 9 predicted proteins | sample Lox_Sample_13_FD_206722 | JGI IMG/M metagenome (GOLD analysis project Ga0335070, IMG submission 206722) | Soil microbial communities from Loxahatchee National Wildlife Refuge, Florida, United States - Lox_Sample_1.3 | ecosystem: Environmental > Terrestrial > Soil > Wetlands | place: USA: Florida...
ACCCGACCAACAAGAATGGCACCCGCAGCACCAATTTCAGCGACTGGGAACACCACCGCAACGAGTTCAAAGCCCAGATTGAGAATTATGAGATCGGCACCAAGCCGGCCGTGGCGCTGTCGAACATCTTTGCCAGTTACTCGGGGGGCACCACCCCCGGCACGAGCGGCACACTCACCGTGCGGGCAACCAATGGCACCCACACCCTCACGCTGACTTGTGCCATCAGCATCCCGGCGTCGGCGGCCGCCCCCTACCCGGTGGTGATCGGGATGAACAGCCCCAACGGCAGTCTCCCCGCCAGCGACTTCAGTAGCCGCGGGATTGCGACCGTCACCTACCTTCATAACCAGGTCACCACCTATGGCAACCCGTCGCTGTCGGATCCCTACTTCCAGATGTACGGCGGCAGTCCTTATAATTTTAATCTGAATAACACGGGACAATACAGCGCCTGGGCCTGGGGTGTCAGCCGCATCATTGATGGTTTGATCCTGGTTACGAACACTCTCCCCGTCGATCTCCAGCACATCTGCGTCACCGGCTGCTCGTATGCCGGCAAAATGGCGCTCTTTTCCGGGGCATTTGACGAGCGGGTCGTGCTGACCGTGGCCCAGGAGTCGGGGGGCGGCGGCGACACGTCGTGGCGTTACTCGGCCACCGAGCCCAACGGCACCGTGGAAGGCATCGCTCAGACTGATCATAATTGGTTTGGGGAACAATTGTTCCAATTTGGCGGCACCAGTGTTTCGCGCCTGCCGGAGGATCATCACCTGTTAATGGCCATGTGCGCGCCCCGCGCGTTGTATTGCACGGCCAACACAGATTACCTCTGGCTGTCCAATCCCTCGGCCTTCGTCTGCGGCCAGGCTTGTGCCCGGGTCTACCAGGCCCTGGGCATCGGCGACCGGTTCGGCTTCAATGTTGACGGGGGACATTCGCACTGCGCGTTTCCGTCCGACCAGGAGCCGGATCTTCATTATTTCCTGGATAAGTTCATGAAGGATCAAACGAGCTTGTCGCAAACCGTCCGCATGGCCCCGGTCGGCTATTCCAACATTATCAGCTACGCCCGCTGGACGGCCTGGTGGGGAACGTCAAATGCCGTTTTCCCGTATACCGGGCAGCTCTCCTTCAGCGCGCCCAGCTACGCAACGGAAGGCGACGGCACGCTGGTTGGAGCAGGATCCGTCCGGGTAAATCCGACCCCGACGAACGACAACGTGGTGGTGAACCTGACTTCGGGCAATACGAACAAAGTCATCGTGCCGGACACGGTTGTCATTCCGGTCGGGCAAAGCAACGCCGTGTTCGATTTGACCGTTGTCGATAACTCGATCCTGGATGGGGACCAGTCGTCGCTCCTCACCGCCAGCTCGCCGGTCTGCAACAACGGGACGCAGTATCGGCTGGTCATCGTTCATGACAATGAAACCACAGCCCTGTCCGTCGCCCTGCCGGCGAGCGCCTCCGAATCCGCGGGAACGCTGGCCAATGCCGGGACCGTGACCATGGGAGCTCCCGCCGGGGCAGACGTGACCGTCTCCCTCAGCAGCAGCGCCGGGTCGAAGCTGACTGTGCCGTCCACCGTTGTCATCCCCAAGGGCCAAACGTCGGCGGTGTTCAACGTGACCGTCGTGGACAACTCCATCACTGGCGGATCGACCAACATCAGCGTCACCGCCCACGTCGCGAATTGGACCGACGGCTCCGCTTCGATGACGATAGTCTATGACGATCCTCCGCCCGATCATTTCGTCTGGAGCACCATTCCTTCTCCGCAACTGATCGGCGAACCATTTGCCGTCACCATCACCGCGAAGAATGCCGCGAACAATACCGTGGACTACCGCTTGCCGGTCACGCTGTCCGGTCTGGCTCCCGACAGCACCAGCGGCACGAATACCATCCTGAATTCTCCAAGCCCGGAACAGTCGGCGACCGACGGTTATGAGCTGGTACTGGGTTACTCCTTTACGCCCAGCACGAACCTGAAGGTGACTCAGGTCCGAAGCTATTTTGGGGACAAGGTTTCCATTTGGAACACCAACGGGCAGCTGCTTGCCTCGCAAAATGTGACCAATGTGCCGGGCACGTGGGCGGACATGCCTTTGCCGGCGCCCCTGGTGCTTCCCGTCGGCGCCACTTACCTGATCACGGTTCACGAAAACAACGTCGAGTATTTTTGGAGCCAGAGTCTCCCGGCGAGCTTTGCCGATGGTACCATCAATCACAGTTTCTGGGATTACGGCGATGTTTTCCCAACCCAGGACAATGGCTACCAGTGGTATTTTGTGGATTTGCGGTACGCCACAAATTTTGTTTCCGTGCCGGTCAGCCCGGGCACCACCGCCAATTTATCGGGCGGTTCCTGGACCGGCAATGTCACGATGCTGCAGGCCGCCACCAACGCGATTCTCCAGGCCAGTGCCGCGCCTGGACATTCCGGCACCAGCGCTCCCTTCGATGTGCTCGGCACGCCGAAACTGGCCATTACGATCTCCAACGATTCCATCGTGCTGTCATGGCCGGTTGCCGCGTCGGGCTTCAATCTGGAGCAAGCCTCCACGCTGCCGGATTGGGGTCCCTGCCCGGCGACACCTTATATTGTGGGCGACCGCTACAACGCCACCAACGCCCTCGGGGCAGACCACCTGTATTTCCGCTTGCGGAAGCCTTAAGCCGACGCGCTCCTCGCTTCGACAGCGCGATTTCGGCAAGTCGGGGTCAACGTGAGCAGTCTGTTTAAACCTGCAAACGGGCTGGTCTCAACCTTTCACAACAACACCATCTGCGCCGTCCGATGCGTCGTCCGGTTTTGACGTTTGAAAAACTCCTGCAACTCCTCCACGTCCGCCAAAATGGCCGCCCGTTCAAACGCCGGCCGGTTCCGATTCAATAAGGCGGTCAACCAGCAGGTAAACAACTCGGGATCACCCCAGAACGCGTTGTCGAGGGCGGTTCGCACCTCCTCAACGCGCCCGCCGCACTCGATCCGGGCGACGTCCCGCAACCTTTGCTGTGCCCAGCCCAGGGGCAACTGGTGGAATCCGGCCGCCGGGTGGAGTGCCAGCCAAAGCAATCGAGCGAGGGTCGCCCGTAAGCGGGAAGCATACGCGCCGAGCGGCCCAAACCGTTCCCAGCCTGCCGCCGGGATTTCCTGAACGGCAAACTCCACGGCCGTGCCCACGAACCGCCAGGTGAGAAATTGTGTCTTTCCCGGCCACACCCCCGCCCGATTGAACCGGGGCTTCAATTCCCGGATCAGCCGGGCCTCGTGCTGGAGCGCGACGCGTTCATTGGGGCAGAGATCGAATTCAATCCGGGTCACGGCGCGCAACAGCTTCAAATGCCGGGGACGCATTCTTTCCGGATTGGCGACGCGATAGTTTTGCAGGCGCTGGCGCAGGTTTTTGGCTTTGCCGACATAAACCACGTCGTCGCGGGCGTCCCGCATCTTGTACACGCCCGCCTGCCGGGGAATCTTGCGGAAAAACTTCCGGCCCAGCCGCTTGACGAGCGGCCTTTCGGGGGCAAACAACAGTCGCTGGCCGGATGCCATGCGGGAAAAATACTCCCGTTGCGTCGGGAAACCAACCGTTTTGAGCGAACGTCACGCCGCCTGGCCGCTCGTCTCAGTAAACCACCGCGTAATTGGTGCGCGCGGCGTCGGTGACGGCCCACTGGTTGACGGGCGAAAGCGAGCCGGGAAATTTGATGAACGTCACGCTGCCATCGGCAAAGGTGTAATCCGATCCGCCGCTGTGGCTGCCAGGACCGCCCCCGCCATGCCGGCTTTGCTCGACCCGGTCCACGTCATTGCCGTTGCCTTCGTAAAAATCCATGTAATAATCCATCGCCTCGGTCTTCTTTTCGCCGAAGAGAATCGTTTCCGACGGGTACTTGATGAGCGCTTCCTTCATGCCGCCGCCGTAGGTGCCCGCGGTGTAGGCGATCCAATCCGAAGCATTCAGCACCAGCTGAAAATAATCATTGAAGGCATTGATGAGGTAGCTGCGCGGGGCGCCGTCCGCTGGATTGTTGGTATCGGCGCCGGTCTGCGGATTTTCGCCGTCGCTGGGGCAGACCAGCACATTGACGTTTTTGCCGTAATTATCGTACAGCCGGTCGGGCCAGCGGTCTTTTTCCGAACGCGGCGGGAAATAGTTCTGGTTGTCGTCCACGTACATCCGCAGGGCGAGGCCGACCTGCCGGAGATTGTTCACGCAGCCGATGCGCTTGCCGGACGCCTTGGCCCGGCTCAAGGCGGGCAGGAGCATCGCGGCGAGAATGGCGATGATGGCAATGACCACGAGCAGCTCGATCAGCGTGAAAGCCGCCCTGGTCCAACCGGGCCGCGCTCCGAATTTCGTTATTGTCATAACCATTTTCTCCGTCGATGCGTCTTGATTTATCAGACATTCCTTCGGGGCAAAGCCCCGAGGCATGTTGCGCTGCGTATGTCCAAAAAGCAATGGCTGCTGTTCGGCACCCTGGTCGTGTTGGCCGGAGTGTACGTTCGTTACTTCACCCAGTGGTTCCGGTCGCCGCCCCTGCTCATCCATCACACCAGCCGCGTGACCAATCCGAACCCGCGGTTCCGGGCCCGGGCCGCCGCCGCCAACGCCGGCATCGAGCCGGTGACGTTTGGTTTCGACGAGCCACTCCGGCTCACGGAGATCAAAGTGGTCCGGCTCGCCGAATGGCAGACCAATTCGCAGGCCGGCCCGCTCTGGCATCTGGTCTCCGATTCCAACTCCGTTCCCATCCTGGATTTCCGATACGGCCAGGGCATCCGCGGCCTGCGGCCCGCCGTGCCGGACGATCAGGCACAACCCCTCCAGCCCAACGTTCCCTATCGGCTGTTTGTCCAGGCCGGCTCGCGCAAGGGCTGGCACGACTTTCAAGCCGCCGCCAAAACCGGCGCCGGACCTTAAAACAGACGCCTGCTTGGACCGACGGGTTACAAACCCGGGTTCAATCAAGACAAAAAATGGCACTCGTCGTGTCCTCGCTCGCACCGTATTCGGGCCGCAGGTGCAACGGTCGAGCCATCCGCCTGCGCGGCGCGCCATAGCGCCGCTTCGGCGCGACGGCGGCAGGCTCGACGCCACAACGGTAGTGACTCAGTTCAGCTGCTGTAGGGTCGAGCCTATGGCTCGACAGTTGAGCCGCAGGCTCAACGCTACACCAACTCAAGGCACTACCGCCACAACGGCCGGATCACGACACGATCCAGACCCGGAGGCTATTGACGCCCGCGCCGGATGAGCGCAAGATTGAGGCAGCGCGTGCGCGCAACAGTTTAAAACCGCAACCACCAACGCCAATGAACCCCGCCATCCGCTTCCTCACCGCGTTCGTCGCGCTCGCCGGCCTGTGCCTGGTGACCGGCTGCCAGTCGGTTTCAATCAACTCCAATCAATACCTCGGCGTGCCGAACTATCCGCCGACCGACCCGGCGCAGATTCATATTCTGCGCAAGTAACCCACCGCGCCGCACGTGCAACTGGGCGAGGTCCGGGCCGAGCCCTCCAGCGACAGCGTCAGCGCGCAAAAGATCGAAGCCTCCATGCGCGCGGCCGCCGCCAAGATGGGCGCCAACGCCATCGTGATTGTGTTTGACCGGACCGAAGTCACGGGGGCCATGGTGGTCGGCCCCTGGTATGGGCGCTCCGTCCAGCAAATCATGGGCCGGGTCGTGGTCGGCGTGGCCATTCGGTACACCCAGCCCGGAAGTTGAGGCGGGGAACGCGTAGCACGAGTCGTCCCAACTCGCCGCCTTCCCCGAAGGTCACCCGCTGCGGATTGAGGACAATCCGCGGTCCGTCGCAGGTGGTTCGAAATCGGCGTGCAACGCCGACACGACCACCTCAAAATCAAAGTGGCATGTATATGGAACCGGAATGGCTTGACAAGCCGGCGCTTCCAAAATAGAGAACCGCCAGTCACACAAGATTTCCAGATCCAACGACAGTCAACCAAAAGCCAAAATATGAAACCAAACCCCCGAACTATTCTCAGCGGCACGCTGGCGGCGGCGGTGCTGGCCGCGCCCGGCTGTACCCACACCGGCGGCCAGAAATGTTGCTCGTCCGGCACCTGCACCATGACCGGTTCCTCCGGCGGCACGCCGATCGAGACCACCGGCGTCATCGGCTCGCCCGACGCCACCACCACCATCAGCGGCAAACAATTGCCCGCGCCCGACCCGAAGTTCGGCGGCGTGATCAAGGATGACGCGTTCCAATCGAAAGCGTGGTGGGCGCCGCGCATTGTGCCGCCCAAGCAGGCGCCGAACATCCTGCTCATCATGACCGACGACTCCGGATTCGGCGTGCCCAGCACCTATGGCGGCGTCATTCCCACGCCAAACATGGACCGCATCGCCAAGGCGGGCTTGAAGTACACGCAATTTCATTCCACGGCACTGTGCTCGCCCACGCGCGCCGCGCTGATCACCGGCCGCAATCATCACTCGGTCGGTTTCGGCGTCATTTCCGAGCAGTCCACCGGGTTCCCCGGCTACAACAGCGTCATCCCCCGGGACAAGGCAACCATTGGTCGGATCCTGCTGGACAACGGCTACGCGACGAGCTGGTTCGGCAAGGACCACAACACGCCTGTTTATCAAGCGAGCCAAATCGGGCCGTTTGACCAATGGCCGACTGGCATGGGTTTTGAATATTTCTACGGTTTCGTTGGCGGCGACACCAGCCAGTGGGAACCGAACCTCTTCCGCAACACGACGCAGATTTATCCTTACGTCGGCAAGCCGGAGGGAACCTGGAATCTCACGACCGCCATGGCGGACGACGCCATTGACTGGCTGAACCGGGTCAACCAAATTGACCCGAGCAAACCGTTCTTCTGCTACTACGTCCCCGGTGGCACCCACGCTCCGCATCATCCCACCAAGGAATGGGTGGACAAAATTCACGAGATGCACTTGTTCGATCAAGGCTGGAACAAGCTCCGGGACACCATCTTCGCCAACGAAAAGAAGCTGGGAGTCATCCCGCCGGACGCCAAGATGACGCCGTGGCCGAAAGACCTGCTCAAAGAGTGGGACCAGCTCACGGATGATGAGAAGAAAATGTTCATCCGGCAGGTCGAGGTGTTCGCCGCTTACGTCGCCTACACCGACCACGAGATTGGCCGCGTCATCCAGGCCGTTGAGGACATGGGCAAACTCGACAACACGCTCATCATCTACATCAACGGCGACAACGGCACCAGCGCCGAAGGCCAGCTGATTGGCACGCCCAACGAAGTGGCCATGTTCAACGGCGTTCAGGTCCCCGTCGAAGACCAGTTGAAATACTTCTACGACGTCTGGGGCACGGACCGCACCTACAACCATATGGCCGTCGGCTGGGCGTGGGCGTTCGACACGCCGTATTCCTGGACGAAACAGATCGCGTCGCATCTCGGCGGCATCCGGCAGGGCATGTGCGTTTCCTGGCCGGGCCACATCCAGGATGTTGGCGGCATCCGCAACCAGTTCTGCCACATGATTGACGTGGTGCCGACGCTGCTCGAGGTTTGCGGCATCCAGCAGCCTGACTACGTGGACGGCATCAAGCAGTCGCCCATCGAAGGCACCAGCTTCGCCTACACTTTTGACGCAAAGAACGTGAACGAGCCGTCGCGGCACAAGACGCAATACTTTGAGATGATGGGCGACCATGCCATCTACCACGAAGGCTGGATGCTGAGCACCAAAGTCATCCGCCCGCCGTGGCAGGTGATCGGCGCAGTCAACCCGGACCCGCTCAACAATTGCACGTTCGAACTCTACGACCTGACCAAGGACTGGACGCAGTGTGACGACGTGGCGGACAAGAACCCGGAAAAGGTGAAGGAACTGAAACAAATGTTCCTCGACGAGGCGAAGAAGTACGAAGTGCTGCCGTTGGATGCCTCGGTGGCCACCCGGCTCGTCATGCCACGGCCGAACATCACGGCCGGCCGCAGCGAGTTTGTATACACGCATCCGATGACCGGCCTGCCACAGGGAGATTCGCCGCTGCTGCTGAATTGTTCCTACACGATCACGGCGGACATCGAAGTGCCCGAAGGCGGCGCGGAGGGGATGCTGGTGACCTCCGGCGGACGGTTTGCCGGCTGGGGCTTTTATTTGCTCAAGGGCAAGCCGACTTTCACCTGGGACCTCGTCGATTTGAAACGCCAGAAGTGGCAGGCGCCGGAGGCGCTGACGCCGGGCAAGCACACCGTCGAGTTCGACTTCAAGTACGAGGGCTTGGGGGCCGGCACGCTGGCCTTCAACAACCTGAGCGGCATCGGCCGGCCAGGCACGGGCACGCTCCTGGTGGACGGCAAGCCGGTGGACACGCAGAAAATGGAGCACACCATCCCGCTCATCCTCCAGTGGGACGAGAGCATGGACATCGGCTCGGACACCGGCACCCCCGTGGACGACCAGGACTACCAGTGCCCGTTTGCGTTCACCGGCAAGTTCACCAAAATCAAAATCACCGTGGACCGCCCGCAGTTGTCGCCCGACGACATCAAGAAGCTCGAAGAAGCCACGCGCAACAACAAGATGAGCGAGTAATCGTCAATTCGATCCGAACCAGGCGAGCCGCTTCGCGAGGAGCGGCTCGCGCTTTCACCATCGAAACGGCCAGCCAGAGAAGAGAAGCTATGCTTGGATTTGAAATTACCGGTTGGGACATTCTCACGTTCGTCGCGCTGATCGTGTGCGTGGTGTTGTTCCTTTGGTTCTTCGTCTGGCTTGCGGGATTGCCGGGGCGCATCGCCATCGCCCGCAAACATCCGGACGCCGAGGCGGTCAAGATTATGGGCTACCTCGGTTTCCTGCCGCTCGTGCCGTGGATTCAGGCGTTCATCTGGGCGTTCAAACCGACCAACATCGTCGACATCCGCCGCTTCCCGCCCGAGGAAGCCAAGGCCGTGGACGAACAAATCAAGAAATTGAGCTGAGCCATGTTATTCGCCCTCGCACTCACCATCGGTTTCATCCTGTTCGTCTGGTTGGTGTTCTTCAAGTACAAGTGGCTGAAGTGGAGCATGGCTTGGGCGCTCGTCTCGTTCTTCATCTTCATCCACGTGCTGCTGATTTTTCTCATCGGCATCCGGTTCGTCACGCCTTGCACCAAGAACGCCGTGGTCGTGCAACACACGATCCAACTGGTGCCGCGCCTCACCGAGCCGACGCTCGTCACCGCGGTGCTGGTCGAGCCGGATGTGCCGGTGAAGAAAGGCCAGCCGCTGTTTCAATTTGACCGCCGGCCTTACGAGGACAAGGTCCGCCAATTGGAAGCGCAACTGGCTGCGGCCAAACAAAACGTCCTGGTGCTCAAGGCTGATGTCGAGGTGGACGAGGAGACCCTGGCGCGGAGGAAAACCGACGTTGAATATGACCAATATCAACTGAAGGTGGCGAAGAACCTAGCGGCCACCGGCGCCGGCGGATCGGGGCAGGTCGAGACGTGGACGGCGCAATTGCAGAAGGACGAAGCGGGCGTGAGCGAGGCCGACGCCGAGTTGGAGCGCGGCAAGCTCCGTTATCAGTCCGAGATTGACGGCGTGAACACCACCGTCGCCGCCATGCAGGCGGAACTTGACCTGGCCCGCTTCTATCTCGACAACACCACACTGGTCGCGCCCGAGGACGGCCGCATCGTCAACCTTCAGGTTCGCCCGGGCATGGTCGCGGGCGATGTCCGGTTCGGCGCCATTGCCTCGTTCATTTGCGACGACGGCCGTTTTCTCCTGGCATCTTATTCCCAGGAAGAGTTGAAATACGTGGCCAATGGCCAGCCCGTCGAGGTCGCCCTGAATCTCTATCCCGGCCAGATTTTTCCCGCGAAGGTGGACGCGATCTGGAAAGCGAATGGCGACGGCCAGTATCTGCCGAGCGGCAATCTGCCCAAGTTCGAGCCGCGTCCGCCGAAGTCGCCGCAGAACTGTTACGCGGTAAAAATTGTCTTTGACGATGCGGACCAGTCGAAGTTTCCGATTGGCGCGCAGGGATCCGCGGCCATCTACACCAACGGCCTGCGCGGGCCGTGGGCGGCACTGCGCCGCATCGGCATCCGCATCTACACCTGGCTGAACTGGCTCTACCCGTTGCCGTTTTGAGAACGATGAGGGGGGTGCCGTTTCCACTCCGACCAGCCCGTGAATGGTTTCGTTCGTGAACCACGCGGCCCGCTTCTTTGATTGGTTGTAGCGTCGAGCCTGCCTGCCGAGCCGGAGCCTTGGCGCAGGCGGGCGGCTCGAAAAACCGGTGCGCACCGCCGACCTGACATCGTGCCGGGAGCGGCCCGTTTTGACTTTTCTGCACGCCGACGATCTAATACTCTCCGGTCATGGGCACGCTTTATAACGGCGACAATGCCACGGCCCGGCCGTCAAGCGGAGCTCAAGCTGAACGCAATTTATTAAACCGGATTAAACCCATTCAAATTCAAACCATGAACATCACCAAAACCTTCCCCGTCGCCGCGCTGGCGTGTGTCCTCGCCGCCATCCTGTCCACCGGCTGCGCCTCCACCGATGTCACCAGCCGTAATCAACTCGTGACCGGCGCGCTCCCCCGCCCGGCCGTGATCTGGGTCTATGATTTCACCGCCGACCCCGCCCAGGTCCCGGCCGACTCCGCCCTCGCCAGCCCCGCCGCGGCCCCCGCCGCGGCCCCCACCGCCGAACAGCAGGCGGTGGTCCGCCAGTTGGGCGACGCCATCGCCACGGAATTGGTCCGCGATATCCAGGCGATGGGCATGCCCGCCGCCGAGGCAAACTCCGCCAGCCGGCCCCAGGTCAACGACCTCGTCATCCGCGGCTATTTTGTCTCCATTGACGAAGGCAACGCCGCCAAACGCATGACCATCGGCTTTGGCGCCGGCGGTTCCCAGCTCACCACCATGGTGGAAGGCTTTCAGATGACCGCCAGCGGCCTGCGCAAACTCGGCTATGGCACCGTCGATGCCGGCGGTGGCAAAGGTCCGGGCGCGGCGTTGGGTGCCGCCGGCTGGGCTGTCACCGGCAACCCGGTGGGATTGATCGTGGGCGGCGGCGTCAAGGTTTACGGCGAAGCCAGCGGCAGTGCCACGATTGAGGGCCGGGGCAAGGCCACCGCCCAGGAAATCGCCAGCGTCCTCAAGACGCGGTTCCAGGAACAGTGCTGGATTCAATAACCGCACATAACCGTTTTCAATCGTGGGCCACTCCGTTCGACCGCTGCCAGCCGGAGGCAGCCTGCTTTTCGCTTTCGCCCGTCACGCCGGCTCTTTATCTTCCGCGCATGGGAAACTTCATTACGCTGACAACGGAATCAAACCGAATCCAACCATGAACATCAGCAAAACCTTACTTACCGGAACGTTAACGTGTGCCCTCGCCGCCATCCTGTCCAACGGCTGCGCGACCAGGAACGACGCCGTCGCCCAGGCGGAAAAGCATGAGATCAACGCTCCCGGCATCGCCGAAACCAAGGACATCGCCGAGGCGGGCTTCATTTACGGCCTGCCGCTGGTGATGAATTACGCGGCAAACTACGAATTCTGGGTCGACAAGACCTCGAGCCAATACAAGTGCCCGATGAACCAGATTTACAGCGAGAGCCGGGTGTTCACCTACCAGGACACGGCC
>Ga0335070_10009138_pt1 | contig 11639 bp, 8 predicted proteins | sample Lox_Sample_13_FD_206722 | JGI IMG/M metagenome (GOLD analysis project Ga0335070, IMG submission 206722) | Soil microbial communities from Loxahatchee National Wildlife Refuge, Florida, United States - Lox_Sample_1.3 | ecosystem: Environmental > Terrestrial > Soil > Wetlands | place: USA: Florida...
TCATATCAGTTGCGAGCTTTGGCCAGCATCGCCGGGACCTACGGCAACGGGATTTTGGACCTTACCACACGGCAGCAAATACAGCTCCGGCAGATCCGGATCGAAGACGTGCCTGCAGTCTTTGCCAAAATGGAAGAGGTGGGGTTGACCTCTCTGCAGACCGGCATGGACAACGTGCGAGGCGTCATGACCTGCCCAGTCGCCGGTCTAAGTCCTGATGAGGTGCTGGACGCGACGCCAACCGTGCGGGCGCTGACCGATGAGATCCTCGGCAGCCACGACTACTCCAATCTGCCGCGGAAATTCAACGTGGCGGTGACAGGCTGTCCAGACAATTGTCTTCACATGGAAACCCAAGACCTGGCTTTCGTACCGGCGTACCATGAGAGCGGCCGCGGGCCATGTTTCGGTTACAACGTGCTGGCCGGGGGCAAACTAGGTTCCGGCGGGTATCGGATTGCAACCCCACTCGACATTTTTGTGAGCCAGGATGAAGCCCTGGAAGTAAGTCGTGCGATCATTCGAATCTTTCGAGATCATGGATCGAGAGAGAATCGTACACGGGCAAGACTGGCCTTCTTGCTGGATGAGTGGGGCGAAGGCCGGTTCCGGCAGGAAGTGGAAACACGAGTAGGAAAGACGCTGTCGCCGGCCGGCGTCGATGCCCGGAAAGCATCCGAGAAGAGCCATGTCGGCATCTATCGCCAAAAGCAGTCTGGTATGAACTATGTGGGGCTCAAAATCTTGGTGGGCCGCATTACGCACGGCGACCTGGCTAAGATTTCAGCGTTGTCAGAGAAGTATGGAACCGGAGAGATTCGGATTTCCCCGGCGCAGGCTCTGATCATTCCGAACGTGTCCGATCGGAAGATCGGCGACCTTGACCGAGAGCCGCTAGTGAAGCAATTCGCCTACAACCCGTCGCCGCTCTATAAAGGGTTGGTGAGTTGTGTCGGTAATGACTATTGCAATCTGGCGGTGATCGAAACCAAAGGACGAGCGGTAGAAACGGCCAAGGCGTTGGAGGAGAGGCTTGGAACGACGCTCAAGCCGATCACGATGCATTGGTCCGGTTGTCCTGCTGGATGCGGCAATCATCTGGTCGCAGATATCGGGCTCTTGGGCAAGAAAGCCAAGGTCGATGGGAAAGTGGTCGATGCGGTCGATATCTATGTGGGTGGCCGCTCAGGTCCCGACCCCAAGCTGGCCGTCAAGATCATGGAAGATGTGCCCTGCGAGAAGCTCTCGGCGGTGCTAGAAGGGCTGGTGCCCTACCATACGAGAGACAAGATGCATCGTATGCGTGGCGGGGGAGTCAGGAAAGCCTCAGCCGGAAAGGAGAACCCGATCACGAATGCTGCGTGATCTCGGTAGGCTCTTGAGCCTTATCTTGGCTTGCGCTATTCTCCTTACCTTACCGAGGGGAGCAAGACGTTATGCCACGACGTACCAGGACCGGTCTGCAACGGCGCGATATCCTCCAACGTAATCTCGCACGGTTTCGAAAACATCTGACCCTCTTTCAACCCTTCCTCTCACGAAAACGGCCTGTGACCACCCTGGAAGAGTTCGATGAGGGAGCCGAAGAACTGATCAGTCAGGTCTACGGCCAGGCCTCGGATGAATTGGAAGCCTACTACTATGCCAAGAACGGCGAGGCCGCGATCGTGCCGGAAGAGGCGCAGGAAAGCGGGACACATGACGTGGAACGGGAGAGTCTGCATCAGCGCCGCCAAGTTCTCGAGAGTTGCCTCTCAGACCTGGAGATGCGCTACCGTCTCCATGCGGTCAGACAGCCTCAGCTCAACGGCCAAGCCTTACAGCAGCGGACCGTGGAAGATTACATGTCCCACGATGTGCGCAGCATCCATCGCGCGGCCACGATCAAGGAAGCCGGTCAGTTGTTACAGAAGTATCGAGTCGGCTCGCTCATCGTGGACGACGGCTCGCGCTACATCGGGATCGTCACCGACTCCGACCTCAGTCGCAAAGCCGTGGCCAAGGGGCTCGATCCTAACACGACCACCGTCGTGTCCTGCATGAGCAAGCCGGTCGTGACCATCGAAGAAAGCGAATCACTGGCCGCCGCCATCGCCTTGATGAAAACCGAAGGCATTCGCCATCTGGCCGTCACGGCCGACCGAACCATCATCGGCGTGCTGTCCCTTTCGGACGTGGTTAGAGCGTACGAAGACGTGACCAGTCCCCGGTCAGGCTCGTAGTTCTTAAAGGGTACCGAAAGTTTTCGCAAAGAAGTTTTTGGTAGCAGTCATGTGGTGCTCGATGTCGCCCTGCAAATGCCTCGCCCCGGCCTGCCAATCATCGGTCGTATAGCCAACGCGGCGGGCCAGAAAGGTAAACTCGTCTGATGCTAGAGGGGGGAGCACGAGGTCCTTCGCATTGCCTCTCACCATCCGTAGCCCGTCGATCAGCATGCGAATAAACAAGTAGGCCTTCCGCAAATTGTCGCCATCCTGCCGCGTCACGATCCCGCATTCGACGAGCGCTGTCAGCGCCTGCAGGGTATTCGATGTGCGTAAGACAGGCTGCTTATGGCCGTGCATGACTTGGAGGTATTGCACAGCATACTCGATGTCGATGACGCCTCCGGGGCTGAGTTTCACGTTGACGGTTCCCCGTTCAACCAGTTGCTTGATCTGCTGACGGCGCAGATCGAGCGCTGTGTCAAGGTCCCACGGTGCGCCGCTATAGACGAAATGATCCCGATGGGCTTCCACCTGTTTTCCCAAGGAGGTGTCTCCCGCCACATGCCGTAATTTAATTAAGGCTTGCCGCTCGAAGGGGGCGGCTAACCCCTTCTCACTGTAGTAGCTTGTGATCTCGTCAAGCGGATTGGTGAGGGACCCCTTGCCTCCGTGAGGGCGGAGGCGGATGTCGAGATGAAAAATGCCTTCCTGCTTGGCCTCGATCCACTGTAGGAGCTCCTGAGCGAGCCGCTCGAAATATTCGCTATTCTCGATGCCCTGCTTGCCGCTCGTGCGACCCGCGCCGCCGTAGACGAACAGCACTTCGATGTCCGAGGCGTAACCAAGTTCCCGGCCGCCGAACTTGCCCATGCCCAGGATCGCGAAGAGGCAGGGTTTCCTGTTCGTCAAATGGGGAATGCCGTACTGTTTGTTCAACTTGGCCTGGCAGTCTTTCAAGCTCCGATCCAGGATCACTTCGGCCAGTTCGGTCAGTGCGAGCGAGAAGTCGGCCAAGCCGGTGTCCGCCTCGACGATGTGTTTCATGTCGATACGAAAGAGTTCCTGATCCTTAAACCGATTGAGCGCCTCCTTACGCGTGCTGTCGGTCTTTGCGCGGTCCACCACACGATCGAGTTCCTTGCGGAGAGTTGCCTTTGGTTTGATGAGCGGGGCATTGCGGTAGCCTTGCAACAGCGGCAGCAAGTTTCCATGTTGCCGGCGCAAAAAGTCCTCCCACAGAAAATCGCTGGCTCCCAGCAGGCGGGCGAGCAGCGGAAACGTCGTCTTGTCACTCAGGACGTCGAGGCCTTGCTTCTTCCCTTTTCCTTTGTTTTCGCCCACGAGCACATCGAGGAATTGATCGAACGATTCAAGCGCCTTCGCCGGGTCTGGGGCCCACGTGAGGGCGTGCGTGAATTGTTTGATCAAGACCGCCGTCAGCCGGAGCTGTTGCTGCTCGGCCTGGTCGATCAGTTTCTGGCCATGGCGATTGCGGACGTGAAATCGGTCGTGCAACTTGCCGCCGTCGACCTCGAATCTCGCCTTCGTGATGTAGACGTTGCGCATCGCGAGGGCATTCGCGAAGGCATAGAGAAAGGCCGGGGTATCGTCGGAACGGATGTCCATGATGGTGTCGGTCGGTGACTGACTGTTATCAAACGCAATCTGGACGGTATGGAGCAAGCCGGTAAACGACGCACGTCGTTTGCCGAGTTGCTCCACGAGACGCCGATTCACTCGCTGCCGGGCCTCTTCAAAGTTGCCGGCATCCAGGAGCTGGATCATGCCGGTCAATTCCTTGCGCAGCCGGGCCTGCTGGGAAGGCGTGAAGGGGTGATCGGAGGCGGGACGGACCACGAACACATCGACGATCTTCTTCCGACTCAGCCCCGGCCTGACCTTTGGTCGTCGGGTCGGCCAAGGCGTGCGTACGGGCTTCTGGGCCGAAGAGGGGACCTCGGCAAAGGTGTAGATGCGACCTTCTTCGATGTTCAAGCCAAATGTGGACAGCAGTCCGCAGATCGTCGCGAACTCCGAAAAGTAGTCGTAGGCCACGACGGTAATCTCGTAACGGCCGCCTTCGCGAGGTTTGATCGACAGCTCGCAGGGATGATCGAGCGTCAGGGCGGCGATGAAGTGAAGATGCTGTGCGACAGTCTCGACCTCCACCTGTGTGAAATACTCAGGGTCCATCCGCGAGACGAAGTCACGAATGACCTCGTTGTCGATGTCCTGGCAGAGAGGACCAAGTTGTGCGATCAGGTCGTGGGAGGCGAGGGGTTCGCGGGTCATCGTGACGGCAGTATACCCGAAGTCCCTTCATTGTGCGGTGATCCATGCGCCAGTATAATGCCGGCTCATGGCGCGCCGGATCACCCAACCGAAGAAGAGCCGTTCGCAGCCTCCTTCTGTCACGCCACGTCTGCTCCCTGACCCCACGCCGCTCCTGATGGCTTCGGGACCGGAGACCGCACAGGTGGCGGCCATCCTGGAACCGTATGGCATTCGAGCAGCCAAGGAAGCCGACGGCAATCTGCAGTCCATGGCCGGAGACCCGCATACCAGACGCCAACTGGCGGACATCTTACCGATGTTGCTCGAATCGATCGGGCGCACGGCCGACCCGGATCAAGCGCTGAGCCATTGGGAACGATGGTTCGCCAGCGGGGTGAGCCGATCGGCGGTGCTGGAGTATCTGCGCAGCTCACCACGTATGCTGGATATGGTCTGCGCGATCTTCGGCAACAGCGACGCGCTGGCCTTTACGCTCATCCGCGACCCTCTGCTCGTCTATTGGCTGGCCGAGCAGGACGTGTTGTCCAAACCGTCGACCAGAACGGCGATGGAGCGAACAATCCAGCAGACTCTTGCCCGGGTGAGTGCCAGCGAATTGAAGTTGGACACGCTGCGACGGTTTCGACGACGCGAGATGTTGCGCATCGGGGTGCGGGATTTGCTTCGTCTCGCAGACGTAACAGAAACGACTGCCTCCCTCTCTGATCTGGCCTCGGTTCTCATCGATGCGGCCTATCGTGTTGTGAATTCGGATCTTCGAGCCCAGTACGGCGTTCCGATGCATAAGAACCGGCAGGGGCGGTGGGTGGAGACCGGCTTCGCCGTCATCGGCATGGGGAAGCTGGGTGGGCATGAGCTCAACTACAGTTCGGATGTGGACGTGCTCTATGTGTGTGAATCCCATGAAGGGGAAACTCACTCCATTGGAGGCGGACGCGCAAAGTCGAGGGCAGGAATATCGAACGAGGAGTACTTTGAAATCCTCGCTCGGCAAGTGACGAAGGTGTTGACTGAACAAACTCATGAGGGATACGTCTATCGGGTCGATCTTCGCCTGCGCGCGGAAGGCTCGGTCGGCCAACTGACCCGCTCGCTTGACGAGTATGCGTCATACTATCGGACGAGAGGACAGGTGTGGGAACGGTTGGCCTTGCTCAAGGCCTGGCCCATCGCCGGCTCGCTGGAAGTGGGGAAGCAGTTCGTCAGAAAGGTGAGGCCGTTTGTGTTGGCTTCCTCGGGCGCCAAGAGCGCCACGCCGGACGTCCAGCAGTGTCTCGCGGTCGTACAGGATGTTCGCTCGGTCAAGGAACGGATCGATGCCAAGATGGCGGATCGCGGGCATGAACACCGCAACGTCAAGCTAGGGGTCGGAGGGATCCGGGAGATCGAGTTTCTCGTTCAGACAATTCAGGTCCTGGCCGGCCGGCGTGTACCGGGGCTGTTGGATCGGAGTACGTTGGGATCGCTTGTACGACTGCACAAGGCGGGCATTCTTTCAGCGAAGCAACAGGCCCAATTGATGCGTGCCTACAATTTTCTTCGTGACGTGGAGCACAAGCTTCAGATGGTGCACGATCTCCAAACGCACGCTCTGCCGGATCAACATGACGAACTCGAACGTTGTTCAATCCGCATGGGGTACAACGGTGAAAATCGGTCGGCGGCGCTCAAGCAATTTCAAATCGATCATGCCACTCATACAGCCGTCGTGCATCACATCTTCCGGTTGTTCTTCGAAAGCCCCAAGACCTCTCCTGTGTTCAAAGCGACCCTCCGCGCGACGACTGCCCGACGCTGATGTCCACAACATGACCAATCTGGTCAGCCTTGCCGCCCGATCATTCCGCTGACCAACTTCACTTGCTCGAGTTTCAAGTGGGGCACGATAATAACAAGAGGGTCTCCCTCGTGACATGGAGGCAGGACGGCGGAAGGTTGCTGGAGAACCAGCCTTGCTGATCCGAGTGCTGTTTAATGGGATGAGGCGCTTATGTCAGAAATCTTGTTCTTCACATTGTACTGCACAATCTTATTGCGGAGGATTTGGATTAATTGCTCATACGATGATGAGCGGAGAATAGCTTTAAATTGCCCTCGATAATTCTGGACCAGGCTGATTCCATCAATCACCACATCGTATGCTTTCCAGTCACCATCTTTCTCTATAAGCCTGTAGTCCATGGGAATCTCTGTTTTCTTCCCAACCAAGATGCTCTTGACCTCTGCATAATTCCCGTCAAGCCGTTGGTTGAGGAATTTAACCTCTTCATCAGAGTAGGAATGTAACTTGTCCACATAGGTTGCCGTCAAAAACTCAGTGAACAGATCGACAAACTCTTGTCGTTCCCTCTCTCTTAATTTGTCCCACTGGCCCCCAAGCGATCTCTTGGCCATTTCTCCATAGTCAAAGCGTGCATCAGCGATCTTTTTCAGCCGAGCGACACGCTCGTCCATGCGCTCCGGTTTCTTGAGCTCTTGATCTCGCATTACTCCGAGGGCTTGACTGACTGTGGTCCTCATCGCTTCCGTTGGGCTATGTGTACCGGGCGATGGTTTTGATTCAGGGATACTTGTCGTTCCCAAGAGGATCGGCGTTGCGCACATGAGCCAGAGCGAGAGGGAGCCGAAAGCCTTGAGTCCTCTCCTCTCTCGCACCGGGAACCCAGCGTCCTCTAATGCGATTTGATGTATGCAGTTCATGCCTGTATCGACCCGCTTCATCGTTGCACAGCGTGTTGCTCGCTCCTAACTATCCATTTCGCATAGAATTTGGCCTTGTTCAAGCTTCCCCTTCCAAATGCGCCTCTGAGTGGCACCAACCAGCTTCAGCGCGGAGCACCCTAACACCATCATTCTAACAGGTGTCACAGCTGATTCGATCAGCCCGCCCGGCCAACGCTCGCTGTCTAACACTTAAGTACGGTAACAACCTCCACATCAATCACTGGATGACTTCCCCAGCTGTCTACCCGGAGAGCCCCCAACGGCCTTCGCCGAATGCGAGAAGGCCCGGGAGAATGCGCGACTCATTTTTGAAGATCGAAAACCTGTCACCGTAGGCTTGCTTCTCGGCCCACACTTGCAGGTAAGGGCGTCCACGAGGGCCGGGGTCTCCAGCGGAGCACACCCCTGTGTCCTCCTAAACGTCCCGCTTAGGATTGTCCTCCCTGCGAGGGAGTCATGCCGTGCAATGATCCGCCCCTATCTAGCGGCCCTCCACATAATGCACTGGGTAATGGCCACCACCCCAATAAAACGTGCACGTTCACACCGATCAGCTTGTTTGCCAAGCGATTTTGAACCAACCATCCCCCACCGTTTCCTTTTGGTATCGCATTGAATCAGCCCCCTTCGGGTCACCTGCTATACTTCAGTTGGATCGCTAACACATCGAGCCTAATGGCCGCGTGAGAAGCTCAATTTAGGAGAATGTTTATGTACCGCCTACTGATTGTTGTGGCTCTGATAGCTATGATTCTCGCCCAGGACGCCCTTGCATCACAGGTACCGGATTCCAGGATTGAGGTGGGCGTTAATACCATGCCTATGCCGCAAACAGCCAAAACCCAACCCTCCAGAGCCCCCGACATCCTGGAGTCCAAACTTGTCGGACGACTCTATACGTTGACATACGGGGGTCGGGAACTCTGCGAACAGGTGGGGCTAGAGGAAGCGGCACGATTCGAACGTGTACTAGAGGGATTTCACGATGCCTTTCCAGAGGTCATGCGACAATTCGAACAATCGTTGTATTTTGAGGAGACCAAACGCAAATTTTCCCGATGGGTCAAGGAAAGCCCAGAATTAGAGTCCAAGGACGAATTGGAAAACCTATGCCTGGCAGGCTACAAGCTTTTAAAGGCCTACACCGACAACAAAGAAGACCCACAGGTTGTAGAGAACGTTTTACGTATAAGAAAGATCCTCACGCATTGAACCAAGCTGATACACCCGTCATCTAGTAGTCTCAGTGATACGCAGCGCCCGGTTCGGTGCATCTCATCTTTTATTACCCCCCCCTCACAATCTGGGTACGGACAAAAAGTTGCGAAGTTCGCCCCTAGGAGGAGCAGATTGTGTTCACTTCGTGCTCTCCACAGTCTCCCTCCTAGGGATCGAGGACACCTGATGAGGGCGTAAGCCCTTAGGATTTCGGAGTTACCCGAACCTCCACACGCCGATTTTTCTGACGACCCTCATCCGTCGTGTTGGGTGCGACTGGCTTTGTGTCGGCGTAGCCAGCAGAAGTGATGGTACCTGCCGAGACGCCGCCTTCTGCCAAGGCTGTTATGCCGTTCGCGGCACGGGCTTCTGACAATTCCTTATTGGTCGGGAATCGCTTCTTGAGCGAACTCCGTATCGGCCGATTGTCGGTGTGTCCATCCACTTCCACCGCGTACTCGGGGTAGTCCTTCAGAATGGCGCCGACTCGCTTGAGCGCATCGACTCCGGCCGGCTTGAGTTGGTCCTCGCCGGATCCAAACAGCATCGAAGAGGCCAGATTGATCAGGAGACGCTCATTATTGAGGTCTACCGTGATGTTGCCCTGCTCGATCTCCGGCCGCAGCGCCCGGACGAGCCCCCGTTGCGCCTCGCTGAGCTTCGCCATCTCGGCGGAGAGGTCACCGCGGAGAGCAGCCAATTGCCTATCACGATCAGCCAACTGTTTCTCTAAGTCGGCCACCCGCTGGTTCGAAGCTGCAAGTTCGGCTGCGAGTTTGTCCTTATCGGCTGCTCCGCTGCTCTGTGCCGCGGCGACCTGTGCCTCGAGCTCCGCGTTCCGCTGCTTGGCCGCGGCAAGATCTGCTGCGAGTTTGTCCTTGTCTCCCGCGCCGGCTTGAAGTGCCGCGAGTGATGCCTGTGATGCCGCGAGTTCAGCGGCTAGGCGATCCCTCTCTGCTTGAACAGACGGCAACTGGCTCGCCAGCCTCGAAGAATCGCCCGCACTGGATCGGAGAGAGGCCATCTCACGATCGCGGTCCGCCAATTGTCGCTCAAGGTCCGCTGTACGCGCCTTGGACTGGTCGAGGTCAGTCTGAGCGGATTTGAGGGCATCACTGGAGCTGGACCGCAGAGAAGCGATGTCCCGTTCACGATCGGCCAGCTGCTTCTTGGCTGCCGCCAGTTCATCCTTGATCCGCTGCTGCTCTTTTTCCCAAGCCGACGGGTGGCGGTATTCATAGCCGCCATCGCAGCAGATTGCACCGAAATCGATGGCACCAGCATTGCCGGCGATGGCCAGCATACTGACGGCCAGGACAAAGATCTTCATAGCCATCATGGTGGTCTCCTTTTGTTTGTTGAAATGAGTCGTCTCCGTTGGATTGCTCACAGCAGTCCTTCGATGTTGGAGGTACCGTGCGCACACTCGGTCGCCTGAACGGGTGTGGTCAAGAGGCAGTAGGGACAGGCTTACGTGGTCTGGACCGCAGCCGGTTCAGGTATTTTCAATCGGTAAAGATCGCGAAGAATATAACATTAGAGAACCGTCTGAAGAAAGACCGTGTAAATACGGAGTCGGGTGTCAAAACCAGTTGTTTCTGATTCAGGCAAGCTTGGCTTCGTAACCCCTCGTGCGTGCAAGACCTCGGTGAGCCTCTTTATCCAAGGTTTTTGGCATCCTCTGAACGCCTCGAAAACCTCCAAGGGCAACAGCAAGTTGAGCGGGCAGACCTATCCACTTAGCAAGCCCCTCGCAGCCACAGAACGGTCGACTTCGCTCCAAGCGCACGGTGCGAATGCGCTCGATTGTAACCTCCCTGCAACAGAGCACTTTCGGCGCGTTTGGAATAAACCCAGCGAAATGCGAAGGTTGTGACATCGCGAGGACGCCTTAAGGGCATCAGCACGACAGGATCGAGATATGCCTGCAGGTACGAGTACGGTGATGAGCGCGTCCCGTAAGGCCTCATGACGGTTGAATCAGGAGGTATGAACCATGAAGGACCAACCATTCTTAGAATGCGGACTCCTGCTGCTGGTGGCATTACTAGCCGGACAAGCCGGGTGTGCAACGGGAGCACCTGCAACAAGTGTATCTGACAGTTACCAAAAAGTTTGCGGTACGGATTACCACTGCGTGCAGGACAAGATGTTTGAGTATCGCGACCAAGCGGCACAGCTCACCCTCATGGCTGAACGCTATGCCCGTGAAGCTGAGGTCAAGGCCAAAGAGCTAGGTCAGAATGCCGACGAAGTCAGGAAGACACAGGCGATGGCACAGAAGTTGTGGTCTCAGGCTCAGGAGGCTGATCAACTGGCTCAAGAATATCAGCGCCAGATACCACATAATGCATACTGATCATTCTGCAATACGCCTCACGCCGGACACAACAGCCTTCCGTTCCTTCCCCTCATCTTGAGTCAGGGTTGGGTGTGTTCGCTGACATGTGGTCTCGAACCGAGTGCGTTCACAACTCACCTCAGGGAGGTGAGTGCGGGCGCTCCCGCGAGGGGACGGAGTGGGAATCGTCGCGATACGGGTTGAGTGAAGGGCTTCGAGGGGTTGCTTGGAGTGAAGACCACCAAGGTTCTCCGACATACAGCGCAGCCTGGTCTCTAGAGAGTCATTCCCCACTGCGCAGTACGTCGCCATCGCTTTAGTTAATCTCGCATACGCCACGTCTCGTTCCTGCAGCGCTTGCCTCAGCAACTGGTCGTGAGAATCCTGCGTCGCGCAGCCCCATAGTGGGCCAGTAACCAGTAACAACGTGACAGCCAGCTTCAGCATCGCTCGTCCTTCTAGCAGCGCGGGCCGTCACGGGCATAAAAAAACGCCCTTTCGGTCCGAAATCATGAACCAAAAGGACGTCGTTGTCCCCGGTATGTCAGTGGGAGAGAGAACGCCCTTGTCCTCTCTCATCAGCATGGTTGTTTACACACACTCACATAGCAAAACAGCAGTTGGTCTGTCAACGATGAGATGCTGACCCTACAGAGTGTCGCAGTGGGGTCGCTGTGCATTTTGTGCTCAACGCCACCACATTCCGCAGCATTCCAGCTCACTCCAGCCAAGGTTTGCGAAAATGGACTTCCCCCGATTCAGTAGACACCGGTGGTTGAGTAAGCAGTCCGCTGTTCAAACTCCACGGGACTGAGATAGCCCAACGTGGAATGACGGCGGGTCCGATTGTAAAC